>JAEEGL011493090.1_pt1 | contig 30463 bp, 27 predicted proteins | sample 9134231 | NCBI WGS metagenome assembly JAEEGL01 (sample SAMN16246548, study PRJNA631951) | gut metagenome | biome: gut microbiome; feature: rumen; material: fiber-attached | host: Bos | place: Iran: Karaj | collected 2018-10 | reverse complement strand
TATTTCCTATTCTACATCAATTTCAAAACCTTTACTAAAATTACCTGCTCCATCTTTTGCAAACACATAATAATGTCCTCGTTTTGATATATTTAAATCAGGACTTGTTTGATAATCTAAATTTGTCCACCAATCTGGATATTTAGAATAAGCATATTCCACAACACCAGAGCCAGATTGTCCTAATTTGGTATCTATATCATTTGCTGTTACAGTATATACTCCTTCTGCTGTCTTGTTTACTGCGGTAATCGTTGGTTCTGTTGAATCTATTTTATCTACTCTTAAACCATATGTTGAAACATTACCAGCTCCATCCTTTAAATATATAGCAACACCTCTCATATCATTACCATATACATTTCCACCGCATCTATAAGTATAATAATATAAATTGCCTTCTTTTTTCATGTTACCATTAAATTTACTTGGATCATTAAATGCAAATTGTACTTCTCCTGAACCTTCATCCTTAGCAACTATAGTAATCTGTCTATATCGTTCATATTTACTATTTCCTGTATAATTTAATACCTTTCCATCTTCAATTAAAGAAGCACCATTTGCTACAATAGTTGGAGCCTTTGAATCTATTTTGCTAAGTGTTACATTTTTAGTACTCTTATTACCATAAATATCTCTTACCTGTACCGTAAATGCCGTACTTCCACCAGCTTCTATTTTAGGTGTAAATGTAAATGTATAATTTCCATTAACTGTTGGAACAGAAGCTTCTGAAAATACAACTGTATTTCCCTGCTTTAAAGTAATATATGCCAATTCAGAATATGCTTCTGCACCCTTAACTGTTAATTCATCACTTGAACACCAACCATTATATATATTACTTTTATTTTCTGTAACCGATGTTATAGTTGGTGCAGTTGTATCAGTATCTTCCAATGTAGCATCAATCATACTAAATTCTGTCCAAACTGGTGAGCCATTAACTCTAAAATTAGGCCTTAACTGAACAGTTCTTCTTCTTTGATATGGTTCAGTTGTTGATTTAACTATATATGGAACTAAATATCCACTACTATCATTTCCAGTAACAGTACCATACGTAACTGATAAACCACCAGTTGGACTCCAAGCAGATCCAGTTACACTAGTTAATGTTTTTCCTGATGCAGGCTTTACTCTTATAATGTATGTTTTTGATTTATCGCTTGCATTATAAGCTTTAGATACCAATTCATAATTAAATAATGGTATATTACAATATGCACATTTTGCATTTTTATTATCTGTAGTTATAGGTTTATGTACCGCACTTGTATAATTATTATTACAAACTACACATCTTCCTAAATTACCACAATGAATAATTGTGCCATTTGCTAATTTACATCTTTCACCAGGTCCTCTTGTACCACAAACAGAGCAAGATCTATGATGAGAATACTGTCCAGAAACACAATATATACTACCTAATTCTGTTGTAGTAGAATAAACTCCATATCCATGAATTGCCCATGGATGAGAATCAGTTCCACTAACACTATAGCCACAATTATCAGAACAATATGAAATATAAGCATTCCAATAGCCACAATGTGCTTGATCTGGATATTGATATGTTTTTACTATATGATGATTTGCAACATTAATTTTACTTGCACAAATAAAACATTCTTGCCAGTGTTGAGTAGAACTCCATTTTGAGACAAATACATGTGGATGTTCTGTCGCGTCTCCTTGTTCCTCCTGGTTTGTCATATCAACTGTTATATGCTCTTTTTCATTATCTTCTTTTTCAACGTAATAATACTTATCTCTATCTAAAATTTTGTCTTTAACATATAATTCGTCTTGTTTTTCTTCATGTGCAACTTCTTCAGACATTTCTTTTGCATTTTGTGCTTGACCTATTAAACCATCATTTCCAACTGCTAAGTTTATAGATACTGCAGCTAATATAAGCATAATTATAATAGTTACTATCAATGCAATAAGAGTAATGCCAGATTGCCATTTTAATTTTTCTTTTCTTTTGTTTAACACTCTATTTTCCTCTCTTTTTACCATATAACTATATATAGTATTTAATTAGAATATTTTTATTGTTGTCCTTCTTCTACCATAAACCAAATATTTTCAATATTTACAACTCTAAATGATGCATTTTTAAGTTTTTCTTGCTCAGTTAAAGTTATATTATCAAAAAAGTTAACTTCTAATTCTTGTTTTGGCTCTATATTATCAATTGATTTTGTATCTGTTCTAATTAATTCTTCTTTGCCATCTTCATTTTTAAATGCTGCTATTTCAATATTAAAACTTTGTGGCATTTCTTGTAAATTAGTTATAGTAGTTTTTAATACAGTATTTCTAAAGCCTGATTCATCTTGTATTTCTTCATATTCACCAATTTTTACATCTACTATTTGGCCTAATGATTCTTTAGCAACTTTTTCAAGTGTTTCTATATTATTTTGTCCTTCATAAGATTCTTCTTTTTGAGTAGTATTAACTGTTTTATTAGAAGAATTATTTATTAAAAAGAAAATTGCTACTCCTACAACTATAACTATTAAAATAATTATTATTAAAGCTTTATTTTTCAAAATACATCTCCTCTATTCTACTCTAAATTCATATCCTTCACTAAAGTTTCCTGCTTTGTCTTTTGCAAAAGCATAATATGTTCCTCGTTTTGTTATTGTAAATTCAGGACTTGATTGATAATCTATATTATTATACCAATCTTTGTAGCTTGAATATGCATATCCTACTACTCCTGATCCACTCTTATTTAATTTTCTATTTAAATCATTCGCGACTATCGTATATTTATTTCCTGACTTATTTACTGCTGTTATCGTTGGCTCTGTTGAATCTATATGTCCAAACTTAAATCCATATACTTCATTATTTCCTACACCATCTTCTAGATATACAATCAAGCCTTTTACATCACTTCCATATACATCGCCATAACAACGATATTTATATGAAAATGTAGTTCCGTTCTTTTCTTGATATTTTACTTTTGTTGCTGGGTCGTTAAATGCAAATTGTACTTCTCCTGCTCCTTCATCTACTGCTTTTATTTCTATTTGATGATATCTTACCCAATTATCATCTGAACCCATGAATTGTGTTACTTGACCTGGTGCTAATTTTGGTGGTTTTGAATCTATTTTTGTTAATGTAACTGCTTTTGAAGCTTCATTTCCACAAAAATCTTTTACTTTAACTGTAAATTGTTGACTTCCAACTGCCTCAACTTCTGGTGTTATTTTAAATGAATAAGTACCATTACTTGCAACTTGGCAAGATTGATTTGTAAATACTACTCTACCACTTGGATCATACATTGAAATATAAACTACTGCACATGATTTTTCTGTACCTGTTACTGTAATTTGATTAATAGTTGTCCAGCCATTTACTGATGTTTGTGGTGAACATGTAACTGATGAAATAACTGGTGGAGTACTATCTACCATTACCATATCGCCAGAATCATGTGTTCTGTAACTTTGAAAGCCACCATAGCAGTATAATCGCATTGACTCAGTAATTTGTTTAGATCTATCAATTAATGAAACTCCTATTCTATAATGATAAGTATTTCCCTGTTTATTTAATAATTCTTTTGAAACAATTTGATAATTGCCACCATATAATGAACTTGCATGAACACTTCCTGGAACATGTGTATTTCCTGGAAAATCATCATAAACATCCCAATAATAGTAATCTACTGTTTTATTAACTAAATCTAGCATAACATTACCATTTTTCATTGTATTTTTATTAGGAGTCCTGCCAGCAGTTCCAGCTACTCTTCCACAAAGATAACAATTATTACCATAAACATTATGTATTCTCCAATTTGGTGTTATATTACAATCTATACATTTCATTGGAGAAGCAGCGTGAAAATTAAATCCCATAGATTTTAACTCAGCAAAAGTCTTAACTTGTCCATTATAATTAAATCTATGATAAGCATTATAATTATTAGAACCTCCACCATGACATCTTTGACATCCATTGTGCATATGTACATGACCATTCCAATCATACCAACTAGGATGTGCTGGCCAAATATGTGCCAATCTTTCTACTGGTCTCTCATATCCACAACCAGTACATACATATCTTCCTAATGTAACATAAACATCGCATGTAGGTCCATTTCCAACCAATGTCAAATTATGATTTGCTACACTTCTTCTTAATCCACACGCTATACATTCTTCCCAATGTTGATTAGTATCATTATTTGTTTTAAAAACATGAGGATGATCTACATCAACTGGATCAATTATTTCATTAATGTTTAAACGCTCTACTTCATATTGATTATCTTCTTCTTCAACATAATAATATTTTTCTCTATCTAATACTTTTTCTTCAACATATAATTGGTCTTGTTCTTCTTGATATTCTGATTCTTCATGCATTTCTTTTGCTTCTTGAGCTCGACTAAGAATTCCGCCATTACCAAATGCTGCGTTTAAAGATATTGCAGCCAATATGAGCATAATTATAATAGTTACTATTAATGCCATAATAGTAATACCAGATTGGCTTTTTAGTTCCATTTTTCTTTTGTTTATCATTTAAGATTCTCCTCTTTTGATATATTATTATTTAAAAATCATAATAAATTAGTTTACTCTTATAAAGAAAGCGCCCATTCTAGATCTTTGATTACAACCAGGAATATAAACTGGATCATATCTTCTAAAAGTAATTAAAGAATACCACCAATTATCAAATGCAACCGTTCCATTTCTTATATTACCATCAAACAAACAAGTATCAAGATTGCCTTCTGTAGCAGGAATTGTAATTCCTTGAAATGGATTTCCACCTGTTACTCCAACTTTATTAGTAACATCTCTAAAAGCAATTGCATTTAAATCATAAGTTCTAGATAGTGGTGTTACTTTTTGTTGCCAAGTACGATAAAAATCTGTTGCAAATCCCTTTGTTTCAACAGTTATATTATATCCAGTAGTACTAGATCCTTTAGGATACATAATTAAAAATTCATATCCATTAGTATTTTTAAAGAAAGTACCATTATCTATTTTAGTGCCAATAATAGCATTTAAATTTGTGTACGCTCCTTGTGTATGAATATCAGTTATTGATGATAAAACATTTCCTGAAAATACTAGATTTAAACCTGCTCTAGTAGGTAAGGTTTTATCAATATCTTGAAAAGCAAGCAATAAATATTTTTTACCATCTTTTGTATATATAATATTATGATTGTTTCTTTGAACATTACCATTAAAAATTACATAATCATATGATGTAAAGTTACTTACACACATAGTAGCATTCATATCAACTACTAAATCGCAATCCATATACCATGTTTCAGTACTAGCTGCTACAGTACTTAATTCACCATAAGATTGAATAGTATGACTTTTTCTTTGATATAAAGTGTTCATTTCAGCATCAGTTTTATAATATTGTTTTTGCATATATTCCACTGATGACAATTGTCCACTGTTTCTTGAAGATACTATTTTGTATGTACCTATCATAAAAGCCATAAAAAACATAACTGCTAATAAGGCATATAAAGATATTGCTCCCTTTTCTTTTCTCATTTTTGTTCTTCCTTTATTATATATTTACTAAAAAAGAATGCGTATAAACCACATTCTTTTACCATAAAATCAAAATTAAAATAATAAAAATGCTTTCTTATTTTAAACATAAATAAGAATATTACTAATAATTATAAATAGCACAAATAGCGCTAATCAAAGGATTATCGCTAAAACATCAATAAATCTGTTATTTTATAAATAAAATAACATTTCATTTTTGCATTCTTTCTTTTCTTTTGTTTTATGAAATTTAAGAACATCAAGTTAAACTTGTGGTCTTTATACAATAAAAATAGTATATTATCAACCTATACTTGTCAAGCAATTTAACTTAATTGTAATATATATACATATATAAAAAAGAGCTTGTTAAAAACAAGCTCTAAAATTATTTTTTCTTTTTTACCGAAAATCCAAATGTACCAAGCTCTTTACCTAATGCAAAATAATGACCATTAGCATATGCCATTAAATTACATTTAGTAATATCAAAACTACCGCCTTTTGTCATATATTCTTTTGCAACATGTACTGCTAATACTTTAGCAATAAACATTGTATGACTTCCTAAATCCATATCTTTTACAACTTTGCACTCTAATGAAATAGGACTTTCTTTAATCATTGGACATTTAACATAATTTGCTTCTTCTTTAGTTAAATTCATTTCTTTAAATTTATCAACTTTACTGCCAGTTCTAACTCCACACCAATCAGTTTTACGTACCAAACTCTCATTAGTTAAATTTATAACGAACTCTTTTGATTTTTTAATCATGTTATAAGAATGCCTTGTATCTCTTAATGAAATATAAACCATAGCTGGATCAGAACAAACAACCCCTGTCCAAGCAACAGTTACTATATTTGATTTATCCATATTACCACATGATACCATAACTGCTGGAAGTGGATATTCTATCGTTCCTGGTTTCCATTCAATTTTTTCAAATTGTTTTATCACTAATCTATCCTCCACAATTTAAAATCTAAATAATCACTACTTACTAATTTATACGTAATACCATCTTCTTGCAAACCTTCTATTGCCTCATTGTGAGCTGAACCATGTAAATGTGCATAATAACATTTTTTAATTCCAGAATCTTTTAAGATTTTTCTAAAATTAATTTCATCAGGAATAGTTTGATCTTTATAAAAAGGTGGATAATGCAAAAATGCTATCATTTCATATTGTCCATTATCAACTTCTTTATCTTGATTTAAATCATTATTCTTTAATTGATTTAATTTTTGCATTCCATCATTTATTGATAATTTTAAACGTTCACATTCTCTTTTTAAGATTTTATAATCATCTTGTGATTCATAATTTGTAATCCAACCACGTGTTCCAACAATTATTTTATTTTCAACCACATAACTATTATTTTGCATAAAATAAATATTTTTAAAATTATTAGCTTTTAAAAATTCATTCATTTTTTTAAGAGTAGTCCAATAATAATCATGATTTCCCTTACTTAATATTTTAGTACCTGGCAAACTATTTAAAAAGTCAAAATCAGCTTTTGCTTCATTTAAATCAATTCCCCATGAAAAATCGCCAGGAAGAATTACTGTATCTCCTGGCTGTACATTATTTATCCAATTAGATTTAATTTGCTCATCATGTGATTTCCAATTATCACCAAAAATATCCATTGGTTTTTCAACTGAAAATCCTAAGTGCAAATCTCCTATTGTAAAAATCATTTAAACCTCTTATAATTTTAAGTTTGGAACTGCATTTAATTTTAAGTCAGCAAAGTTACCTTTTTGATATTCATAAAATCCACAACTTGCAATCATTGCTGCATTATCTGTACACAACTTTAATTCTGGATAATATACTTTAATATCAAGTTCTTTTGCCAATTCATCAAATGCATTTCTTATATAGCTATTACTTGAAACTCCACCTGCTAAAACTAATTTATTAGATTTATACTGTTCTACTGCTTTTTTACAATTATCAATAATCATTTGAGTTACGGCTTTTTCAAAGCTTGCACATAAATCTGCTTTATTGATATTTGGATCTTTATGATTTAAATTAATTACTGCAGTTTTAATTCCACTAAAACTAAAATCTAAATTATCGAAATGAGTAACAGGTAAATCAATATTTGCTGTTCCTTCTTTTGCTAATTTATCTATTTTAGGTCCTCCAGGATATCCAAGTCCTACAACACGAGCCACTTTATCAAAACTTTCCCCAATAGCATCATCACGAGTTTTACCTAAAATTTCATATTCATTATATCCTGTAACATTTACTAATTGAGTATTTCCACCACTAATTAATAAACACATAAAAGGTGGCTCTAATTCTGGATAAGTTAAATAATTAGCACAAATATGTCCTTTTATGTGATTAACTGGTATAAGTGGTTTATTTGTACTATAACTTAATCCTTTTGCATAACTTACACCTACTAACAAACAACCTACTAACCCTGGTCCATAAGTTACAGCTATTGCATCTATATCATCAATAGTAACATTTGCTTGTTTAATTGCTTCTTGAACAACATTATTAATAACTTCTACATGACTACGTGATGCTATTTCTGGTACAACTCCACCATATTCTGTATGGATGGCAATTTGAGAATTAATTACATTTGATAATACTTCTCTTCCATCTTTTACTATACTTGCAGTTGTTTCATCACAGCTTGATTCTATTCCTAAGATTAACATATTTCCTCTATAATAATCCGAATAATTTACCAATACCCACAGTAATAAATTTATATAATATTTCAACAACCGGGCTTGTTAATCTACCCAACAAACCTGTTATCCATAATATAATAAATACTATATAGATAGTTGTATAATTATTCTCTATCCAACGTTTTGCATTATAAGGTAAAATTGTCGCAAAAATCTTTGAGCCATCTAATGGTGGAATTGGAAGTAAATTAAACACTCCAAGTCCTAAATTTATCCATATTAATTCCATCATAAATATACTTATAATACCATTTGATGCTATTTGTGGCGCAAATCTAATTAAAGCACAACTTATTGCAGTAAAAACAATTGCTAACAAAAAATTCATTAAAGGGCCTGCTACAGCAACTAATGCTTCACATGCATTTCTAGATTTATTACTAGTAAAATTATTTGGATTTATTTCTACTGGTTTTCCCCAACCTATATTTGCAAACATTAATAAAATAAAGCCATATGGGTCTAAATGTGCTAAAGGATTTAATGTAACTCTTTTTTGGGCTTTTGGTGTTGTATCTCCTAATTTATATGCTGTAAAAGCATGCGCAAATTCATGAAAAGTAATTGCAATTATTACAGCAGGAAGTGTAAGAAGCATTGACAATAATTGGTCTTGAGTCATATTAAATAAAGAATATGCAACCAATATGGCAAGTACTATATAAATTGCTTTTTTATCTACTCCATTAAAGAAAAACATTTTATCCTCCTAATTTATCTTTTGATTATCCATTTAGATTAGCTGATTTCATGTAATTAATATATCCATTATCTATATTTGACCATATATCAATATTTTTATCAACTTCTTTATCGCTTAAATTTGATTTTGCTATTTCTTCATAACTATTTACTATTTCTTGCTTAAAGTTTTGTGGACATCTTCCAATGATACGTGAAATATCATTATATTTAGTACCAAAACCACCAAATCCAAAATCAATAATTGCAGAAATATTATTATCATCATCTAAAATAATATTACTTGAATTTAAATCACCATGAACTAAACAAGAATCTTCATCTGTTTTAAAATTCTCGCTTGCCCAGAATTTTAAATCTTCTGGTGATACATGAAGTTCCAATAACTCTGTAATAAAATCTTGTAAATCAAGACCTATATTATTAATTGAAAAAATATCTTTTGGATCATATTTAATATTATGCATTTCATACATAAATTGAGCAACTTGTTTACTTACTTTTTGAACTTCTTCATCAGACATCTCATTCATTTTATCAGCTAAACATTTACCTTCTATTTTTTTATGCACTGAAAATGGACGGCCATCATTAAATTTAAGCTCTAGTTCACAAGTATTAAAACTCGTTTTACCTTTTATATATTTTGCAAATTCATAATCTTTAACAATAACTCTTTCCCAAAAAGTATCTCTTGGAAATCTAAAGAAAAAGTTTCCTTCATTTGTTTCTACTTCATAAACAATATTTGTCCATCCAGTAGGAATAAAATGAATTGCTTTGATTTCGATATTTTCATTATCTTCTTTTAAAGCTTTTTCAATTATTTCATTATAGTTTTCATCAATTGTAAAAAATTTTTTAGACATTACTCTTTTCCTCTTCTAATAATTTTTTTACCAAATCTAATATTTTTTCTTTAGAATCTTTATCATAATTATTATATACTACATAATCAAATTGCTTTTGTAATTCTTTATCTTGCATAAATCTATTATAATGTTCATCTATTTCTTTTAATCGCTCTTGCTCTTTTTCAGGACTCAAGTTTCTTGCTTTTGTCTTTTCTTTTGCCATATTTATATCTTGTGGTAAAATATAAATTGTTTTTAAATCATTTCTAATCTTTTTCCAATCATAAATTGTTGTATAATGCATTTCAAAAACATAATCATCTTGAGAAAAAACTTCATCTTTTAGATATGCATATTCCCCACCAAAAACTGAAAATCTATATGCTAATTTATCATTTTTTTCTAATTCATCTAATTGTTCCGGTGTCATAAACAAACCAACTTTTCCGGCTTGTTCACCTTGTCTTATTTTACGAGTACGAATTGTATTAATCTTTTTAAAGCCTAGTTCTTCAACAATTTTGTCTTTAAAATAAGTTTTTCCAACTCCAGTTACTCCTACTAATGCTAATAACATTTGTATCTCCTAATATATTTTTACCCAAATATTATACCATGTTTTGCTATATAGCTCAACCTTTTTCACAGAAAAAACATAATTAAAAGGCTTTAAATTATAACATAAAAAATTATGTACATTTCAGAATACTTTACATAATACCAAAAATGGTGTATAATATATGTATGTCCCTATTATTTTATGTGTCTCTATAAGGAGGTCTTTTATGAACGAACAATTTAAGCATTACACCAAAGACGCAGCACACTACTTATTCCCAGGTGGTCTAGGAGTGAACGTAAATTTGCGGAAGCAATTCATATCTTTTTGCGTATCAAAAGGACTCGACCAGAAATTTCAGGAATTGGTAGAGGGAGATTCTGAGTGGCGTAATCTGGCAGATGCTGGACAGGTCTACTTCTTCGAAGATACCGTTCACATGCCTGAAAAATTTGATCTTCCGAGTATCTATCTGGTCTGCACCGAAGGAGGCACCAAGGCTGTTATCAAGCTGTTGCTGAAATCGCGTGAAGAGTATGAAAAATACTATTACCTGGAAGATTAAAGACGCAAATCACTGAATCAAATCAAAAGCCCGTTTCTTTCGAAACGGGCTTTTGCATTTTTATTTATCGAAAATAGTTTTTAAATAAATAGCTTTTAATATTATTAAATCATTATGCTAATGGTTTCATTGTAGGGAATAATAATACGTCGCGAATTGATGCTGAATCTGTAAATAACATAACCATTCTATCAATTCCAATTCCTTCACCACCTGTTGGTGGAAGACCATATTCAAGAGCATTAATGAAGTCTTCATCCATCATACCTGCTTCATCATCACCTGCAGCTTTTGCTTCAACTTCTTTTTTGAAACGTTCATATTGATCAATTGGGTCATTTAATTCTGAGAATGCATTTCCATATTCTCTACCACCAATAAATAATTCAAAACGTTGTGTTAATCTTGGATCATCTTCACATTTTTTAGCAAGAGGTGATACTTCAATTGGATAATTATAAATAAATGTTGGTTGAATTAATGTCTTTTCTACAAATTCATCAAAGAATAATGCTATAATGTTTCCACGTGTTTCTTTTCCACTTGGAATCTCAACATGATGTTCTTTTGCAACTTTTACAGCCTCTTCATCAGATTCAATTTTATCAAAATCAACACCGCAAGCTTCTTTAATACTATCAATCATAGTAATACGTTTCCAGCCTGGTGTTAAATCAATTTCTTGTCCTTGATATGTAATTTTATAAGTGCCCTTTAAATCCATTGCAATTTTAGTAAATAATTCTTCTGTTAATTCCATCATATCATTATAGTTTTGATATGCACTATACCATTCAATAGAAGTAAATTCTGGATTATGACGAATGTCCATACCTTCATTTCTAAAAATACGGCCTATTTCATATACTTTATCAAATCCACCTACTATTAATCTTTTTAAATTTAACTCAGTTGCAATACGTAAATACATATCAATTCCTAAAGTATTATGATGTGTAATAAATGGACGAGCTGTAGCACCACCAGAAATAGTATTTAAAACTGGTGTTTCTACTTCTACATATCCCTTTTCATCTAATATTTCACGAATCTTTTTAATTATTCTTGTACGAGTTAAAAATGTTTCTTTTACCTCAGGATTCATTATTAAATCAACATAACGTTGTCTATAACGTAAGTCTGGATCTTTTAATCCATGAAATTTTTCTGGTAATGGACGAAGTGATTTAGAAAGAAGTGTTACTTCTTTTGCATGAACTGATATTTCTTCAGTACGTGTTTTAAATACAAAACCTTTAATACCAATAAAATCGCCAATATCAAATGTTTTGAATGCTTTATAACTCTCTTCACCTAAATCATTTATACTTACATAACTTTGGATTTTTTCATCGCTATCTAATATTGTACAAAAACTTGCTTTACCCATAATACGTTTTGCAATAATACGACCTGCAACAGAAACATCTTTATTTTCATATTCTTCATAATTTGCTTTTATTTGTCCTGCTGTGTGTGTTCTATCATATTTTGTAACTAAATATGGATCTTGTCCTGCATTTTGTAATTCAAATAATTTTTCTCTACGTACTTCTACTAACTTATTAATATCTTGCTCGTTTAATTCTTCTTGATTTACTTCTTCCATTTTCATTCTTTCCTTTTTTATTTTTTAACAGTAAAATATAAAAAGATGTTATGAATCATAACTCTTTTTATACTTTAAAATAAATATATTATTTACTATGGTAATAATGAACAAGCAATATTTGTTTTACCACTTAATTCACCATTTTTATACTTAACTAAACTAATACTTGGCTCTCCTTCATAGTGTGGAATTTCAAGCATTATTTCCATTACACCATCATTATCAACATCTACAACATTAACATTACTAATTGATAAATGGTATTCTTCACGAGAAATAGATTCCCATTTAGATTTTTCAATATATGCTAAATCCGCAACTTTTAAACCTTTACTATCAACTAAAGAAATCTTTGAATAACCAGTTGCAGTATTAGCTAAAACTAAAATAAATTCTTCTGTGCCATTTCCATCTAAATCAACAATAATAGTTTTAATTAAATCATAAGAATCAATTTTTAAATTTGCATCTGCAACAATAGTTGGTACACTATTGACTATTTTTATTGATCTTGGAATTGCTTCATAATTCTCGCTTATAGCCACTTTTCCAACTTTATTAATTTTAACTAAGCCATCATAAACTTGATCTGACAAAATTCCAAGAGTTGAATCTCTAAAGCCAAAATTTTCATAATTATAATATGTGATAACATATTTTTCTTTATTAATTGATGAATTATCAATATACTTTAGATTTACTAAATCCATTTTGCTAACATCTAAAATTAATCCATCATATAACACAATTAAATCTTGATTTTGCACTTTACGATTTGGCGTTACTTCATCTGTACTTACAGTATTAACATCAACCGTATTATTAGTTATAGTTGATACTGCTGAATCAATAACATTACCTAAATCAATACGATTTTCAGTTGCAATAGTATTATTTGCTAAAGATTCTTTTAATTCTGTTTTAGCATCTGGATTTATATTCATCAAATAGAACATTAAAGAAAATGTACCAACAATTAGAATAACAATAATCATTAATAAAATATTGCCTAATCGTCTTACACCTCTTCTTATGTCATCTTCTGGTTCTTTGTTCTTTTGCTTTTCATCAACAACTTTTACAGTTTGTTCCTGATTTTTATCAGGTTCTTTTTTTATTTTGCCAGATTTATTCAATTCGTCTTTATTATCCTTTTTATCTGACATATTGTTTCTCCTTTGTATCAATTAAAAAATTATCTATCCTCTGGAAATGCATTTGGATAATGATCTTGATCATCCATATCGTTCATTAATTCTTCTTCGTCTCTTCTTAAAGAATTTTCACGTTCTGCATTAATTCTTTCTACTTCCATGTTTCTGCCTAAATCTTTTGTTTCTTTTCTTTTTTCTTCTTGTTCTTTTGCAGATTTTTCTGGATTATGTAGTTTAGTTTCAGCATCTATTATGCTGTTTACTTCTTCTAATGATTTTGTTTCCATTTTTTTCTCCTATAATTTTATTTGAACATTTATAGTATTGTACTTGTATCAACGTAATCACCTGTTGACACTTGTCTATAAATCTTTTTGTCGAAATTCTGACTTGTTCCTCTTTGAGTAATTTGCCATATTGCACGTGGTTTTTCTTCAAAGTCTGAATACAAATAACTTGTACAAACTTTAATTAAAACGCCATCTTCTAATCTTGCTTCTACAGAACCTGTAACATGTAATTCTAAATTACGTTCTTTTACTTGTTCTGCCTGTTCTTTTGTTAATCTATCGATATTTGCTATACGATCATCTTTTATTCCTAGACGTTGAAACTCTAGTCTAAAACGTGCTTTTTGATCATCTGTCATATTTTGCATTTCAAGTCTTGCAACATTAAATGGACTTTGAAAATAATTAGCAAATATTTCTATATCTCTTTGGTCTTTTTTAGGAATTTGTTTATCTATATATTCTGAATAAATATTAGTAATTCCATTGCGAGCTTGAACTTTTATTCTTTTAATTATTCTATTACCTTTACGAGATTCTAGATAATCATAATTTTCTCTATCTTTTTCTTTTGATTCTATTACTTGCTTTGGTGTAGCAATAATAGTAACATTTTCATTAAGAGTAGTAAAACATTTAAAAGGATAACCTGTTGAACTAATACCTTCAACACCTATAACCTCACGAAGATTTTTTCTATCTTGAACACTTAACTCTTGAACAATATTAAATAAATCAGCAGTTGTATCGCGATCAAGTCTTTGATATTTAGTTTGTGGAATTGCAACTTGATCAATACCATCTACAACTAATGATTTATCAAATTCATTAAGTATTGTTTTTACTTGAGAATTTGAAATTTGGCTTTCATTTGGTTTAGCAAAATCTTCTTTATTATTTTGCATATTATCCTCATGTTCAGCTTGCTTTACCAATTCGTCAACATGTTCTTCTTTATTGTTCTTTTTACCAAATTTAAACAAACCACTCATTGGATTATTTGTTTTCTTCTCATTTGCTTTATCTTTGTTAGAGTTATTCATTTCCATGTAAATACCATCCTTTGTATAACAAAATCTTTCAAATGGGCACACTTATCCATTGTTAAAATTTTACAAATTATATTTTAACATAAAAATAAATAAAAAGCTACATTTTTAGCAAAATTTTTATAATTTTTCGAAAAAAAAAGAGTGACTAAAAAATCACTCTATTTTTTTATTATCCTTTTGTAATTTCAAAAAAGAATTCAACACCATCTTGTCTATTTTTTACACCATAACTAGAATTGTATTTATTCATTATTGCTTTTACTAAACTTAAACCAATGCCATGTCCTCCTTGAGAACGTTCTCTTGATTTATCTACTTTATAAAATCTATTCCAAATACGTGGAATATCCTCTTCTTCAATATTATTTCCTGTGTTGAATACACAAATTCTATATTTATCTGCACCATCTTTTATAGAAATTCTTATTTCTTTTTTACCGTTTTTTTCTATGCAATTCTTAATCGCATTAGTAAAATAGTTTCGTATTACTTCATCAATATAAAAATCATCAGCATAAACTATTTTTGGACTTTGGCTATCAAATACTACTTCTATATTATTTTCATTTAACATTACATTGCTTGAACGAATTGTTTCATTTATTAATTCAACAATATCGAATTTAGTATTATTTAATTGTATATCATCATATTCAAGTTTAATTAATTCTATTAATCGCTTAACTAACACATCCATTTTATTAGATTCATCTAATATAACTTCTGCATAAAACTTACGATTTTCTTCATCTGTAATAACGTCATCTACTAAGCCTTCTGCATAGCCTTGAATTAAAGCAATTGGAGTTTTAAGTTCATGTGATACGTCACTTACAAAAGTTTTACGCATTTCATCAATTTTAGATTTAGCTTCAATGTCTCGTTCCAATTCCATATTACTCTTACGAAGTCTATTGATATTATCTTCTAATGAATCACTTAAAGCATTAATATTATTTCCTAATTTATCTATTTCATCATCTGTATTTTGTGATTTATATTTTTTGCTAAAGTCTAAATTTGCCATATTGGTTGCTATTTCATTTAAATCTGAAATTGGTTTAGTAAATTTTCCTGTAGCAATAATAATTACCACTAAACTCATCAATAAACTAACTAAAGATATAATCCACAAAGATTGATTTGATATTAATGCATTTTCTTCAATTGTACTTGTACTCATTCTTATGTAAACTTTATTGCCGTTTTCAAGTTCACCATTTAATAAAATAAAATCTAAGCCATTAACTTTATCTTGAATTTTTCTCACTGTACAATTATCTTTTGAATACATGATATCATCACGATTAAAAATATTGTAATTTACTTCGAAATTTACTTTTGGAATTTCTTCAAAATTTGATACATAATTATCTCTTGTTGCATATACTAAATTATTATCTTTATCTACTATTACAACATCATAATTATTATCAATTGCACTTTTTTCAATATTCTTTTGATATTCATGAGTATCAACAAATAATGTATTTTGTTTAATTTTTTCAAACTCATTTATACTTAATCTTAAACGATTTGTATAAAAAAATGTTTCTGATAATACGCTATTTACAATCAACAAAAAACCAACGGTCATAGCTACTACGACCGCTACTAATAAAAACATTTTAAATTGCAAACGTGAAAATAAATGCTTCATTACTCTATTTCAAATTTATACCCAATACCACGTATAGTTTGAATATACTTTCCTTTTTTACCTAATTTATGTCTGATTTTTTTAATATGACTATCAATTGTTCTTGTATCACCATAATAATCATAATTCCAAACTGTATTTAAAATTTTGTCACGAGAAAGTGCTATATTACTATTATCTAATAAGTATTTTAAAAGTTCATATTCTCTAAAACTTAAATCAACACGTTTTCCGTCAACAGTAACAGTTCTACCTTCTTCGTCAATTATTATTCCACCATAATTCTTATTTATTTTTTCCTTTTTAATAGTTCTATTTAAAATTGCTTCAACACGAGCCACTAATATTTTTGGACTAAATGGTTTACTTATATATTCATCTACACCTAATTCAAATCCAAATAATTCATCTTGTTCTTCTGCTCTTGCTGTTAGCATAACTATTGAAACTTCTTTATTTTCTTGACGAATTTGTCTTAAAACTGACCAACCATCTAATTTTGGCATCATAACATCTAATAAAATTAAATTAATTTTATCACGATTTTCATTATAAATATTAAGTGCTTCTTCGCCATCTCCAGCTTCCATAATATTATAATTCTTTTGACGCAAAAAATCTTTAATAAGTTTACGCATACGTGATTCATCATCTACGATTAAAATAGTAACATCACTCATAAATTTCTCCTACTGTTTTAATAAGCTTTTCCCTTATCAAAACTAATAATTCATTTTCAAATACAATATATAAAACGTTTATGAATATTATGTGAAAAAATTATAAATTTTTAAGTTCATTTAAATTTCTTTCAAAGTAGTCAAATGCTACTTTATAAGTATCTGGATTTTCTAAATCAACGTCAACTGATTTTAATAAATCTAAGCTTCCTTCTGAACCACCTTTTGAAAGCATATTAATATATCTTTCAACATAGCCAGGAGTTCCATCTAATATTTTACTTGCAATTACTATTGCAGAAGTAATACCGGTCGCATATTTATACACATAAAACGGACTATAAAAATGTGGAATTCTTGACCATTCATATTTTATCATTTCATCTATTACACAAGAATTACCAAAATATTTTTTAACTAATTCATAATAAATTTCATGTAGATTTTCTGCAGCAAGAGGAGTTCCATCTTCAACTAAACCATGTACTTTTCTTTCGAATTCTGCAAACATAGTTTGTCTATATAAAGTTGCTCTAATTGTATCTAATTGCTCATTAATTAAACTTGCTTTTTTAACTGGATCTTGTTCTTTATTAATTAAATAATTTGCAAGTAATATTTCATTTACTGTACTTGCAACTTCTGCAACCATTATTGTGTAATTTGCATTAATTACATTTTGAGTAGTATTTGCATAATAAAAATGCATAGCATGACCTAACTCATGTGCAATAGTAGATACATCACGAATATTTCCCATATAGTTTAATAACACATAAGGGTGTACTCCATAAACACCAGTAGCATATCCACCACTATATTTATTAGGTCTTTCATATACATCTATCCAATTTTCATCCATAGCTTTTTGAAGCATATCTGTATATGCTTTTCCCATAGGAGCTAAAGCTTCTAATACAAGCTTTTTACCATCTTCGTAATCAATAGATTCTTCAACACTATTTAAAGGATTTACATACACATCATATAAATGCATTTCATCTAAATTAAGTGCTTGTTTCTTCCAATTTAAATAATCATGATTTAAATATAAATATTTATCTACTTGTTCAATCAAAGTATCAACAACTTTAATATTAGCATCATCACTATCTGTTGCAGCATCTAACATAGACTCATAATGGCGCATTTTAGAACTTACTGCACCCATTTTTACATCAGTTAAATATAATTCTGTAATTGAATTTTCGTGACGTTTATATAAAGAATACATGCTTTCAAAAGCTTGTTTTCTAACATTTACATCTTTACTTATTAAATAATTTGAATATGTACCATGTGTAACTTTTAAATCTTTTCCATTACTATCTTTAATATCTGGAAAATCAAATTCCGTATTTGTAAAAATAGAATACACACTTTCTTGAACCCCAAATACCTCAGAATATTTTGTTAATGCCTCTTCAACTTCTTCGGATAGAATATGTTTTTTTGATTTGATTAAATCTTCAATACATTTTTTGAATACTTGTAAACCCTGATTTTCTTGTAAAAAACCCTTTAATCTATCATCATCAATTTTACTCATTTCAGGAGTTATAAAACTTGTTTTTGTAGCTAAATCAGTTCCTAATTTTTCCATACGTTTAGTAAGTTTTATGCTTTCTTGATTAGACATATCTCTATGGTAATTAAGAGAAGTATATGTGAATAACTTTTCTTCTATTTCATCTGCTTGACATAATTTATTATAACAAGCTAAAAGTGTATTACTATCATCACCCAAATGGCCTTTAAATCCGACTATTTCATCTATAATACCTTCTAACTTTTTTATATCTTCTTCAAATAAATCCATATTTGGATAAATATCTTCTAAATTCCACTCATATTTTGTCATTTGAATTCTCCTTTAATCTTAACTTTTTCAAACGTATTATATCACACATAACTATATGAATACAAGTAGAACCTCAGGTTAAATATCCTGAGGTTCTACTTCTATATTATTTAATATTTCTTTAAAAGCTTCTATTCGGTTTTCTTTCTTTTCACATATTTCTATAAATTCATATAAAGAAGCTCTTAGTTCTTTATTTGCCTTCAATATAGTACGCTTTTTTAATTGACTATTCTGACTATTTCTAAAATCTTCCATATCTATTAATCCAACGTGTCTAATAGATAAATCATCTGTATATTGAGTCATTTTGCCATTATATTGTTTCATCGATTTATCTTCAATTACTAAAGAACTTTTTATTTTCCATCTTCTAAAAGCATCAGTTAAAGATGTGCATGTTTTTGCTAATAACTTATCTGATCCCATTAAAATATAAAAAATATTTTTTATAAGCATTACTATTTGAACTCTAAACTGTTTTAAGTTAAAAATTAAACTTTCTAATTCTGTAGATTTAGTGCTTATCTCTTCAATTTGATCTAATTCAGCTAAATCAGGAGAATCAGAGCTATTCAACTTAGACATATCTTGTACTATTACTTTTTTTAATTTACGTTCTCCCAAAATAATATACATGGAAATATCTTGAAACAACACTAAACAATCATTATATAAATTTTCATAATTACAAGCTGCTAACATTATTTTATATATTAGCGAATCTATTACCCTAGATAATTTATAAATATCATTATCCAATGAACGATACTTAATTAGTAATTTATTATTACTTTTTTCTTCATTAAAAAATGGTAAAATCATTTCTTTAAAATATAGACCAGTAATTGTAGTATTAAACATAGTTATTTTTGTTGATAACATTCTTAAAATAAATTCAATATCTCTAACTTTTTTAATTACTGTTAAATCTTTACATCTTTGAATAGTGCTATTTACAATGTTAACATAATCTTGTTTTTTTATGATATCAATTATTTCATCAATTTCTAAACTAATATTTTCATCAATTAATGCTCTATCGCTATCACTTAATAATTTATAATTAACGATATCTTCAATTTGCTCATCGTTTTCACACTTTTCAGCAATTATTCTTTCTACATTTTCTTGTGATAATTCAGTTAATTTTTTAAATAACTTTTTCATAAATTCACCATTTTCATTTGTACTTATATTATTAGTATAACCCAAGCAAAAATAATAATCAATATTTACCATAAAAAAGTCTTGATTTTTGCTATTTAAACGTGTATAATATTTAAGTACACAAATTACATAGGGGTGTAGTTCATCGGTAGAATAAGAGTCTCCAAAACTCCTGAGGTGGGTTCGACTCCTACCACCCCTGCCAAACAAATCACACATTTTATGTGTGGTTTTTCTTTTATCATACAAAAATATGGATAATATACTTAATAAATCATTTTACTTAATTATTATTTTTTCAATAATAATTTGCATTCTTTTTATTCCTATAATAACTAAAAAAATACCTATCACTACAACTGATAATAGTTTTATTTGGCCAACTCCAGGATATAGAACAATCACTTGCCCTTTTGGTCCAAGAAAATCTCCTGCAACAGGTGCTAGCACTTATCATACAGGAATTGATATTGGAGCTCCAACTGGAGCAGAAGTATATAGTATATGTAGTGGAAAAGTTATTTTTGCAGATTTTAAAGGAGCTGATGGATATACCATAATAATTGAAAATCAAAATTATCAAATAATATATGGTCATCTAAATCCAGATTTTTTAGTAGAAGTAGGACAATATATCAAACAAAATGAATTAATTGCAAATATTGGTCCCAAATACATTTATGATGTTCCAAATAATCCCTATCATGATAAAAATGGTCCAACAAATGGTGCAATGACAGGACCACATTTACATTTAACAATAAAACAAAATAATGAATTAATTGATCCTTTAACATTATTAAAATAAAAATGGTGGGTAACTCCCGCCATTTTTTAATATATTATTTTTCTTAAATTTTTATACTTCTTTTTCCATCAACTTTATTAGTTGCTTTTGTATTATAAATAACTTTATTATGATTTAAAAATGCAAATGCAAGTGAACATGCGGGTATTGTACAAAGCATACCAATTGAACCACAAAATGCAACAATTACTTGTTCTGCAATTATATCTCTATCTAGTATTTCGATAATATGCATATCACATGCTAAACATAAAGCTAATAAACTTAATAAACTTGCTGAATATACTAAAAACAAAATTATTGATTTAGAACCAATAACATCTTTTCCTTTTTTAAGTCCCTTTTTAAATGCATCTATTACTGGTAAATCTTCTGTTTTTGATTTTTCTTCAAATAATAAATTAGTAATATGCATAGAAATATCTAAACATATACCAGTTGCAGCAAGCATACCACTTGCCATAATAATATTTTTTAAATCAAAGTTCATATGAACTAAACTATTACTTAATGTAACTACTTCTTCTCTTACTCCAGATAAATGTGCTGAATTTGCAAATATAGCAGTGAAAATTCCAGCTATAATAATTCCTACACTTGCTCCAATTGCAGAAGAAAAAGCTTTTCTATGAACTCCACCAAATAAAATAGTTATTAATTGAATTATAATAACTGATGTGAATATTGTCGCTATAACACTATTCCAACCAGCAACAATCAGTTTAACTAAAATAAACCAAATAGCTATTGCTGTTATTAAAAGTGAAATAATTAATTTAATACCATATTTTCCATTAATTAAGCATAATCCTACGCAAAACAAAATAACTAAAAACATTATTGTACCAAATCTATCATACCCTATAATGCTTGCTTTAATATCTCCATTTTGCTCAACATCTAACTTAACTAATACTTTACTATCAATCTTTAAATTATCAGCTTTTACTTTTCCATTTGTATCATAGGCAGTATCGAATTTTAAATCAAATTCTTTATCTGCATAATTACCAGTTGTAATTCTAACTTTAACTTTTTGAACAGAACCACTATCATTTTCATCACGGTCTAATATTTGAACAACTTTTGCTCTTTCAACAAATTCAAGTTGTTCTGGTGTATTATCTTCAGCAGGTTTTTGCTCTTCTTGAGGTGGCTGAGCTGCTTCTGGTTGCTCCACTTGCTCTGGTGCTTCAACTTGTCCTTCATCTTCTTCATCAGCATAAACAAATGTAACGCTCATGCTAATAATTAATATAAAAATTAGTATTATATTAAATAATTTTTTCATTCATACATCCTACCTTATTTGGTATTTTAAAAAATAACTATATCCATTTCGTTTGTATAAGTATTATTGCCATAAGCAAATACAATATAAACATAACCATCATCTGTTAAGAAATAATTTGAAACATTTGGTACTTTATAAATATTACTTGATAAATCTCTTTCATATACATTACCATATTCTGCTGCAATTATTTTAGCCTTTGTATCTGCTTGTTTAATTTCTTTATTAATTGTAGATTGTACCTTATCTTCAGTTGTCTTTTTTAATGAAATTAAATCTAATAAGCTTAAAACATTTTTGCCTGGAATGCTATAATTGTATGTTTTAATTACTACTTTTTCAGGTTGCTTTCCTTGTTTTAAACTAGATTTTATTACTAAACTTAAAATATCTTGATTAATATATGCTTCATAAGTTACATTATAAATTGTATATTCATTTTTTTGACGCATTACTTCGTTAGCTTTTTCATAAAATGAACCACGAATTTCTTGATTTATTTCTTGTGCTTTTTGACTATCAATATTAATAATTGGTATTTCAGCCATTACTGAATAATAATTTTCATCTTGATTATCAAATTTATATGCTGAATATACATATGCCTTAGTATCTTCTAATTTATCAACATCTGTTGGCGTTCCATTTGTTTTTAATGTGTTATTAAATACACCATTAAAGTTAGCTTGAAGTCCTGCAAGTTCTTCAGCTGTTTTTTCACTTCCAACATTTATTCCAATCATTAATGGATCAGTAGCAGAATATCTATAGAAAAATTGTGTATAGATACCTATTAATAACGCTATAATACATGCTAATATAATTAATCCAAAAAAGATTATTTTATTTTTTCCATGTAAATTTGCAACAAATCTGCGTATTGCTCTTATCATTTATAATAACTCCTAATTCTAATACTTATCATATAATAATTTTAAAAACACAAAATACTAAAACTATTATAATAAAACTTTTGCATATTATATCATTGTATAACTTAAATTTCAACTTTAAAAACAAATTTGTAAGAAAAATGCAACCTTATTAGGTTGCATTTTTTATTAATCTAATTTTTCATAAGAATTTGCTATTGTTCCTGGTTCATCATTAATATCCCATGGTTCATAAACTGTACCTGTAAACCATACTTCACCTGTTTTTTTATCTCTTATAACAAACATATAAGGTTTATCAAAAGTAATATCTATTTCTTTAATAGGAATGTCAAATTTATAATCGTAGCCTTCGCCACCACCACCGCCACCACCTAAAACTGTAGTTGCAGCTGCTTTAATTCCTTCTTCTGTAAATTCAATATTTGCTTTATGTTTTGCTGTTTCAATATATTGTGATTCATCTGTTGTAAGTTCTTTTAAATTTGCTTTTCCTTGAACAAATATATCAGTTACGCCTAATTTTTCCATATCTTCTTTTAAATTCAAATCATATTCAAATTTAAATTTAGGAATTTTTCCATGAATATATGTTAAATAACCATCATCAAAATTTTCTAATTTTAAACTCTTTAAACTATTAATAATATTTACTATTCTCGTACTTGAAGTGTTTTCAATAAATGTATTTAAATCTTGATTTTTTGGCATTATTCCAACATATTGAAGTGTTGTTCCACTATATTCATCTAAATCTTTTGCAAAAGCTTTAACATCAGGAGCATCATATATTTCAAAATCTGTAGTATAATCAACTTTTCCATAATTTTGTTTAATTGATTCAATATATCCTATTCCATTATACTCATTTACAAGTCCTGGATTTCTATATGTATCTATAGTAACATATCTGCTTTCATTAAACCATGCATCAAATGCTTTTTTAATTCCTTCTTCTGAATAATCACCTGCAAATAATGGATTATCTTCTCCAGAATCATATTTTCCCATTTTAGATTTTCCAGTACCTAATGCCCATTCTCTAAAATCAGCATATACTGTTTCTCTTATTGTATCTTCGCCTAACTCTTTTATAATATCATAATTATTTAAAGTTGCAATAACTTGCATACTTGAAATTATTTTGTTATCATCAAATTTCATTTTATATAGTTCATCTTCATAATTAATCCATCCATAAAAACTAGAATGATTATAATAAACTTCAGATGTTATATTCTCATCATCATCATATTGGCGTTTTGTAAATATATGCTTCCATTTCATATCAATTCCAAGTGCATTTACTAAAGCAAAATTTAATGGATTTTCAGGATTATTTAATTCTTCATCACTTATTACTTCATTAATTAATCCTAATGTATTATTATTAACCCATCCATTTATTCCATCTGCGCTAACAAAATCGTCATATATTACATCTGCATCATATTTTTGTTTTAAAATATTACTATAATTTGATAATATTTTATCTTTAAAAGAATTACGTATAAAAAATGCATTTGCAAAAGCCATATTTTCATTTGACTTATATTTTGTTAAATTATATCCTTCAACTATTGAAGCCAATTGATCATGTGCATCTCCTGTAGTTCCTTCATATAACATTTTAAATGCATATTTTATAGATAATGGACTATATATTTTATTTACTTTTTCATTTTCGAACTTTAAAAAGCTCATATCAAATTTTGAAAAATTATTATTATCTAAATAATATTCACTTTTAGCAACTGCCTTTTTTTCTACTGCTGGAACAGAAGTTGTATTTGATGCTATTTCAGTATTATTTGCTTTATTCATACTATTTAAACTACTATTAAATAATATCACTGCAGCAATTATTCCCAAAACAACCACAATAATTATTACTACAATAAATCCAGCCATATTCTTTTTATTAGATGGCTTTTTTTCATTAAATAATTCTTCTATATTATTATTTTGATTTGGAATATCAACTGTTTTTGTTTTATCAAAGTCAGTTTCTTCTTGATTATTATCTAATTTTTCTGCTACATCTATTCTTTGCGTTTCATCATTTAAATGAACTTCTTCATTTGTTACATCAATCTTTTGAATATCATTGTTGTTTTCGTTTTGATCGTCCATATCAATGCCTCCTCATTATAAATACAAAAAGATACAACATAAAAATGCTGTATCTTATAAAAATCTATAAATTAATGTGTATTAGTATTTGAATTATCCACAGCATTATTTGTAGATTCATTATTTTCTGCTTTTGGTTCTTCTGTTGTTTTTCTTCCGCCTTTTAAATTATCTAATGTTTTATTAATATTATCTAAAGCAATTTGATAATTTTTGTTTTGTTCTGTTAAAGTTCTAATTTCTGCTCTTAAATCAGCTATTTCTTGATTCTCATTTAAACGTGATGTATAAATATAATAGCTTAATCCAAAAATAACAACAATAGCTAATACTAATAAAGCAATTACTACACCAATACCCTTATTTTCACTCATCTTTTGTATCTCCTTAAATATAAATTTATCATAATAATTTTATACATAAATATTAAAAAAAGCAATATATTTTTTTATATATTGCTTTTTTATTAAAACAATTATTATTTTATATAATCACTTAAATCATAAGCAATTCCATTTTTATCTACAGCTATTGTTGTCATGTACCCACCTTGGCGCTTTCCATCTGATATTTCCCCAACTGAAGAATAATACATTTCAACAATATTTTTTAAATCTTTGACTTCTTTTAATGAAACCTTATCATTTGAAAAATTTTCAGCAGAATCATATTTTAATGATCCATCATTCATTACTACAATTATTGGATTATCTTTTACAAAATCATGTCCAAAAGCACTTACATAAATAGCTTTAACCTCAGAAGCATCAACTTTTAATTCCTTTTTATAAGTATAAGAACCTTCAAGTGGTATATCTGATGATTTAATATATCCTAAATCATTTAAATTTGTTAAAGAATAATCAAATTTTGCCTTTCCTTCTTCATCACCTTGAATATACATCATAATTTTATTATTATTAACCACACCTCTAAAATCTTTAAAATAAGCTGCTTCCATAGTTTCATAATTACATATGTCTTTTCTTATTTTGGAAAAATCAATATCTTCAATATTACCATTCCAATTTGAAACTACTTTTTCTTTTGGCTTTTCTTCACTTTCATTTTTTATATCATCTACAGCTTTATTAATATCATTCATAGCAGATTCATAATTCTTATTACTTGTTTGTAAATCTGTAATTTGAGAATTTAATTTACTAATCTCAGTTGTTTGCCTTTTTACAGTTTTATCTAATGAAATACAATAATATGTTAATCCTCCAATCACAACAATTACAAATGCAATAATAGCTATTATTGCGACTATGCCGTTTCCATTTCTATTATCCATCTTTTGTACTCCTTAAAAATAATCTAAAAATATTCTATACATAAAATAAAAAAAGAGCAATATATTTTTATATATATTGCTCTTTTATTATAATTTATTTTCTTAAAGAAATACCTTTTTTCTCAAGTGCTGAAATAATTTTTTCCATAGCACCATTTACTTCTTCGTCAGTTAATGTTTCTTTTTGACTTTCAAAAGTTAGATTATATGCAATACTTACTTTAAATGGTTCTAAGCCTTTATCATAAACATCAAACACCTCAACTTTTTGTAAAATACTTCCACCTGCACGTTTTATTTCTTGTGCTACTTCTTGACTTGTTAGTTTTTTATCAACAACTAAAGCTAAATCTTTTTTAACTGGTGGGAATTTAGATATTTCTTTATACTTCATTTTGCCAACTTTTTTGTCTAAAAGTTTGTCTAAATCAATTTCCATTACATAAACAGATTCTTTTTCAAGTTTTGGATGAACTTTTCCAACAAATCCAACTATATCACCATTTACATTTATTAAAGCACTTTGACCTGGATGTAATTCTTTTGGCATTTTTTCTTTATCTTGTACAAAACTATAACGTCCATAATATCCCAAATAATCTAGTAATTCTTCAGTAACTCCTTTAATAACATAAAAGTCAGTATTCATAGTATTCTTGAATCCTTGCATATAACTTCCAGTCATTAAAGCTGCAACATGATTTGCTTCTTTATAATCTTCATTTGATTTACTAAATACTTTTGCAATTTCAAATAAATTAACATCTTTATTAAAGTGAAGTTTATTATACTCATATGTTCTATATAAACTAACTGCTAAACTTTGACGAAGAGTATTTCTATCTTCTGCAAGTGGAGCTAATAATTTAATTTTTTCATCATTATTTTTAACAAATAATTTACTATCAGCTTCTGAAACTAATACATATGTTAGTGTTTCACTTAAACCAAGTTCTACTAATTTATTTCTAATTTGACGTGTTTTTTTATCATAGCTTCCAGCTTTTGGTTTAATATCAGGAAGTTTTCCAACAATATTATCAACGCCATAAATACGACCTACTTCTTCAATTAGATCTTCTTTAATACTAATATCAATTCTTCTACTTGGAACTGTAACTGTTAAATTATCACCTTTGTCAGATACACTAAATCCAAGGCGTTTAAAGCAATCAATAATATCTTCTTTACTAATTTCTAAACCTAATAAACTAGTAATATTTTTAACTGTAATATCAATTTCTTTATCTTGACTATTAGACTTATCATAAACACAAGTTCCGCCAACAACAACACCTTCTGCATATTTTTCAAGTAATGCTACAGCTCTTTCAATTGCCATATATGTACGCTTGCTATCTAAACCTTTTTCAAAACGATTACTTGATTCACTGCGTAAAATATTATTACTTGTACGACGAACTTTTACACTATTAAATATTGCTGATTCAATTAAAATATTAGTTGTTTTTTCAGTAATTTCTGTATCTAAACCACCCATAACACCTGCTAATGCTATTGGTTTTTCTCCATCAGTAATTACTATATCTTCTTCAGATAATGTACGCTCTTGACTATCTAAAGTAGTTAATTTTTCACCTGGTTTTGCCATTCTAACTAAAATAGTATCTTTTAAAGTGTCACAATCAAAAAAGTGAAGTGGTTGACCAGTTTCTAACATTACATAATTACTAATATCTACTACATTATTAATAGGACGAATACCACAAGCTATTAATCTATTTTTAATAAATGTAGGACTTTCTTTAATAACTACATTTTTAACTTTTTTAGCTAAATATACAGAGCAATTTTCTGTTTCAACTTTTACATTAAATGTGTTATTAATGTTTTCATTATTTTCTTTATGTGTTAAATCAATATCTTTAACTGGTTTATTATATATTGCTCCAACTTCATATGCCATTCCTAAAATGCTTAATAAATCACCACGATTTGCAGTTAAATCAAAATCTATAACACCATCATCTAATTCTAAAAACTTAATTGGATCACCACCAACAGGTGCATCTTCTGGAAGTTCTGCAATGCCTGCTTTATCTTCTTCAGTTAAAAATTTATTATCTAATCCAAGTTCTGCAATAGAACACATCATTCCATTACTTAATACTCCACGGATTTCTCCTGCTTTAATACTCTTACCTGGAAGTTCTGCTCCTGGAAGACTAACTATTACTTTTATTCCTTCACGTGCATTTTGAGCACCACATACTATTTGTAAAACTTCATTTCCAACATCTACTTGGCAAACATGTAAATGATCACTATCTGGATGCATTTTACACTCTAATACTTTACCAATTACTAATTTAGTTGCATTTATTAATTTACCACAACTATCATATTCATTACCTGCTTTTGTCATATCATCAGCAAGTGTTTTAACATCTACATCTATATCTACATAATCTTTTAAAAAATTTGTACTTAATATCATTTTAATAACCTTTCTAAATTATATTTTTTAAACATCACTTCTATCAAATTGTTTTAAGAAACGTACATCATTACGATATAATAAACGTATATCTGTGATGTCATATTTAAACATTGCTAATCTATCTAATCCAACACCAAAAGCAAATCCTGTATATTTATCTGGATCATAGCCATTCATTTTTAATACATTTGGATGAACCATTCCACTACCTAACAATTCTATCCATCCTGTTTGCTTACATAAATTACAGCCTTTACCACCACATTTAAAGCAAGTAACATCTACTTCGTAACTTGGCTCTGTGAATGGGAAATAGCTTGGTCTAAAACGAAGCTCTGTATTCTGTCCTAACATATGCTTCATGAATACTTCTAGAGTACCTTTTAAATCAGCTAAACTAATCCCCTCATCAATAACTAATCCTTCAACTTGATTAAATTGATGTGAATGAGTTGCATCATCTTCACGACGATATGTTTTACCTGGAACTATAATGCGAAGTGGTTCTTTCTTTTCATTGGCAATCATTGCTCTTGCTTGAACTGCACTTGTTTGTGTACGAAGTAAATATTCTGGAGTAATATAAAAGCTATCTTGCATATCACGTGCAGGATGTCCTTCTGGTAAATTTAATCTTTTAAAACAAAATTCATCAGTTTCTAATTCTGGTCCAGATACTACATCATAACCCATACTAACAAACAAGTCTTCAATTTCTTCTATTACTCTATTTAGAGGGTGTTTACTTCCTCGAACAATTTTATTACTTGGAAGTGTAACATCTATTTTTTCACTTTCAAGTTTACCCTCTAACATTTTTTCTTCAATAAAATCTTGAACTTTATTGATTTGCTCTTCTATATTCTTTTTAGCTTCGTTAACCATAGCTCCAAACTTTGGACGTTCTTCTTCTGCTAGGTTTTTTAAATTTTTAAGTTGTTCAGTAATTTCACCTTTTTTCCCTAAATATTTAACTTTTAGATCTTCTAGCTCTTTACTATTTTGAACTTTTTTAATTTGTTCTTCCGCATCTTTTATGATTTGTTCTAATGATGGAATATCCATTTTATACCTCCATTTATAATAAT
>JAEEGL013957048.1_pt1 | contig 30465 bp, 18 predicted proteins | sample 9134231 | NCBI WGS metagenome assembly JAEEGL01 (sample SAMN16246548, study PRJNA631951) | gut metagenome | biome: gut microbiome; feature: rumen; material: fiber-attached | host: Bos | place: Iran: Karaj | collected 2018-10 | reverse complement strand
GTCCCGGTTACGGGCAGGTTGCTCACGCGTTACGCACCCTTCCGCCGGTCGCCGGCAGAGTATTGCTACTCCCCGCTGCCCCTCGACTTGCATGTGTTAAGCCTGCCGCTAGCGTTCATCCTGAGCCAGGATCAAACTCTTCTTTGTATATTTTTATACTTTAGCTTGAAACTGACGTTCTCGTTGATTTTGCTTGCTTGTACTTGTCTTTCAATATTGTCAATGAACTAGCCCTCGTTTCAAAGGGGATGCAAAGGTAAACACTTTTTTTTAATCCACAAATTTTTTTGCGGATTTTTCATACCTTTGTGTACTATGGTAAACCGATTCATTTTGAACGAAGTTTCGTACTTCGGTCCGGGGGCCCGCAAAGAGCTGCCCGACGTGCTTTCCCGCATGGGACTTCATAAAGCCCTTGTCTGCTCCGACAAGGGTCTGATCAAGGTAGGAACGACCAAGCTCGTCACGGATGTCCTGGACGGCGCGGGCTTCCCCTACGAGATTTACAGCGAAATCAAGCCGAATCCCACCGTCACCAACGTCAAGGAGGGAATCGCTGCCTTCAAGGCCTCCGGCGCGGACTGCCTGATCGCCATCGGCGGCGGCTCGTCGATGGATACGGCGAAGGGCATCGGCATCGTCGCGAACAACCCGGAATTCTCCGATATCGTGAGCCTCGAGGGCTGCGCGCCGACCAAGCACAAATCCGTCCCCATCATCGCGCTGCCCACCACGGCCGGAACGGGTGCCGAAGTCACCATCAACTATGTCATCATCGATGAAAAGCGCCAGGCCAAAATGGTCTGCGTCGACCCCAACGACATTCCCGCGGTCGCCATCGTGGATCCCGAACTGATGTACTCCCTGCCCAAGGGCCTGACCGCCGCGACCGGCATGGATGCGCTGACGCACGCCATCGAGGGCTACATCACCAAGGGCGCCTGGGTCATGTCCGACATGTACGAACTGCAGGCCATCAAGATGATTGCCGAGAATCTTCCTACGGCCGTCGATGAGCCCACGAACCCCAAAGGACGCGAAGGCATGGCGCTGGCCCAGTACATTGCGGCACAGGCTTTCTCGAACGTGGGTCTGGGTCTGGTGCACGGCATGGCCCATCCGATGGGAGCCCTGCACGACATCCCCCACGGCGTAGCCAACGCCATCCTGCTGCCGACCATCATGGAATTCAACCTGCCCTGCAGGATTGAGAAATTCGGGGTCATCGCCCGCACGATGGGCGTGAATACCGAGGGAATGAGCGCCGAACAGGCCGCCCACGCCGCCGTCGAAGCCGTCCGCGCCCTTGCGGTGCGCGTAGGCATCCCGCAGCATCTTTCGGAACTCGGCATCTACGAAAAAGACATCCCCGCCCTTGCGAAGCAGGCCATCGCCGATGTCTGCACGCCCGGCAACCCGCGCGAGGTCACCGAAGCACAGATCGTCGAACTCTACAAGAAGATTCTGTAAAGGGCCCTGCCTTTTGCATTTTCAGGCAATAAAATGAAATGCCAGGGTCCCGGGGGCCCTGGCATTCTTCATTTCAGGTCAAAATGTGAAATCAGAGGGCCTCGATGTCAGTTACGTACGTATAGATGAAACTCCGATTCTTGTCACTTCCGGTAAAGAAACCGGTCACTTTGACATTCTTGCCGTCGAAAGAGGCATCCAGTTTGCCATCTCTCAAGCTGCCTTTCTTGGCCGCGCCCTCTACTACAAGATTGGTGTAAGTACCGTCCACCACATACTGGCCCGTCGCACAGAAATAGGTGGCAGGTTTATCACTCGCAAGGAAAGCGTCAAAGGTCGAAGTGATGTCCTGAGGTTCCGGCAGAATTACCTCAGCGCCCTTCTCGACTACAGTCACCGTGGGAGCCTGAGCGGATTCAATCAGCCCGTTGTAGATGCTGATTTTTCCCGACGCGGTAACGATATCACCGACCTCCACCGCAGTGGCCGGCTTGTAGAGGTAGAAGCAGGCCTTTCCGTCCGTAACGATAGCCGCATCGGACTTGACCGCCGCAACGACGGCTGTCAGGGAGAATTCCGAATTCTTCGGCAGTGCATTGATGGTGGACAGATCCGTATATTCAATAGCCGGGACTTCCGCTTCGCCTTCAATCATCTCTGTGAAGACGATGTTCAAGTGCTTTTTGCTGGAAACTGACTGGGCATAACCGCGAATGGTCACTTTCTTGTCGAGCATGGAAGCCAGGTCAAAACTCGCAGGGAGCTGATAAGCGGAGAAATCCGCATCCGTATAACCGTCAAGGTAGATGTTGGTATAATTCCCGCTCTTCTTAGGCGTACCCGTCAACTGGATATACTCCGTGGTTATGCAATTCGCTACACTGGAAGTTTTATCCTTGACGAAAGCGACATAGGCCGCCAGAGCGTCTTTATCCATTACCCTGGGCGTAGGGTACGTAACCGTTCCGGAACCTTCGGAAAGTTTCTGCTCCAGGATAAAACCATCTTTTTTATCGCAACTCATCTGAAGACCGAAGTTGTAGTGGGTAAATTCATCGATAATCTCGATTTCGTCGCCGATCTTATAATTGGCAGCCTGGAACTTCGCGCCATAATAGGCAAGGAAAGCGCCGGTCTCGTCGGCAAGGATATATCCGCTGTTACAGATGGCCATGATACGGCCCTTCACGTGGGCATAACCAGCCTTGATACCATCGGCAATCGTCATCAGGTCGGGAGCATTGGCGCCTTGCTTGACAACAACCTCCATGCTGCTGGATATCACTTTTTTGTCTTCATCGATGGTTGAAGAAGAGAATTCGACAATGCCGCTGCGGGGGATAACCGCTTCGTTGGAAAGGACATGGAAAGAAATCACGGCAGTATCTGCAGGGTTGGGTTCCAGCTTCGTAGGGATGCCATTGATGTAAGACATGGAAGACAATGCAATCCAGTCTACGTCCGGATTAACGTAAACACCATTGCCCTTATAAGCGGCCTTCACTGTGAATTCTCCACCTTCTTTAGGCATCTCGACCTGTTCCAAGTCAATCTTAACAAGGGATTTCACCAATTCAATCACGGTTACATCAACCAACTCGATCTTGTCACCGTACGTGGTTTTGGGTCCCTGAACAGTAATCTTGTCACCGTTCTCAATACCGAGGGAAGAGAAATTTTTCGTTTTTCCTTCCTTGTCGAGTGTACCGTAGATATAAATCTTCCCGGTTTCATCCTCCAGCCACCAGTTGCCATAAAGGGTATTTTCAATATTGGTGACGATACCCGTAACCGTGAAAGACTTGCCGTCGGCACCAGCGATAACCTCGGCACAGGTGGCCTTTACCGGGGCAAGATCCCCCTGACGGATAACGAGGAATTGAATCTTCTGGTTCTCTCCTTCACCAACAAGGATATGGAGTTCCTGTTCGCGTCCACCGTCAATGGCGTCGGCATGGAAAGTGACCTTGGTCTCACCGGCCTCTCCGGAAAGTGTTGAAGCGGTAAGCCAGCCAGGGAGGAAGTCACAAATATCCTTTTTGTTATCATCTTTCCCGATAACGACATCCTTGGCAAATGCCCAGGATTCCTTGGCGTTGATGGTCAAGACGGCATCGCCACCTTCAGCGGGGATGGACAGATAGGTTTTGTCCAGCTGGATAACATCGAGAGAAGTGGCGCCTTCTTTTTCGCAAGCGACGAATGCAAACAGACCCGCCGCCAGTGCGATAAATAATTTATTGAGTTTCATATTGGCTGTCCTTCTGTTAGTTAAACATATATTTAATACCGACGGAAGCATACCAGCACTGGCCTATAGTATGAACAGGTGCCCAGGTCTGGGTGCTGCCGTTAATGATGGCTTTGCCTTCCTTGTCCTTGGGAACAGCAAAAGTGGCATAGCCGTCTGCGTCGGCACCCTTGTATTCAAGGATGCGGCCGTCGTTGAGTTTGGAGTTCATCGACTGGGAAACCCCCCAGCTGTTATTGAAGAGATTCAGGATATTTTTCAAGTCTGCGCTGAGCTGGATAATGTTGACCGAATTGCCAATCTTGAATTTGAAGTCGTGCTTATAGGAGAAGTCAAGGCGGTGTACCCAAGGGGAGAAAACTGCATACGCCTCAGCGTACTGTCCCTGGTGCTTGCTCAGATACTCATCCTTGTGGACATACGCCATGAAGCTGTCACGGTCGGCTTCGGAGACGAAACGGAATTCGTTGTTGGCCACCTGCTCATCTGTAGGGATGTAAAGGGCGTCATATTGGTAGCCGTCACCGTTCATGTCGTTAGTCAGCATATAAGAGTAGTTATATCCACCCCTCCAGGCCTCATAAACGAGGCTGAAGTGGTTGCCGCACTTGTCGTTGTAGGTACCGGATGCGATGATACGGTCAGGGGTGACATACTGCGAACTGTGGAGTGCAATGTTGTTCGGGCCCTTGACGGAAGGGACATAGGTAAAGGCAGACTCCGCGTCAGAGCCGGGCATACCGGTAACCTCGTAACGTTCTACGTGCGAATAGGCTGCATAGAAGTTGAGTTCGGGAATCGGCTGCATCTTGGCAGACACGTTGGCGGACCAGCCGTAACCCAGATTGGTATTGCTCAGCACGAAGGTCTTGATGTTGTTGCGGAAGTTCGTAGGGTAGACGGGGCGATTGTCGGCACCGTTGAACGCCGCAAAGCTCTCAACGGGCCTGATGCTCCAATCAGACATGGTCACATCGTTCACTGTCTTGTTGAAGATGCCTTCAGCACTGATGGAGAACGGGAAAGACGTCGGGAAGCTATAGTCCACGGCAAGAGAGGTCTTCCATTCCTGAGGCATTTTAAATTTAGGGTCTACGGCATTGACACTGCCGGTAGGGACAGTTCCGTCTTCCGGACTAATCTTAGAGGGGAATCCCATTCCAATCAGTTTTTCCTGCAATGCCTCGCGGGTCAGGACACCACCCTTGAACTCAGCCATCACCTCACTCATATCCGCATATTTGGCCTTGACGGCATCCGGCAGATAATCGTATTTGGTCGAGGGGCCGAGAGAGAGCTTGGACTGCACCATACCACTGTTCGTCGGCATATTGGTGAAGAACACCAGGGGAATACGACCGGCAAAGAGTCCGGTGCCTCCGCGAACCTTAAGGCTCTTGTCTCCCAGGACATCCCAAGTGAAACCAATACGCGGAGACACCGTAATGGCCGCCTGGGGCCACAGTCCCGTATCGATATGCTGAAGAGAATAGCCGTAAGTCTGTGGATAATAGTTGAGCGCCTGGATAGCCGCATTGGTCATCAAGTCACCGTTATCGAAGAACAGACCGTCGAGGCGGATACCGGCGATGAGTTTGAAACGGTTGGATACCGCCCATTCATCCTGCACGTATAGACCGGCCTTATGGGTCTGCACCCTGGCGGCGGGGGCAAATTCCCCGTCATAGCCATACGTCAGGGCGACCACTTCCGGAGTAGCACCGCTGATGAAATCATCCACGCTGCCATAACGGTAATAACCGGTGCCGTTACGCATGTACTGGTTGTCTGCCATCTGATATTCATAGCTCAATCCGGCAAGGACTTTATGGTTGCCAAGGGACAGGGTAACGTCGTCCTTAATATTGGCCACGGTATTGTGCACGGCGTTGTTCCAGGTAAAGAGTTCATAACCGAGCGACATATACTGCACATTGTTTCCTGTACCGTCCTGAATGTCAATGAAGGGGAAATCCTTGGAATTGGAGCCGCGCACGTCGTTAAGCATGGAGAAGGTAGCCAGGAACTGATTGGACACCTTGTCACTGAGCCGGCTGTTGAGATCGACGGAAGCGGAATGTACCAGATTGTTCATCGAGTACATCGAATTCGCAAAACTCATGGAGTAGAGCGAAGTACGTGCATACGGAGAACGGGTACCGCCATCCATGGAAGAAGCGTTAGGACCATTCCAGACCAGGTTATTGGTATAGTTGTAACGCAGGGCAAGATGATGCTTGTCACTGATGTTCCAGTCGATGCGGGCAAGCGCCTTCATATTGCTCTCGTCAGCGGGGAAACTCGTGTAGGAGCCTGTGTCATATCTATATGTCTCTTTCACGAAGTCCTGCACCCTAGCAAGGTCGTCCAGGGAACAGTAGGAAAGGCTGCGGGCTTCATCGCCGATACCGTCTTTCGAGCCCCTCCAGCGAACCGCCACGGACGGGGACTTCGAATATTCGAAATTGACAAAGAAGAAGAGCTTGTTCTTGATGATGGGGCCGCCGAGAGTGAAACCATATGTCGTATTGCGGTCCGTATCACGGGCTCCTGAAATCTCGGTACCCGCTACGGTGTTGCCGCGCATATTTTCGTTGCGATGGTAAACATAGGCCGATCCCTTGAAGGTGTTGGTACCGGACTTGGTGATGGCATTAACGCCGCCGCCCTTGAAGTTGCTCTGGCGTACATCGTAGGGGGAAATGACCACCTGGAGTTCATCAATGGCGTCAATGGAGATAGGGTTGCCGCCACCGGGCAGGTTGGAAGAAAGACCGAAGTTATTGTTGAAGTTTGCACCGTCCACCGTGAAATTGGCGGTACGGCCGTCGGTTCCTGCGAAGCTCATACCGTTTCCTCCGTAGGGAGAAAGACGGGTCACGTCGGTAATGCTGCGGCTGACCGTAGGCAGGCTCATCATCTCGCGGTTGCTGATGTTGGTAGCCGCACCGGTCTTCTCTGCGGAGAACTTGGTGGAAGAAGCGACGACCACCACTTCATTCAGTTTCTCGGTAGCGGTTGCCAGGACGGCATCCTGCTGGGTCGTTTCACCCAAAAGCAGGACCAGGTCCTTCACCAGCATGGTCTGGTTGCCAATCAGGGAGAAGCTGACTTCATACGGGCCGCCGGGGCGCAAACCCTGAATGTTGTAACGGCCTTCCTCGTTGGCCACCCCGTAATACTGGGAACCGGAAGGGGTGTGCACGGCGATTACGGTCGCTCCCACGAGGGGTTCGCCCTTCTCGTCCGCCACCTTACCGGAAAGCGCGGATGTCGTGACCTGCGCATAGGCGGACACGGCAAATACTGCTGCCGTTACGCACGACAACAGGAACTTGAAGAATTTTTTCATAAAACGTTTATAGGGTTGAACAGTTTTTTCACTCGTTTTACGGCACAAATGTACTGCTAAAATCAGAGATTTTCAAGCGCCTTAGAAATATTTATTCTCCTGTCTGTGAAGGGCGATGAAAATAAAGATCAGCAGCGTGAAAGCCAGTAGCGAAGAGCCTCCGTAACTCATTAACGGAAGGGTAATTCCGATTACGGGGACAAGGCCGATGGTCATCCCCACGTTAATGAGCAGGTGCATCGACAGCAGGCCCGCCACACAATAGCCGTAAATACGCGTAAAAGCCTCGCGGCTCGCATCCGCATCCACGATGATGCGGCCGATGAGGTAAGCATAGAGCAAGAGCACCACCAGACAGCCGAAGAAGCCCCATTCCTCCCCCACCGTGCAGAAGATAAAATCCGTCGTCTGCTCCGGCACGAAGCCGTAAGCGGTCTGCGTCCCGTGCAGAAATCCCTTGCCGAAGAGCCCGCCGGAGCCGATGGCAATCATCGACTGGCGCACATTGTAGCCCGCACCGGCAGGATCGTCTTTGAGTCCGAGCACCACTTCGATGCGGTTGCGCTGATAATCGCGGAGCAGGTACCGGAACACGAAATTCGTCGAAAAGACCAGCAGCACGCCGGCGACGGCGGAAAGCAGCGCGCGCGTCAGGTAGCGGCGGCGCAGCCGCATATGGCGGATGGGACGGACGTGGAAAAGCAGGAAGAGCGCCAGGACCAGGCCGATGAACGCAAAGGGCACCCAGGCGGGGGTGGCGAGCGTCAGCACAAAGAGCACGATGGCCATCCCTATAAAAAATAGGTACCAGCCGGACATTCCCTCACGATACAAAGCGAGGAGGAAGCCGGCATAGACAAGGGCACTGCCGGTCTCCCTTTCCAACACGATAATCAGCGCAGGAAGGCCGATGAGCAGGAAGGCGCGCAGCAGGTTTCCGCGTGCGGAAAGCCGGAACCCGGCCTGGCTCATCATCATCGCCAGAAAGAGCGAAGTGGTGATCTTCGAGATTTCTGCCGGCTGGAAACTCACCGAGCCGACGGTAAACCAGGAATGGGAGCCCTTATGCTCGGCCCCCAGGAAAATCACCGCCACCAGCAGCACCAGCACCACCAGATAAGCGGGCGACGAAATCACTTCCCAGAGCCGCGGGTTCACGGCAAAGAGCACGACCATGCCCATCGCCAGGGCGACGAGGAACCACAAAAACTGCATTCCGCAACGGTAATGCAGGTCGAACATGGAAGAAGGCTCCGACGACTGGATGGAAGCATAAATGTTCACCCAGCCGATGAGCACGAGCAGCAGCCAGCTCACCACCAGTGACCAGTCCACGGTCTTTCTCAGTCCTCTGTCCAGGGTCGTCGTCATCGCTTATCGGTAAAATTTGGTCTTCAGGATCCGCTGCTCGCGGTCCCGGTGTTCATGCCGGATGGTCCCGGTCAGGTATTTCTCCACCATCAGCGTCGCAATCGGGCAGGCCCAGGACGCCCCCGAGCCGGCATTTTCCACATAGGCGGCGATGGCAATCTTCGGATGGTCACGGGGCGCAAAGCAGATGAAGACGGAATGGTCTTCTCCGTGGGGATTCTGCGCGGTCCCCGTCTTGCCGCAGATGTCCAGGCCCGGAACGGCGCCGGAGACGGCGGTCGCCCCCGTCCCGTAACCGGCATTGACCGCCCGCCACATCCCCGGAATCACTTTCACGAACTGCAGGGTATCCACGAGCGTATAATGCTTTTCGTGATACTTCGGATCGATGGAAATGCTTTCGGAATCCTTGACGATATGCGGGATGCGATACCAGCCGCGGTTGGCGAGAATCGCTGCAAGATTGGCGATCTGCAAGGGCGTAGCTCCGATTTCTCCCTGCCCGATGGACAGCGAGACGATGGTCGGGAAACGCCAGTGGTTCCGGCCGTAACGGCGGTTGTAGAAGTTTGCCGAAGGGATGTTGCCCCCGAGTTCGGCAGGAAAATCGCTGCCCAGTTTCTGACCGAAGCCGAAACTCATCACATACTGCCGCCAGGCGCTGAAAGCCGTGGATATCGAGTCGTAGCGCGGATTCTCCAGCACATTCTTCAGGACGTGGCAGAAATAGGCGTTGCAGGACATCATGATGGCCTCGTTCAGGTCGATGGGAGAGGGATGGTTGTGGCAGCCCAGGGTATGGCCGGAGGAGTATTGATAGCCTTTGTAGCAGGCATAGTGATAGTTGGGGCGAAGCACCCCTTCCTGCAATCCGATCAGCCCGTTGACGATCTTGAAGACCGAGCCGGGCGGATAGGAGGCCATCACCGTACGGTTGAACATCGGTTTGCCGGGATTGCGGGCGATTTCCGGATAGTGCTTCCCCACGTCGGAAAGCACGCTCACATCGATACAGGGACTGGAAACCATCGCCAGGATTTCACCGGTTTCAGGCTCTATGGCCACGACGCTGCCCTTCTTCCCCTGCATCAGTTGCTGTCCGTACTGCTGGAGATGCGCATCGATGGTGGTGATGACATCCTTGCCGGGCACCGCCAGTTTATCGTCCTTCCCGTCATTGTAGGCGGTCTGGACGCGGTTGCGCGCATCCCGCAGGTAGATATGGTAGCCCTTCTCCCCGCGCAGGTCCTTTTCCCGCGCAGCCTCGAGGCCGGTTTTCCCGTAATAATCGCCCGGACGGTATTCTCCGGGGTGCCTTTCCATATATTCCGGACTGACTTCGGAGATATAGCCCAGCAGGTTTCCGCCGGCATTGAAAGGATAGTCCCGGATGGTGCGCGTCTCGATTTTGAAGCCCGGGAAGCGGTATTGTTCCTCCACGAAGCGCTGACAGGAGATTTCGTCCAGCTGCTTGATGAACGGCAGGGTCTGCCAGCCGATGCGGCGCGCGTTGGCGGCGTAGTATTGCATCCGCTCCTTGATGAAGGCGACGGAAGTGTCCACCACCTCCGCCAGGGCGGCCGTATCGAAGCGGGACACTTCCCGGGGGGTAACCAGAAGGTCGTAACTCATCCTGTTGCCGACGAGGATGGCCCCGTTTCGGTCATAGATGATGCCCCGGGGCGGCGCGACATACTGGCGTACCATCGCATTGCGCACGGAATCGCTCTTATAGCGCCCGTCCATGACCTGGATATGGAAGATGCGTCCCAGCATCACGGCGACGAGCAGCGCCAGGGCGATGAGCAGTTTGTTTTTACGGTCCAGGATCATGGTCTACTGCCTTTCGGGGGTAAACAGGGAGACCGTAAAGAGGGAAAGGGCGGTACTGACCAGGGTCGAGAGCAGCACGCGCACCAGATTGAACCAGAAAGGCCGGGTCCCCGCTCCGTCCGCCCAGACATAGATGAGCATAAAGAGCAGGGTCGCAAGGACAAGGGCCAGCAGCACGGGCCAGAATCCCAGGCGCCGATAGGAAAGGTCCTCGCCACGCTCGAAGAAATCAGGGCCGAAAATCCAGCGCAGGATCCAGGTCCGGGCATAACCCACGGGCAGGAGCGCACAAGTCACCAGTCCCAGCATCCCGTCGGCGAAGAAATCGGTCAGAAAGCCGGCGATGAAGGCCACAGCCAGCGCATAGATGCCGCCTCGGCGCACCGGAACGCAAAGGATGGCCGCGGGCAGAAAAAAAATCGTCAGGTACTGCGAAAAATTGAACAGGTTCAGCAGCAGGATCTGAAGCACCAGCAGCAGTGCCAGGCGCAGGAAGTAAGCGGTATCACTCATGACTCTTCCTCCTTTTCCTGCCGCTGCTCCAGTTCGGCGATCTGGGCCCGGGAAGGATTCTGGGCGATGGTTACATAGCGCAGGGAGGAGAAATCCTGCAGCAGTCTCACCGCAATGCTGTTGGTGGCGCCGTCCTCGCGGGACACGCCCTGCGTGACGGCGATGGGGATGTCCGGCGGGAACACGAAGGAAAAGCCGCTGGTATAGACCGTCTCCCCTTCAGGGATCTCCACGTGCGGAGGAATGCCTTTGAGATAAGCCCGATGCGTGCTTACGCCATCCCAGACCAGGGGGGCCACCAGGCCGTTCCTGCCGATACGGGCGCTCACGCTCAGGAAACTGTTCATCAGGGTAAGGCCGTAGGAATAGCGTTTCCCGACCGCCTGGACGACACCCACCACCCCCTGCTCGGAAATGATGCCGGAATAAGGACGTACCCCGTCCTCCGAACCCTTGTTCAGGATGATGTAGTTATGCAGGTTGTTCCGGCTCATCTTCACGACGGTCGCCGGAATGTAGGTGAAACGCCCCTTCGTTGCCGCCAAGTGCTCCTGTTCTTCTTCCAGCCGGTCCATCGCCTGATAGCGGCGCAGTTCTTCGCGGAGCGCAAAATTCTCGGCGGCCAGCTGTTCGTTCTGTTCCCGGAGCCGGAAATGGCCGCGGATATTCTCTTCCGCCCGCCAGTTCATGGCCATCACCCGGTGCGAAAAGCGGTTGATCCAGATATTTTGTAGCGTAGCACTGCGGGAAAGGAGCACCAAAGCGGCAACCTCCATTATAATGAAGACTGCCGCCGTCAGGATCAGGTTTCCTGTCTCCTTTCCCCGGGTCATCCTATCTGATCAGGAAAGAGAAACGGTCTGTATTCTTGAGTGCCTCGCACGTTCCCCGGCCCACAGCGTGCAGCGGATCGTTCGCTACGTGGAAGGGGATGTTGATCTTGTCCGTCAGACGTTTGGCGAGCCCGCGCAGCAACGCGCCGCCTCCCGAAAGGTAAATACCCTCGCTGACGATATCGGTATAGAGTTCGGGCGGCGTATTTTCCAGCACGTGCATGATGGAGGTCTCGATCTTGGCGATCGAACGGTCCAGGCAGTGCGCAATTTCCTGGTGCGTGATGGTCGCTTCGACCGGATGCGCCGTCATCAGGTTGGGACCGTTGATGGTATAGGGCTCCGGTTCCTCGTCGAGGTCCGGCAGCACGGCACCCACCGCAATCTTGATCTTCTCCGCGGTGATTTCACCGATGCGGATATTATGCTGCTGGCGCATGTACTGCTGGATGTCGGCGGTAAATTCATCCCCTGCGGTCTTGATGCTTTCCTGCACCACGATGCCGCCCAGGGAGATAACGGCAATCTCCGCCGTACCGCCGCCGATATCGACGACCATGTTGCCCTGCGGGGCTTCGACATTCAATCCGATACCCAGGGCCGAAGCCATCGGTTCGTAGATCATATACACATCCCGGCCGCCCGCATGCTCGGTAGAGTCACGCACGGCTCGGATTTCCACTTCCGTACTGCCGGAGGGGATGCCCACCACGATCTTGAGGTTGGGCGTAAAGAGGCTGCGGTGCTTGCTGTTGACCTGACGGATAAAGCCACGGATCATCATTTCCGCCGCATTGAAGTCCGCGATCACGCCGTCCCGCAAGGGGCGGATGGTGCGGATGCCGGGATATACCTTCTCATGCATCAGTTTCGCCCGCTGGCCGATGGCGATGCATTTGCCGGACGAGTTATCGACGGCCACGATGCTCGGTTCATCCAGCACAATCTGCCCGTTATGGTAGATTACGGTGTTGGCGGTACCCAGGTCGATAGCCAGTTCTTGATGCCAAAATGAAAAAAGAGACATAGTTTCGTATCAAATGGATTTCTCGCAAAAATAATGATTAATTTTGCGAAATGGAAAGAAAAGTTTACGGAATTTTCACCGCAGGCGGCAGCGGTACCCGGATGGGGGCCTCCCTGCCCAAACAATTCCTTAAAATCGGCGGAAAACCCATTCTGCGACTGACGATTGAGCGCTATCTCGAAGCACTTCCCGGCCTGCAGGTAGTGACCGTACTCCCGCCCGACCGCTTCGAATCCTGGAAGGAAATGTGCCGCCGCGGCGCCTTCGATGTGCCGCAACGGCTCGTCGCCGGCGGGCTGACGCGCTTCCATTCCGTCAAAAACGCGCTTTCCGTCATCCCGGACGGCGCTTTTGTCCTGGTACAGGACGGTGTGCGTCCCTTCCTTTCCGTGGGAAAGATCAGGGAAATGATGGCGGCGATGAAGGGCGGCGCCCGGGCGGTAATCCCCGTCTACCCCGTCACCGACACCCTCCACCGCCTGCACCGCCGCGAAGACGGAACGCTCGAAGTCCTTGCGGGGGACGCTCCGGACAGGAGCGAACTTTTCGGCGCACAGACCCCGCAGATTTTCCGTTCCGAGGAATTGCGCAATGCCTATCAGGCCGCCTTCAGCCCGGCATTTACCGACGATGCCGCCGTCGCCCTCGCCGCCGGCATTCCCCTGACCTACGTCGAGGGCGAAAAATACAACATCAAAATCACCACCCCCGAGGACCTGGTCATCGCACGGGCATTGTAGCCGCCATCCCAAGATATGGGGATACCGGTTCATTTCCGGGAGAAAATCGTTACCTTTGCCCAGATTAGTTACAAAACATATGCTTATGAAAAAAGTATTTGCCCTTTTTGCAGCGGCCCTGACGCTGGCCTCCTGCAACAAATCTTATGAAATCAGCGTAGAACCCACCCTCATCAATGCTCCGCAGGCGGGTGGCGTATACGAAATCAGCCTGAACTGCAACGCCGCCTGGACCTCCAAGATTGACGGCAATGTCAATGTCATCGTAGATCCTGACTTCGGCGCAGGCTCCGCAGTGGTCACCCTCACGATCCCCGAGAACCTCCTGGAAGAGCCGCTTGACGGCATCATCAGCTTCACCTGCGGTCCTGACCCGAGCAAAATGGCCACGGTCGTCGTTACCCAGCACAGCCTGACCAGCGTCTCCTGGGGCGGCGTGGACTACCCCGTCAAGAAGATGAAGGACGGCAACTTCTGGTTCACGCAGAACCTGCGCTATGTTCCGGAGGGGAAGGAAGTTTCCAACGACCTTACCAAACTGGACAACGGTGTGTGGTTCCCGATTGACGCCGTAACCAAGCAGCTGACCGACAATGCGGATACCGTAGCCAAGAAGGGCTATCTGTACAGCGCCGAAGCCGCGCTCGGACTCGCCCCCGGGACGGTCAACAATGACAATTTCACCAACTACTCGGGAGCGCGTGGCATCTGCCCCGAAGGCTGGCACATCCCTTCGCTGGACGAAATCGCCTACCTCGTAGGAAGGGTCTCCATTTCACCTTATGACCTCAAGGGCAATCCCGGCCCCGTCACGACTGCACCGTACTGGAACGCAGATGCAGGCACGGCACAGACCGCCCTTGCCAACGCCGACGGCTTTAATATTCACAACACGGTCGGATATATCAACGCCGCTGCCACTGCGACCAAGGGTACGGTGCTGAATATCATGGCCTATATTCTTTCCTCCACCGGCGTCGCCAGCACCAAAGCGGGCCAGGAGGGACAATTCAACAACCAGTTCTACGGAATCATGGTCGCCGCGACCAAGGGCGGATCCTGTGAAGGAGCCTGCTTCAACTATCGTGGCGGCGCTTCCGTCCGCTGCATCAAGGACCACCTTCTGGATAAATAATTGAAACGTCTGGATAAGCAGCCGCTTCTGGCACATTTACCCGGATAGGGTTGCGAAGCAACAAGGGCCAGAAGCGGCTGTTTATTCATAAAATAGGCTGCTTCGGTTTGAAGACCGTCGGCACCCACGCGACGTAAGTGGGAGGGGCCCGTCGCTTGCGATGGGAGGGATAGCCCCGGAGGGGCGTAGTCTGAAAACTGAAGCAGCCTGTTTTTAAACAGCCGACAATGCGGTTTCTGAGAGGAATCATACTGACAGGTTTGTGGCTGGCGGCAGGCGTCATCGCCTTCGCCGCCCCGCCGCCGGGCCTCACCCTCCAGGGCCGCATCATAGAGAAAAACGGCGGAGCACCGGTCCAGATGGCCTACGTACACCTGCTGGAACGGAGCCTGTGGAGTTCCTCGGACAAAGACGGAGCCTTCCTCATCAAGGACATCCCCGCCGGGGACTACACCCTGGAAGTCTCCATCCTGGGCTACGAGACTTTCCGGCAGACGCTTCACCTCACCCGGGACCTGTCCGGCCTGGAAATCCGGCTCTCCGAATCCAGCCTCACCCTTGACGAAGTCGTCGTCACCGCCCGCGAGGGCGGGGAACTCAGTTCCGCCTCCAAGATTTCTTCCCAGGCCATCGAGCACGTACAGCCATCCAGCCTGAAAGACGTGATGCAACTGCTGCCCGGCGGCATGAGCGCCAACCCCTCACTGACGGGCGTCAATACCCTTTCCATCCGCGACATGGGCAACACGGCGGCCAATGTCGCCGGAACGGCGCTCATCCTGGACGGCGCGTCCCTCTCGAATGATGCCAACCTGCAGATGCTTTCGTCCGGGACGGTGATGAACGAGGGGGAAAGCAATGTCGCCGCCACCGCCGGTCTCGGCGTGGACGTGCGCCAGGTCTCCACGGACAACATCGAATCCGTCGAGGTCATCCGCGGCATCCCCTCGGCAGCTTACGGAGACCTGACCTCCGGAGCAGTGGTCGTCAAGACCCGCGCGGGAGCATCGCCGCTGACCATCCGCCTCAAAACCGACCCGCAACTCAAGCAGGTTGCGGCAGGTAAGGGCTTTGCCCTCCCCGGCAAGGCCGGCGCCCTGAACCTCGACCTCGATTACGCCAACGCCGCCAGCGACGTGCGGACGCCCTCTTCCGCCTACCAGCGACTGAACTTCCAGGCGGGCTGGTCCGGGAAATTCGCCGGGAAAGTCAGCCTCAACGCCCGTCTGCGCGTAGGCTTCTCCGATGCACAGGACCGCTCCGACCCCGACCTGCTCCTGGACGAACTCAACGCCTCCCGGGAAACCGGGGTCCGGCTGAACATCAACGGCAAATGGACCTTGGCCAAGCCCTGGATCACCGATATCGAATACCTGCTGGCCGGCGGCATCTCGGCGCAACAGTCCCGGCAGCGCAAATACCAGGGCTCCGCAGGCTACACGCCGGTTACCACCGCCATGGAGAGCGGAGAAGCCGTCGGAGACTTTACGAAGCCCCAGTATTACTCGGACGTCACGGTCAAGGGCCTTCCCGTGGAATCCCAGGCCAAACTGACGGCCCGGCAGATCGGGCATTACGGCGCCTTCACCAACAAAGTGCTCGCCGGCGTGGAATGGATGATGCTGGGCAATCGCGGCAAGGGGAAAATTTTCGACCCCAAGTGCCCTCCCTCACCCGGCTCGGCCGCCGCTTATCGCGAACGCAGTTATGCCGATATCCCCCTGCTCCACCGCGGAACGCTTTTCCTCGAAGACAATCTCCGTTTCAAATTCGGGCATTCGAGCATCGAACTGCAGGCCGGAGCGCGCGTGAGCGGCATCGCGGCAGCGGGCATCGACACCCGCAATTTCCTGGCGGTAGAGCCCCGCACCAACCTCCGGTACAACATCATCGAGAAGAATACCGGCTGGCGTTCCCTGAGCGTGCGCGGCGGCTGGGGCATCTCCTGCAAGATGCCGTCGATGATCTACCTCTACCCCGAACCCGCCTGGAAGGATATGGTCTCCTTCTCCTACAACGATTTCGACGCATCGAACTACGGCCTTTGCGTCCTGACTACCCGGAAGGAGGAAACCGCCAATCCCGCCCTGCAATTGCAGAAGAGCACGAACTGGGAGGCCGGAATCGAATTCGACCAGGGCAGCCTCAGCGGCTCCATCGTCTACTATGACGAAAATATGACAGGCGGTTACGGTTTCTGCACCCAATATGCGCCGATGGTCTATCGCCGCTACGGCTATACCTGGGAGAACGGCGCACCGTCGCAGCAGACCCTGCCTTCCGGCATTCAACCGGACTACAAGGAACTGCCCTGCATCAGCGACACCACCTTCATCGCATACAGCGTTCCCTCCAACAGCGTGGCCATTCACAAGCGGGGCGTGGAACTGACGCTGGAATTCCCCACCATCAAGGCCATCAACACGAGCATCAGCCTCAGCGGGGCCTGGCAATGGATGGATATCCGCAATACGGGGCTGACGGCCCGGCTCTACGGGGGCAGCCAGAACGGACGCAGTTTCCCTTATGTCGGCATCTATGCCGGCAGCAGCACGACTTCCAACGCCAGCATCAAGGAGCGCATCAACGCCAACCTCCGCTTCGTCACGCATATTCCGTCCATCGCGATGGTGGTGACCCTAACCGCCCAGGTGGTCTTTCTGGAAAGGACCACCGCCAGGTCGCTCAACGACGGCTTCTCTCAGGCCTATTACTATAACGAACACGGCAACCGCGTCAGCGGGCCCTCCGCCCTGGAGGATGTCAGCCATACCAAATACGTCAATCCGGTGTACATCATGGACAGGACGGGCAAGACCATCCCCTTCACCCAGAAGATGGAGCGAGACCCGGCCTACCGCAACCTGATCCTGAGCACGAATACGGCGGGCTATTACCTGACGCAGGGCTACCCGCCCTACGGTATGCTCAACCTGCGGCTGACCAAGGAGATGAAATGGGCCACCGTATCGTTCTACGCCAACAACTTCCTGAACCTGAAGGGGCGGGTGAAGAATTCCGTCACGGGTTATCCCGCAGACAAGAACACGCCCATCTACTTCGGTGCGGAAATTAAATTCACGCTGCGATGAAAAGGCTCCTTTCCGCTATCATTGCCTGTATGGCCACCCTGGGAGCCGTATCCTGCCTGCACGATACCCTCTCCGACCCGGCGACGCGCCAGGAAGGGACCGCGCGGCTGGTCGTAGAAGTCAGCGCAAAGGAGGCGTTGGACCTGTCGAAGGTGGATATCAAGGTCAAGAACAAGGAGATGCCCTTCTCCTTCACCGTCCAGCCGGACGCCTCGGGCAGGGCGGAGCTCCAGCTCCAACCCGGAAAATACGACATCAGCGCCAGCGCCTATCTGCGCGAAACCCGCTCTTCCGCCGCCGGCGGTGCGGATGAGTTCCTGCTGACGCGGGACGGCATCATCGCTCCGGACGGCACTGTCCGGGAAGCCAGAATCTCCATTCCGCTGACCGTTTCCGTCCCCGGAGAACTGGTTTTCCGGGAGATTTACTACCACGGCTGTTCCACCCTGGACGGCGCGGCCTACACCAAAGACCGCTACCTGGAGATTTACAACAATACCGGTGCGGACGGGAAGACGCTCTATCTGGATTCGCTCTGCATCGCCGCCCTCTACCCCGCCAACTCCACCACGGGCAGCAACGCCTGGGCGGGCCGGGACACCATTCCCGTCTTCCAGATGTTCTGGATGTTCCCGGGCGACGGACACAGCTATCCGCTCGCTCCGGGCGAAAGCGCGGTCGTCGCGGCGATGGCGGCGGTCGACCATCGCGGGCGCTGCACCTCCGGCCTGCAGCTCGGCAAGGCGCATTTCGGCTGCTACGATGCGCAGTTGCCGATGCACGAAATCGCCGCAGGGGTTACGCCGATGGTGATGTATATGACCGGACAGGGCACCGCCTGGGCCCTTTCCATCCATTCCCCCGCCGTCGTGCTCTTCAAGCCGGCGATGGGCGTCCGGAAGTATATGGACGACGCCCTGACCTGGGAGCGCTATGCCCCCGGCGAGAGTTCCGGCACGCGCTACCGCCACATCGCCAAAACCTGGATCCTGGACGGCGTGGACTGCGCCGACACCCCCTCGCAGTCCATCAAGCGGCTGCCGGTGAGCATCGACGCCTCCTACGTCTATATGCGCTCGGCGCACTATTCCGGAAAATGCATCCGGCGCAGGCTCGAGAGCGAAGAAGGCGGCATCGCCTTCTACCGCGATACCAACCATTCCGCAGAAGATTTCCTTACTGACTGTACCCCTTCACCCCGGCTCAAAGATGATTAATTCCCTTTTGACTGCATTGCTGGTGCTGACCAGCCTGTTCCCGCTCTATCGAGGACGGGAATATGCCACCGTGCGGGCGGAAGGCCGCGTGGAGGGCGGTGCTTTCCGGAACATCTACGATCCGGAACTGGGCGTAAGGGGCCTTGTAGGCGCAGAAGGCGTGATGCTCAGGAAAGGCCTGATGCTGCAGGGACGCTTCGATTACAGTTACGACTACGGCACGCGCTCGCGCTGGCGGGGCTGGATCGATCCCTACGAAAGCCCGTTCATGCTCTGCGACTCCATCCCGGGCAACATCTCCCAGGAAACCTATGATATGGAGGCGTCCCTGGCGATTCCCGCAGGAAAGTGGCGCTTCGGCATCAACGCGGGCTACCGCGCGACGATTTTCGCCAAACACAAGGACCTGCGCAACAAGAATACCCGGATGGATCTGACCGTAGCCCCTTCCGTCGTCTGGTGCGGGGACAAGTTCCGCGCCGGCCTGGCGCTGGGCTACCTGCGCAACACCGAGCAGGTGGAGTATATGCAGGTGGACGGCAGCAGCGAAAAATACCTCTTCCGCCTCTACGGCCTGTGGCTGTATTCCTCTTCGGGCTTTTCCAGCGCGGAGAACCGCCGGTATAAGGAAAACAGCGGGGTCTTCTCCGACCTGCGCCTCGAATACGAGAACGGGACGCTGCGCATCGGCAACGATTTCCACGTCCGCTACAGTTATGGCTCCCAGACCGAGACGGGCTACAACAACCTCCACTACGGCGATACGCAGTGCCTGGATTACCGCGACGACTTCAGCCTGCAGGCCGGGGCACACCGCATCTCCGCCTTCTGGGAAATGGGGCAGACCCTGGGTCTGCGCAGCCTGCAACGGCAGGAACTGGACCCCGATTCCAACATCCGGCGATGGTACAGTTACGGCGGATTGACGGAGTGCTATTCCCGCTCGCGGATGCGGGCCGGAGGGCTGTATCGCTTCGGCAAAGAACGCTGGAGCGTATCAGCCGGGCTCGACTGGATGAGCGAAACCCAATATTACCGCGAATACCCCATCCTCTTCACCCAACGCTTGAGCCTGCTGGAACCGCATCTGGCCGGTTCCGCCCGCTTTGGGCTGGGGAAAAAGGCGGGATGGCTGGAACTGGAAGCATCGGCACGCTACAGCCTGCCCCTGACCGCCGTGCCCGACGACATTACTGTCCTTGGCGGGATGGAGACCGAAGAATCGGAGACCCAGTTGCTGGCTCCGCTGTTCGAGGAATTCCATTATCGCAGCGCTTCCCGTATCGGCGCAGGGCTGAATGTCCGCTGGACCCTGCCCCTTCCCCGCCGCGGCCGCAGCCTGGACTTCGACATCGGCGTACAGCATACTTCCGCCCTCGGCGGCCCGATGAACGGCTTGTCGCGCAGTGCCGGCTCCCTCGCGGTCCATTATCATTTTTAAATCGCCCCCGTTATGCGAAACCGTATTTTTGAAATCATTGAAAAGGGGCAAAGGCCCAATGCGTTCAACACCTCCTACGACATCCTGATGCTGATTGCCATCAATATCAGTATCCTGCCGTTGATGTTTACGCAGAATTATCCGGTCTTCGTCTGGTTTGAAAAAATCACCGTTTCGATCTTTATCCTCGATTATTTCCTGCGCTGGATTACCGCCGACTTCAAGCTCAAGAAAGGTCTCTGGTCCTTTGTGCTCTACCCCTTCACGCCGATGGCCATCATCGACCTGCTGTCCATCCTGCCGGGACTGAGCGTCCTTTCCGAAGGGTTCAAGGTCCTCCGCTTCACCCGGCTCACCAAAATCGTGCGGCTGCTCAAACTCCTGCGCTATTCCAGCAGGCTGGACGTCCTGATCAGCGTGGTGAAGAAGGAAAAGGGCATTCTGCTGATGGTGCTCGGACTGGCCATCTTCTACGTGTTCCTCACGGCCCTCATCATGTTCAACGTGGAGCCGCACGTCAACCCCGAGACCGGGGCCGTCACTTTCAGGAACTTCTTCGACGCCCTGTATTGGGCTACCGTCACCCTGACCACCGTAGGATACGGCGACCTCTGCCCGGTAACGGACATCGGTCGCCTGGTCAGTATGGTTTCCTCGTTGTTCGGAATTGCGATTATCGCCCTGCCTTCCGGCGTCATCACCGCCAGTTACCTGGAGGAACTGCGCTCCCGCAAAAACTAAGGGCTTAGTTCGCGGAGCCGCCGAGGGCGATATAGAGGGCGATGACCGCCTGTGAACCCTTGTACATATTCATCGCCTCATTGAGCTGGGCATTGAGCAGGGTCTCCTGCGCGGTGAGCACCTCGAGGTAACTCGCCTTGCCGCTGTCCATCAACTCGTGCGTGCCGGTATAGGCATCGTGCAGCACCTCCACCTGGCGGTGATAGTAATTGTGCTTCTCGCGGGCCACCTGGCAGTCGGCCAGGGCCTCGTTCACCTGGTTGCCGGCATTGATGACCGTCTGCACATACTTCTGCTGCATATCTTTCTCGTTGAGCTGGGCCACTTTCTTGTTGGCGATCAGTTTGCCCCGCGAGAAAATGGGCTGCATCAGGGAAAGCACGGCATTGAGCAGCAGCGCGCCGGGGTTCACGATGGCCGCCCCGGCACTGTTGGCCCAGCCGACGACCCCGGAAAGGGTGATGCTGGGATAGAATGCCTGACGGGCCGCCTGCGTATTATAGAAGGCCTCCGCCATCGCATAGTCCGCCATCCGGATATCCGGGCGATATTGCAGCAACTCGGCGGGAACGCCCAGTTGGATGCATTCCGGCAGTTCGCTGCTCCCCCAGGCATTGCGGCTCAGCGGCTGGGGAGGAATGGCAAGCAGGGCACAGAGGGAATTCTCCACGCCGCGGATGTTGCGGTGCACGTCCACGATCTGCGTCTTCACGTTAAGGTAGGACGACTCCATCTGGTTGACGGCCGTGGAATAGGTCCGGCCGTTCTCCCAGAGCGCCTTCTGCGTCTCCAGCGAGGTGTTCCAGAGGCTGTCGGTCTGGATCAGGATCTCCAGCTGCCGGTCAAGCACCTGCAGCATGAAATACTTCTGGGCGACGGCGCTGATCAGGTTGGCCCGGACATTCTCTTCGCGGATCTTCGCCTGCATGAGCACGGCCTGGGACTTGCGCTTCTGCGTCGTGATGGAACCGAAGACATCGAAATCCATCGACAGCTGCAAAGGCAGGCTGTAGGTCCACGCGGCGGCGCTGTTGTTGAAACTCGCCACCGTGCCGGAAGGGGCAAACGACAGCGACGGCAGGTAGCCCAGTTTCGATGCCTTCAGCATCGCTTCAGCCTTTTCAATGGCGATGCGGGCGGAATTGAGGTCCGTGTTGCGCGCCAGCGCGGAATCGATCAGTTCCTGCAATTGCGGGTCGGTAAAGAACTCGCGCCAGGACAGACGCGCCATGGAGCCGCTGTCGGCAGCGTTGATGTAGGTGCCGAAGACATCGTCGGGCACCGTAGCCCGGGACTCATATTTTTTATACAGTCCGCAACCCGACAGCATCAGCAGCGCGGCTGCGGCGAGGATTAGATTCTTGTAACTCATAACTCGGTGTTCTCTTTAGCCACGGAGCCTTGGAAGCGCTCGTGCAACTTCTGGAATACGATAAAGAAGACGGGAACGACAAAGAGCAGGGCGATGGTACCGACAAGCATACCGGCCGCAACGCCGAGGGCGAGCACGCGGTTGCCGTTGGCTCCCGCACCGCCGGAGATGATCAGCGGGATCATACCCGCAATCATCGTGATGACCGTCATCAGGATGGGGCGCAGACGCTCTTCGCAGGCGGCGAAGGCGGCCTCGGGGATGCTCATTCCCTGGGCACGGCGCTCGGAAGCGAACTCGGTGATGAGGATGGCCGTCTTGGCCAAAAGTCCGATAAGCATGATCACACCGGTCTGCAGGTAAATGTTGTTCTCCATACCCGGCAGATGCAGCAGCGAGGCCAGCCAGGTGATGCCGAACGAGCCCATGAGGCCGAAAGGCACGGAAAGCAACACGGCCCAAGGGGTGAACCAGGAGTTGTAGAGCGACGCGAGGATCAGGTAGATCAGGATGGCGCAGATGACATAGATGAGGGCGGTGGCGTTGCTGCCGGAGGCCTCCTCCAGTTCCCGCGACATGCCGCCGTATTCATAGCCGTATCCGCGCGGCATCTCGGCCTTGAACACCTCGGCAATGACCTTGTGGGCATCGCCCTCCGTGTATCCGCTGGCCGGCATGACGCCGCAGGTGATGCTCTGGTACAGGTTGAAGTGTTCCTCCGAAGCCGAACCCACCACCTCCTTCAGCGTGACGAACTCCGAAATGGGAGCCATCCTGCCGCCGCGTACCTTGACGAAGATATTGTTCAGGGACGAAGGGTCGAGCCGGTATTCGGGCGCCGCGTTCGCCATGATGCGGTACACCTTGCCGAACTGGTTGAAGTTGCCTACATAGGAACCGCCGCAGTAGGCGCCCAGGGTCTTGAGCACGGCTGCGGGAGAAACGCCGGCGCGGTCGCACTGCGGCGCATCGACACTGACCTGATATTTCGGGAAGCGCTCCGAGTAGGTGCTCATCGCCATCATGATCTCCGGCCGCTCGTTCAGTTTCGCGAGGAAGCGGTTGGCATCGGCATTGAACTCCGACATCGGACGGTCGTTCATATCCTCCAGCACCAGGTTGACGCTGTTGTTGCTGCCGTAGCCGGGAACCTGCGGCATCTGGAACGGAATGACCTTCGCATTCTTGATATCGCTGCAGGAAGCGGCGAAACGGCTGTACACCAGCATGATATTGTGGTTCATGCCGGGACGGTCGTCCCAGTTCTTCAGACGGATGATGAGGGTGGCATAACTGCTGCCGGAGCGGCCGACCATCATACCGTAGCCGCTGACCACCGCATAATTCTCCATCTCCGGGATGAGTTTGACCTTCTCCTCCACGCGACGGACGATTTCCTGCGTCTCGTACAGCGTACTGCCTTCCGGGGCACGCACTTCGGCGAAGAAGACGCCCTGGTCTTCCTGAGGGACGAGGCCGCCGGGGAGCTTGTTCATGAAGAACACCAGCAGGACGGCGGTCACCAGCAACAGGATCCAGGAAACCGCGGGCTTCTTGATGAAGGAAGCGACGCCGGTCTTGTATTTCTTGAGAATGGCGTTGTAACTGACCGTATAGGCCTTCTTGACATAGTAGTTCAGGGTCTTGCGCTCATTCTTGTCCTCGGAGACTTTCAGCATGATGGCACAGAGTGCGGGGCAGAGGGTCAAGGCGGAAACGCAGGACAGACCGACCGAAGAGGCCAGGGTGACACCGAACTGCAGGAAGAAACTGCCGGAGGTTCCCGGCATGAAGGCCACGGGGATGAACACCGCCATGAACACCAGGGTACAGGAGATGACCGCCACCGACACCTCGCTCATCGCTTCGCGGGTGGCCTGACGGGCATCGGACATACCGGCCTCCATCTTCGCCATCACGGCTTCCACCACCACGATGGCGTCGTCCACCACCGTTCCGATGGCCAATACCAAAGCGAACAGGGTCAGGATATTCAGCGAGAATCCCGCCAGCGAGACGATACCGAAGGTACCCAGCAGCGAGACGACGATACTGATGGAAGGGATGACCGTCGCCTTGAAATTCTGCAGGAAGAAATAGACTACGAGGATCACGAGGAGGATGGCGATGATGAGCGTCTCCACCACGTTGTGGATGGCCGCGAACAGGAAGTCGTCGGAGGTCTCCAGGATCTCGAATTCCAGGCCGGCGGGCATCGTAGGCTTCAGTTCCTTGTAGAGTTTCTGAATCCGGGCATTGACTTCGGTGGCGTTGGCGCCGGGAGCCTGGAACACCATGTAGATGGTGCCCGGCTGTCCGTCGATGTTGGAGGTGAAGTTATAACTCACCGCACCGATCTCCACTTCAGCCACGTCGTTCAGGTGCAGCAGGTGGCCGCCTTCGCCCGAACGCAGGACGATGTCGTTGAATTCCTCGATGGTCTTGAGCGTTCCCTTGTATTCCATCGAGTACTGGTAGGCGTTTTCGGACTGCTCGCCCAGCGAACCCGTCGCGGTGACGAAACTCTGTCCGCCGATGGCGGCAAAGACATCGTTCGGCTCGAGCCCGTACTGCGCCATCACGTCCGGCTTCAGCCAGATACGCAGGGCATAGGTGTTGCCCAGGGACATCACGTCGCCCACGCCGGTGATACGCATCAGCCGGGGCTTGATGTTGATGTCGATGTAGTTGGCGATGAAATCGGCGTCATAGGTCCCGTCGCTGCTCTTCAGCGAGCCGATGTGCAGGATGTTGTTCTGCTGCTTCTGGACCTGCACGCCCACCTTCGTCACCTCCGCGGGCAGCAGGGCGGTAACCCGGCTCACGCGGTTCTGAACGTTGACGGAAGCAATGTCGGGATCGATTCCCTGCTCGAAATACACCACGATCGAAACGTCGCCGGCAGAACTGGCGCTGCTCGTGATGTAGGTCATCCCCGGCACGCCGTTGATGTTCTCTTCGAGAGGCTGCACCACGGACTTCATGATGGTATTGGCATCGGCGCCGGTGTAAGTCGTAGAGACGCGTACGGTCGGCGGCGCGATGTTGGGATATTGCTCGATCGGGAGCGTGGACATCGCAATGAATCCGATCAGCGCAATCACAATCGAGATGGCACAGGCCATCACGTATTTCTTGATGAAAATGTTCCCTTTCATAATCAGAAGAGCACGCGTTGACCTTCAATGACGTTGTTGGCACCCACGGTGACGATCTTGTCCCCTACGTTGAGGCCGGAGGTGACGATGATGTCCTGACCGCTGGCGGCGGATTCGGTCGTAATGGTGACGGCGGTAGCCGTGCTGTCCGCCTTCACCTTATACACCAGCGACTTGTCCTGCAGGCGCACCACGGCGTTCTGCGGAATGACCATCACGCCCTTCAGGTTTTCGGGCATGACGACGGTCCCCTGGATACCGCTGTAGAGGATGCCTTCGGGATTGGGGAAGGTCGCCTTGCAGGAGATGGTACCCGTGACGGCGTTCACCACACCCGTGGCGCTGGTGATGCGTCCCTTGTGCGGATACTCCGTACCGTTCTTCATCAGGAAGGTCACATCCGGGAAAAGTTTCAGCGCATCCTTCATCTTGCCCTCGTAGCCACTGGCGAAGGCGCTTTCCAGCACCGACTCCGGCACGGAGAACACGGCATCCATCATCGCATTGCCGCTGACAACGGTCAGGCGCGTACCCGGCTGGACCTGGTCGCCGGCAAAGACGGGGATGTCTCCGATCACACCGGCTACCGGCGAGGTGATGGTGCAGAAGCCCAGATTGACCTTGGCGCGGCTGACCGCCGCACGGGCCTGGCTCACGGCCGCCTGTGCCTGCTTGTAGTTGTTCTCCGCATTATCCAGCATAAAGCGGCTGACGATTTTCTTTTCGAAAAGGTTCTGGTTGGATTCGTATTCCAGTTTCGCGCTGCTGGCCTGAGCTTCCGCCGCCTGCAGGTTCGCCTCGGCCACATCCAGTTCCAGTTGCGCGTTGCGCGAGTCGATGACGAAAAGCACCGTGCCTTTCTTCACCTGCTGGCCTTCATTGACGGCAATCTTCATCAACTGCCCGCTCACTTGCGGAGAGATGGTGACATCGGACTGACCTTTCAGTTTTGCACTGAATTTCACAGGGGTTACGATGTCCCTTTTCTCGATGGTCATCGTTTCGAAAGAGGTCGGCACCACTTTCGGCATATCCATCTTGCAGGAGGCCAACATGACGCTTGCGCCAAGCACCAACACCCATTTCAATGCATTCTTTTTCATATTGTCTAGTGTTACTGATTGATTATCAAGTATATCGCCCCGGCGTAATCACCACGGCTTGTCGCAGGGAAAGTGGGTCCCTCTATTAGAAGAAAATCTTGGAAAAACCGGTGAGTTCGAAGACCTCCTTGACAGTATCCGTAACATTGGTCACCTTGACCGTACCGCCGTGGGAGGTAATCTCCTGGTGGAACATCAAGAACACGCGCAGGCCCTTGGAGGCGATGTAATTGAGTTCGCTCAGGTCCACCTCCACATTCAGCCCTTCGGAGGAACGCTTCATCAAAGGTTCCACGTCTTCCTGAAAGGAAGCAGCCGCCAGCGTATCCAGTTCGCCGCTCACGCTAAGAAGGATGCGGCCGTCTTTTTCAGTAATCTTCGTATCCATACGTCACTTTTTATTACAAAACACAAAAATACTGATTATCGGCGATTATCCAAATTATTGCGTATATTTGTATGATAAGATAACACTGAACGATGATTTCACCCCTTTCTCAATCCCAATTGAGCATTTACCTGGCCAGTCAGGGCCTGGATGAAAATTCCGGAAATTACCAGCAGGCGATGCTGCTCCGTCTCCCCGAGAGTATAGATATCCAACGGCTGAAGCGGGCCCTGGACGCCTTTGTCGCCGCACATCCCTACCTCCTTTCGCGCATTTCAGAAGCGGAAGGCATGCCCTGCCTGGAAGAAAGCGAGGAAAAATGGAGCGCCCGGATTCGGGAAATCGACAGCATCGATGAGGTTCACTCGGACTTTGGAAAAGCAATGGATCTGCACAAAGACCGGCTCTTCCGCCTGGAGCTCTACCGGACGCCGGAGGCGGCCTACCTCTATGTCGATTTCCACCATATCATTGTGGACGGAGCCTGCATCCCCATCTTTATGAGCCAGGTCGGTGCCGCTTACGACGGCCAGGAGATTCCGGCCGAGAAAATAAACGGTGCCGATATCGCCCGCGAAGAGCAGCGACTGCGCGAAAGCGAAGCCTTTGAAGAGGCCAAGCAGTGGTTTGCGCAGGAATTCGGCCCGGCCACAGAACTCGAAAGCCGCATCCTCCCCGATATTTCCGGCGAAAAAAAATCCGCCTACCGGGCACTGGTCATCGACCTGCCGCTAAGCAGCACGGAAATGCGGGAAGTACTCGAGCGCTACCGCTATGCCGACAGCGTCCTCTTCACCGCCATGTTCGGCCTGACGCTGTCCGCCTGGAACGCAGAGAACGGCGCCAGTTTCTCCACCATCTGGAACGGGCGCAAGGGGGCGGCGTCCAAAACCGCCTTCACAATGTGCGTGCACACCCTTCCGGCTTATGTGAACGCCAGTCCGGAAACACCTGTCTCCGAGGTATTTGAGCGGATGAAGGCGCAAGTCCTGGGACTCAGGTCGCGGCATTTCTTCTCTATGAACGACTGCGGCACCTACCTGGGCCTGGCCCCGGGCATCAATTTCGGTTTCCAGGGACAGTTCGTAGAGGCCAGTTCCCACCTGATCCTGGGCGGGGAGGACATTCCCGTCTACGAAGACCTGCGCACCAATCCGCCGGGTCTCAGCCTGTCCGTGGAATGCTTCACTCCGGTGGAGGGCCCCTACAAACTCCGCTTCTGGTATCGTCCCGACGAATATTCGGAGGGTATTCTGCGCAATTTTGCCGAAAGTATGGCTACGGCCGTCCTTTCCCTCAAATCCGCCGATACGGTGGGACAGATCGATTTCGCCAGCCCCGCACAGTTGAAGACCCTGGACGGCTTCAATCCCGGGGAGGCCGGCTTCGATACGGAAAAGACCGTCGTGGAACTCTTCCGGCAGCGGGTAAAGGAGGCCCCGGAGCAAACCGCCCTCGTCTGTGGCGAACGGCCGCTCAGTTATGCCGAAGCGGACAGACTGTCCGACCGTCTGGCCGCATACATCGAAAGGACGGTCAAGCCCGGCAGCGTCGTCTCGATCATCCTGGGACGCAGTGAATATACCCTGATCGCCCCGTTGGGCGTCCTGAAGGCGGGTTGCAGCTACCAGCCGCTGGATCCCTCCTATCCCAAAGACCGTCTGCAGTTTATGGTGAAGGACGCCGCCAGCGCCCTGCTGATCGCCGACGAGGGACTGGCGGAACTGGTGGAAGGCTTCGAAGGACCGATACTGCCCACCGCACAGATCCCCGATCTGCCCGAGGGCCGGCCGACCGCCTCTCCCAAGCCTGACGACCTCTTCGTCCTGCTGTACACCAGCGGTACCACCGGCACGCCCAAGGGTTGTATGCTGAACCATCGCAATATCAGCATATTCGCGCAGAATCACGCCCTGCGTACGGGCATTACGGCCCGGAGTAGGCTGACGGCCTATTCCAGTTTCGGTTTCGACGCCTTCGTGGGTGACCTCTACGCCACGCTGGCCGCCGGGGCCACCCTGTACCTTATTCCCGAGGAAATCCGCTTGGACCTTAACGCCCTGCACGCCTATTTCGAGAAGAACGGCATCACGCACAGTTTTATGACCACGCAGGTAGCCACCCAGTTCGCCATCAACTATCCCGATTGCAAAGGCCTGCAGGTACTTTATACCGGCGGAGAGAAACTGAGTTCGCTGCCCCTGCCCAAATACCGGATTTTCAATTGCTTCGGCCCTACGGAAAGCATCTGCTACACCATCAACAAGGAGGTGGGGAAACAGGAAGAGAACATTCCTATCGGCACCCCGCTCCCCGGCATTCACGCCTATGTCGTGAACAAGGCCGGCAAACGCGTGCCCGTAGGTGCCGTCGGAGAACTGCTGGAGGCCGGCCTGCAGGTGGGCGACGGCTATCTGGGCCTGCCCGAAAAAACCGCCGAAGCCTTCGCGGACAACCCCTATGACGCCGACCCCGCCTTCAAGCGGATGTACCGCACCGGCGATATCGTGCGTTATCGCGCCGACGGTGATATCGAATACATCGGCCGCAAGGATGCTCAGGTCAAGATCCGCGGTTTCCGCATCGAACTCAAGGAAGTGGAGTCCGTCATCCGGGAATTCCCGGGCATCCGGGACGTGACCGTCCAGGCCTTCGACCAGGAAGGCGGCGGCAAGTTCCTGGCGGCCTATGTCGTGAGCGGCCAGACCATTGATACGGCCGCCCTCAATGCCTTCATCCTGGAGCGCAAGCCGCCGTATATGGTACCTGCGGTAACGATGCAGATCGATGCGATTCCGCTCAATATCAACCAGAAAGTGGACAAGAAAGCCCTCCCGAAACCGCAGGTCAGGCGGGCAGAAGGCCAGGCGGCCGCTCCGCTGAACCTCCTGGAGGAGGAACTGTCCGCCCTGCTCAAGGAAACGACCGGTATCGAAGGCGCCAGCCTGACCGAACCGCTTATGCTCTATGGTTTGAGTTCCATCAGCGGACTGCGCCTCGCTACCGAACTCTACAAGCGCTACGGCATCCAGGCGGATATGAACAGTTTCGCCAAGACCGCCACCCTGCAGGGCATTGAAAACGAGATCCTGAAGAAGTGGATGGAAGGCGGCGCAGCCTCCGCACAGGAAGGACAGGACGCCGCACTGACGGCTCAGCCCCTGACCAACCAGCAGGCCGGCGTGTATTTCGACTGTATGAAGGCCCCGCACGAGACCATCTATAATATCCCGATGGTGTGGACCTTCCCGGGCGAGGTCAGCGGCCAGGCCCTGCAGGAAGCAGTCCTCAAGGTCCTCTCCGCCCATCCCGCCCTGCAGTCCCGTTTCGAGCAGCGCGAGGGACAGGTCTATCAGGTGCCTACCGACATTCCCATCCCCGTCTCCCTGAAAGAGGGCAGCCTGGAGGCCGTCCGCGCGGATTTCATC
>JAEEGL011121027.1_pt1 | contig 30467 bp, 37 predicted proteins | sample 9134231 | NCBI WGS metagenome assembly JAEEGL01 (sample SAMN16246548, study PRJNA631951) | gut metagenome | biome: gut microbiome; feature: rumen; material: fiber-attached | host: Bos | place: Iran: Karaj | collected 2018-10 | reverse complement strand
TTTATGACTATGATTTTATGACCTACCATCATGTCCCATTTAACCTCGAACTTATGAAGTTAGCATCTTACTATCAAAAAAAACGCATTATTACAAAAATGATGTATTTTTTTAAACCTGAAGATTTCACAAAGAATTATTATCGAAAAGATTACAATGACGGTTTCTTTGATGCTAAAACTACTTGTAAAAATGTAGAAAGTGGCGGCTTTGGCTTTACTAATGGCGTTTATGTTCCCTTAGATAAAGAAATAGAGCTGTCTCGCGCGAATACATCAATATACTCTAGTTTAATTGATGTGTTTGCTACAAGCGCCGAATATACAGACCGCTTTTTGGTGATGTCTCGCGCGGACCACATAAGACTTTCTCTCGATGGAAGAACAGTTTAGGATAGTTGGGATAAACAACTTTTACCCGTTGGCAAGAGTAAACACTGTATAATGTTTCACGACTGGAATCTAAATGCCATTGGTGAAATGAAGGAAATATTATAGTTTTTACACAAGCGAGAAGAAAATCACGATATCTTTATAGGAAATAAATTTCCAATATAGTGCTATAACACTTTTGATATTGTAAGATGGAGTAATATTAAAGTAATGGATGGAAATTTCATTTTACAATATAATGGCATAATGGAAGATAGAGCTTTATATGATTTTTATTATTATAGAGGTCAAACTTCCATAGATAGATAGTTAATCTATAACATAACTTCATACTGCGCGAACCTCAATGAGTTTATTAAAAAATATTTTGTTCAACTTTTTAAACAATGTATTTTTATAAGAAACGAACGAAGACACATAAACTTAGTTTACAGTAAACAAGTTATTACTGATGAAAGATGGTAGCGCATAATAGAAATTTTAAATCATTATGTTAATACCGTTGCTGAATTTGATATAAGCGAAGAAAGTTTATAGAGATACAATATCAAAGATTGGGTTGAAAGATTAAAATGGCATATAATCCATTTTCAAGCTTTTAAATTCCAAATAGAAGAAATACAAGAATTAATGGATTTTTTAAAAAATAACCATCCCGAAGCATACTACTGCTTTACGGAATTAACTAATGTAAGATTAAAAGGAGAATTTTTTGTTTATGACAAACCAAGAAATAAGAAATCAAGTTGATGAACTCAACGATAAAATCGCTATTCATTTTCTACCCGGTACTTTTACACTAAATACGATTGCCGTAGATGCTATGAATAAAATTTTTGAGCTACAAAGTCAATGTAAGCATGAATTTAAGGATGGGCGCTGTATTTGGTGCGATAAGGAGGAGAATTGATGGAAGTAGAACAATGGTTAGACAATAATCAAATCGGTATTGATATTTGGCATAAGAAATATCAATTTAATAATGAAACGCTTGATGAGTTCTTTAATCGTGTTAGCGGCGGTGTTGAAGAACTTAAAGAAGCAATTATTAATAAAGAGTTTCTTCCGGGTGGTCGTATCCTAGCTGGACGCGGAGTTATTAAGGATGGCCGCAAAGTAAGTACTTCAAATTGTTATGTCATTACTGACCCAGAAGATAATATAGAATCCATTTTTGAGTGCGCTAAGAAAATGGCGCGAACTTATTCATATGGTGGCGGCTGCGGTACAGATTTATCTAAGCTTTCTCCACGCGGCGCGACTGTGCGAAATGCCGCAAAAACCACATCTGGCCCGCTACCTTTCATGGATTTATTTTCTGCTACTACGGATGTAATTGGACAAGCCGGTCGTCGTGGCGCGCTAATGCTAACTCTTTCTTGTGAACATCCAGATATTGAAGAGTTTATTGATGTAAAGAAAGATTTAAATAAGGTCACCAAAGCTAACATCTCTGTCCGCTTTACAAAGCGCTTTATGGAAGCCGCACGAGAGGACAAGGTTTTAGAAGTATCCTTTACTCGTGAAGAAACTGGTGAAACTATAACAAAAGGACTCCGTCCTTTAGAACTACTCAAAAAAATGGCACAAAATAACTGGGAAATGGGTGAACCTGGCGCGCTATTTTGGGATGAAGTTCAAAATTGGAATCTAAATTCAAATAACCCTGAATATAAAATTACTTCTACAAACCCCTGTGGTGAGCAGCCACTTTTTGGTGGAGCTTCTTGTTTACTAGGCTCAATTAATCTTGCCGCATTCGTTAATGATGTCGGAGAATTTAATGTCAACAGATTTAAAGAGGTTGTTCACATCGCAATTCGCGGATTGAACAAGATTCTAGATGAATCAATTGAGTTACACCCCTTAGAAGAACAGCGTATTGCGGCGCGCGACTGGCGCAACTGCGGTCTTGGTATTATGGGCCTTGCTGATTGTTTTATTAAGATGGGTATTACCTATGGTTCAGAACAGTCGCGACAATTTAGCTCAATTCTTGCTTCTACATTAATTAAAGAAGCGATTCGTGAATCCGCCGCGCTTGCTGAAAAAGAAGGTGCTTATCCTAAATGTAAGCCAGAACTTATTATCAATACTCCGTTTTTCAAAGAAGTTATCAGAACTGAAAAAGATGATGATTTACTTAATTCGGTTAAGGAGTATGGTCTACGCAATTGCGCGTTATTAACGATTGCGCCAACTGGTACTTTATCTACAATGCTGGGCGTTAGCGGCGGCATTGAGCCAATTTTTGCTAACTCCTATACAAGACAGACTGAAAGTCTTAACGGCGGTGATACATATTATAAAATCTATACGCCTATTGTAGATAAATATATGAAAGCGCACGGCGTTGAAAAAGAAGAAGATTTACCAAAATTCTTCATTACAGCCGGACAAATCCCGCCTGAGCAACGAGTTATTATTCAAAGTATTTGGCAGCATAGTATTGATGCGGCGATTAGTTCTACTGTAAATCTGCCTGAAAATACCACTCCAGAACAGATTTTAGATATTTATATAACCGCATATGAAATGAAGTGTAAGGGCATTACAGTATTCAGAGATAACTGTTTCCGCACTGGTATTTTAACAACTGGAGATAAGAAGGTTGAAAGTGAGCCAAAACGCGGCGAAATCTTAACGGTAGATGATACTCTTGTCGGATTAAAACGCAAACTAATGACTGGTTGCGGCTCAATGTATTGTTGCCCATATTATACCACAAATGGTGAAATGAGAGAAATTTTCTTAAGCAAGGGTTCATCTGGTGTGTGTTTGAGCTTTATGACTGCGCTCGGGCGCCTCATCAGTCTATGCTTACGCGGAGGCATTTCTCAAGAGGCTATTACCGACCAGCTACTTTCAATTCCTTCTTGTCCATCCTATGTAAGCCGCGCAGCTGTTCAGAAGGATACTTCAAAAGGTAAAAATTGTCCATCAGCTATCGCTTACGCGCTAATGGAAATGTCTAAACAAATTAAAACGCTTCCAACTTCAGAACCCGGTACAATTGAAATCAAAAAAGAACCCGAACTACCGAAGGAAACTGCGCGAGTATGCCCGATTTGTGGGAACGAATTAGTGCCAACCAACGGCTGTTGGAGTTGTACTTGCGGATATAGTAAATGTGAGGGATAATATGGAATTAAATGTTAAAGCAAAGAATAAAGAGAACAGGGAAAAAGGTACAATAACCTTTGAGAAATTAAAAGATATAGTTGCCATGTATGAAGCTAATAATGCTCCAGATGACATGGAATTATCATTTGAGCGTATTATTGGACTCCTATTCCCTTTATCTTTAGACTATATGCGTGAGATGATAGCTCAATCTTATATAGAAGGATATAATGCCGGAAAAGCGGAACCTAAAAATTGATTTTTTTAAAAAAATATGATATACTTATAGTATAAGAAATGAAAAAATTAATTTAAAGGTTTGATATGAATAAACGGATTAAAGGCTATTTCGCAATAGCGAAAGAGATTTCTAAAATGTCCGATTTTAACGGACCCCATATTGGTGCGGTCGTTGTCGAAGGTAAGACTGTTATATCCACTGGATTTAACTCTAAAAAGACACGACCGCTCCAAAAGCGGGCAAATATATATAGACATTTTGACCATCCTGAACACGCCGTTCCAATGGAACACGCTGAAATTAGCGCACTTTCACCTTTGATTGGTAAAGAAATTGATTGGTCAAGAGTTAATATCTATGTGTATCGAGAACTTAAAGATGGTATGCGCGCCTGTTGTCGACCGTGCGCCGGATGTATGAAAATCATTAAAGATTTAGGCATTAAACGCATTTATTACATTGACGAACTTGGAAATTTTACCATGGAAAAAACCCTATAATAACGATGCCCCATAGTTTAATGGTAAAACAGCGCTCTCTAAAAGCGTAAGAGTGGCTGACACCGCTAATCTCGGTTCGAATCCGAGTGGGGCTGCCAAATTTTTAAAATAGAGAGGAGTCGATTAATTTTGGCATACATCTATAAAATTGTAAATGATGTTAATACTAATATCTATGTGGGTTTAACTTATACTTCTATACAAGAACGATGGCGTATTCACATACAAGATAGTAAAAAAGAAAGTATTAATAGACCATTATATAACGCAATAAAGAAATATGGAATAGAACATTTTTCAATTCAAGAAATCGAAAAATGTGACGATGAAAAGGCACCAGAACGCGAAATTTATTGGATTAAAGAACTAGATAGTTATAATAATGGATATAATGCTACCTTAGGTGGTGAAGGTCGCCCAGAATATGATTATAATGAAATTTGTAGATTATTTAAAGAAGGATATAGTGGCGTAGAAATTAGTAAAAAATTTAATTGTGATATTAATGTTGTAACAAGAGCGTTAAAATCACAAAATATTGATAGTAATACAATTATGTGGCAACGAAATCAAAAGAAATTTGGAAAAAGATGTAGTTGTTTTAGCGTAAAAGGAGAACATATTCAAGACTTTAATAGTTTATCTGCCGCGGCTGAATGGTTAATATTAAATAATAAAACCACTTCTAAAGACAAGGCAAAAACAGGTTCTCATATAGGAGATGTTTGTCGCAATAAGCGTAAAACAGCTTATGGATATGTATGGAAATATATAGATGGAGAAAATAATTAATGATTTAGTTAGAACATATAGAGACATTTAACTGGGAAGGAGCCTTTCGTGGCCTGCGCAACCCATTAAACAGTTGGAGTAAAAGTGATAGTAATTATAACAGTTTTATCGTATGGAATGAAGAGAATAAAGAAAAATATAACTATTACGAACATTTTAAAGACAATTTTATCATTGGGCCAAATGATTTAAATCTTGCGCAGCGAATGATTGCCGGTGGTCCAGATGAGAGCAAGTTCTTACGACAAATTGGGGTATCTATGGACATTACTGCTCCATTATATGTTTGGAAAGAATTAGATACATATAAGGTAGCAACAGTAGCTAATTCTTGTAGTACAATGCACACTATTTCCAAACAGCGTATTACACTAGATATGTTTAGCGCAGATGAAGATTTAATGGACCTAGAAGTTATCAAGGGCGGAAACAGAACTAATTGTGGTGATGTTGGCTGGCTTTGGAATGACATTATCACTGGTTGCGAAGAGCTTCGCCAACGCTACCTTGAAACAAAAGATAAACGCTATTGGCGCGCACTTATTCAAATGCTTCCAAGCTCATTTAATCAGAAGCGCACTTGGACGGCAAATTATGCGGTTCTACGAAATATTTATTTCGCGCGCAGAAATCATAAGTTGACAGAATGGCATACTTTTTGCGAAGCAATTGAAAATCTACCCTACGGAAAAGAATTGATTTGTTATAAAAAGGAGTAAAAATGAAAACACTAAAAATTACGCACGAAACAAGGGCCTATACAGAAGAGGAAGCTAAAGAAATTCTAGACCGATTCAGGCGCGAAGCAGAAGAAGGCGGCTATAGAGTCGGCGCAAATGGTTATACCTATAAGTGTAAGAAATCTAAGGGCGAAATCGTAGATGAGGCCTGGATTTGTAAGTGTACAGCCATTTATAATGATGTATGGGACTAGGAGGATGAGTAATGGAAAAAAAGACTACAACTCTAGATGAAACCCTACAAAATCTAGTAAATATTGGAGAGCAAGATGAGCTCGGACTAAACGCAATCCTTGCGCTTTTCCAACTTCCAGATAAGGAATTTGATATTCTTGCTCCAGCCATTATGACGGAACTTGAGCATTCACTCAAGAATGAAAGTGATAAAATTCAACTTGCTAGTGTGTTCAAGGCAATGAACATTGATACAAGTGATATGGCGACAACTTATACTTCGCTTCGCGATACCATTTTTAACGAACTTGGTGATGCGCTAAGCGAGAATAAGAAAACTTTTCTCGAGCAGATGTTAATGACAATTCTTAACATCGCAAACGATACGCAAGAAGCGCAGGATGAGGAAATTGTGCTAGTACCAATTGAGAAGTGCGATGCTCGCGCGCAGTTTCCAGCTTACGCGCATATTACAGATAGTGGTGCTGATGTATATGCGCTAGAAGATATTACTATTCAACCAGGACAAACAGTTCTAGTAAAAACCGGACTTAAAGTCGCTATTCCAAGGGGATATGAAATTCAGGTTAGACCAAAGAGCGGGCTCTCATTAAAGAGTAAGCTACGCGTCGCAAACACTCCAGGTACTATTGATGCGGGATACCGCGATGAAATTGGAGTGATTATCGACAACATTGAAGCCCCGATTGTTTCTCTTCATAAGGATGAAGAAGGTCATGTTGTTGGATTTGAAAGCGGCAAGTCCTATACAATCGGCGCCGGACAGAAGTTTGCTCAGCTAGTACTAATGAAGGTACCAAAGGCCAACTTCCAAGAAGTAAGTAGCGTTCTAACCTATGAAGGCGACCGTGGTGGCGGTTTTGGTAGTACTGGACTTAAGTAATGGCTAAAATAAAGATTGAAGATATAAAAGCCACTTTAGAAAAAGAAAATTGGCAATTAATATCTTCAACCTATGAAAATCTTGATACTATAATGGAGTTTTAGTGTCCGAATGGGCATCGTGTTCATAATTCTTGGAAAAGAATGAGAAATAAACTAATTTGTCCTAATTGTGAGTAGAATTAGTATTGCCAAAAAAACTTCAAAATAGTACCGAAAAAACCTAATGTGCGAAGAGTTCTTGGACTCGACTAGGCCACGCATAATTGCGGCTGGGCCATAGTTGATGACCAAGAACTTATTGCATATGGGGTATTTACAGCACCAGAAGGAGAAGAGATAGAGCGCATTCACGCTGTAAAAGAATGGTTCATCTCGATGTAGAACATATGGTAGCCCGATTGCGTTGCGCTAGAAGGTATCTAGTTATAGCAAGGAGGCACTATAGTAATGGGCGTGACCGTATTCCAAACACTCGCGCGCCTATAGGGTGTTATAATGGATGCGGCTTACGAAAGGAATGTAGAATTTAAAACTTGTGCTCCAGCGACTTGGCGCAGTTATAATGGAGTTAAAGGACGTTCGCGCGTAGATAAAAAACGAAGTATGTAGAATATTATACAAAAAAAATATGATATAAAGGTTAGCGATGATATTTCTGATGCTATCGGTATTGGACTATACGCTGCAAGTCTTCACGTAATTGAATCTTGGGAATAAAAAAAGACGGTGTTTAACACCGTCTTTTTTATTATACATTAATCAATTCTATTTCGCCATTATTATTAATAGTTAATTGTTTCTAAATATTGCCATCAGGTGATTTTAATATAATTGTAGGATACCACATATAACTATTATATCCTACTGATTTATTACTATACATTCTACCGTCTGAACGCCTAATTAAAAAGTTAGAATTACTAGAACCATCTTCTGTTAAAGCCATAAAAGAACTTCTTATCGTATTTCCATTTAAAGCAGTATCCATCCCATTTGGACTCATTTTAATATTTCCACCATTCATATATCTATAACCGTCATTATCTATATTAGCATCATAACCGGCAAAGCTGTCTGGTGAATATCCCTCAATGATTGGGTCACCGCTTATTTTCAATTTACCATGCTCATCTACACCAAATAAGACTTGGTCTCCATAAGAAATAGTAAATCCTTTATCATTAATTATAATACTGCCTTTGGGCTCAGTTAATACACCAGAGCTATTATTATCAGTGTTATCAACGTCATCATAATTAATTCGTAAACCTTCCCAAGTTAAAGAGAAGTTTACATATCTCTTTAAAGCATTTAACTGTGCTAAGAAATCATCTCCGGCTTCTTCTAGTTTCTATTCAAGATGATTTCCATTCATAGTACCATAGAAACCATACTTATTATATCCTACATAACGATTTTGACTATCTTCAACGGCATTATTATACGCGCGAATACCATCTTTATCCCAACGGAAAAAAGGCTCATCACCACTACTCATTATATTAATCTAACTAGCATCAATAGTGCCAGCACGTAAATAATCCGCACTAATACCTTCACCAGTTACCGCGGCAGCCCAAGTTTCTCCGCCGTCTTTAGAAAGATAAAGACCTTTACCAATTAATTTAATTAAATTTTCCTAATTATTTACGTCAGTAAGCGTAATGCCTTGATTTGTATTCCACTATACAGACTCATTAGCATCATTAGTAAGCACCATCTCATTTTGAGCAAAAGTATTCTCTAAATAATCTTGTGAAAAAGTGCTATTAGGATTAATGGCGCCGGCCGCCCGTTCATAGTCGCTCTTAGAATATTGTAAAGACTAAGAAGATGCTGATAGCTTACGGAATAGGTCCTCATATTGATTTTTATATGTTTTAATCACAATTTGTGATTTAGATGGATTATCATAATTAATAGTAGTTTCAGAAACAATTACATTAATACGATTTGGTGTTTTGATTTCTCTTCCATTAATATTAACATATTTATAACCAAAGAAATCAGTATCCTCAAGATATGAGCGCTCACCCACCTTAAAAGTATATTGTTTATATTCATCAATCGCGCTAATATCCATCATATTAAATGTATAAGTAATCTTTGGACGAGAAGATTTTTCTGCTACTTTTACACCATCAATATAATACTTTTCATCATCAATATATGAATTATCAGTCCAAGTTCCCTCAAGAATGAATTGACTATATTTACGATAAAATGCTTTTTTAATTTTTGTTTTTTCTTCTACGATTTGCTTCATTTGCTAATCATATGTATTAAGCAAATCTTCATAGTATAGCATTAAATCATTTACAACTTCATAAATTTCCTGATAACTAGCCTAGCTTGATAAGTTCTAGTTATAGGCTACAAGAGTAGAACGATAACGCTTATCATCTTCGCGTCCTTCCATTAGTTCAATTTGTTCTAATTGTTTGGCAATTTGTTCTTCTAATGAAAGTAATTGCGCTTCATATTGTGTCACTAAAGCCTTATTTTCGTGATAAGACATTAACGCAGATTGATAAGCATCTTCTATTTCTACATATTCGTTATTCTTTTGCTTTAAAAGTTGATAATAACCGTTCTCCCCATACAAGTCTAAATTTACATCTTCTAATTTTAATAGCCCATTGTCAATGTAATAATTAAAATTATAAATTTCATTTTCACCAGTAGGGTTAATGGTCGCGCGTCCAATACTACATAATCCAGTACCATTTAGCGCGAACTCCTATGAGTTATTAGTAACAATTATCTTAGTGGCAACTGAAGTTGAATCAGTTTTACGAGTTATATTACTCTCATTATAACCTAATTTAAAACCTGCATAATTAATAACTTCACCATTTGGAGAATAGCGCGAGAAGGTAATTTCTTTTACATAGTTGCCACTCTCGTCAATATATAAATGTCCATTCTTATAATGCTTTACATGGAACTTCGCCCAAACTTCAAATTTCTCTGCTAATGACTAAATATTATTAAAATAATTAGACTACTTAGTAGAAAAAGTTCTAGACATCTCATAGTTATCATAATAAATAGGTTCATAATTACTCTAATCACAAGTAAGATAAACAATTTCATTATCATTATTATAATTAAAGAAAACTTCTTTTTCATTCATCCCTGCATTAATTGGATCAGTTGGGAATAGAACAGTTTCAATATTGGTTATAACTTGTGTATCATTAACATTTTCATTCTCATTCATTACTAATCCTTTAAGATAAGGGAAAAACTACATTTCCTCTAAACAATAAACATATTCATCACTAATGTCGGTATAATTATCTAAAGAAAAATGAAGTCTTAACGAGTCTTGTACTTTACTTGAAGTCGTATCAATTTTAATATAGCTATAAGCGTAACCATTTTCATCGACATAAGTGGTATTTAAATTAGTGCCGTCATAAAGTACCCTACGCTCGATACCACTAGATGGTTTTAAATAACCTTTATATTCACCAGAAGTATATAATTTACTTGTATTAATTTCAATTTTACCTGTTGCATAAGCTGGGGTATCTCTTGTAGAAGACTCATATCGTTTTATAGAAAAAGTAAAATTTTGATTAAATAAAGGAATATCATCTTCATTCCAATAATAGCCATCCTTTTTAATAAAACGACCTCTCATACGAATCACATAAATTTCGTCCTATACAACAGCCAACTTATTAGTAAAAAGTCCTTTATTTTGGAACCAAGCATTATTACTAAAATCTAGTTGTAAATAATTAATTCCAAGATAATTAAATGTTTCAATATTATTCGGGTCGAGTATTGGATAAGTTTTTAATGTAGCGTCTCGCGCAACCCCTTGGGCTTCTCCGTCCCAAGCCGCATTATTTGTAAAGTCACGATAATTTGTGATATAATTCTTCGCGATAGTAGGTGTAATTTCTTCAGTTTCGGTATATGAAAAAACTTCACTACCGACTTCTGCGCCTTGTACATCTTCTCCGACTACCGTCCAAGATTTAACCGCTTTCTTTAAAGTCTAGTCCTATCTTGTTTTCTAACCTTTAATAACCTTATTACCAGACATAGAAACTGAGCCAGACTCCGCGCCAGTCATCACTATATCAGTTGCGTAAAGATTAAACACTTCATAATTATAAGTAAAGTCTTCATCAATTACACAATATTTTTCATCAAGGTCATCTATTGTCAATTCGCGCCCAGGATAAAGAAATTGAACATTTTCATTTTCTTGTTTAGTAACCCAACGACCGTCTACAAAAACAACGTTAGAATAAAATAAATAAACAAGACTATTAACAGGAACTGTTAATTCTTCTTTAGTCAAACAATTCCGCGCGGCCACTTCAAAAGTCGTATATCCCTTAAAAAGAATCTCAGATTGATTTTCAGTCGGTTTATATGAATTAGGATTAACGGTCCAATCACTACCATCTAAAACAGCAGTAGCTAAATCATAAAGTGTACCAACATTATTATATAATTGCGCGTCAAGTGTAACGCCCCAACCGTTTTTCCCTAATTCATTTACAAAAGTTTCTTTAGCCGTAATAGTAGCCTCATAATTCTATGTTTTCTTATCAACATTTTTAATTACGAAGTCATACCATTTTTCTTCATTGTCAACCTCCGTAGAAAGGGCTATAGCATAATCAACATTAGATTGATATGTAATTTCGCCGGTTTCTGGGTCTACATACTTTTCTCGTTCATAAGCGGCTCCATCACGTAGTTTTAAATAAGCTTCATTAACAAGTCCTTCAAATAAAGGATTATCATATAATTGACCATTCTCATCGGCAATTTTGTAATGAATAGAAAAAGTAAGTGTGCGCTCACCGTTAATATTAATTTTTTGTTTTACGTCATATGCCGAGCGCAAATCATCCATATCACTCGCGGCGAGTACATAAGATTTCTTTTCTGTAAAACGCTCTGGAAATAATCCTTCGCCCATTGTGCGCCCAATATCAAAAGTCCAAAGGGATAATTCAAATGGTAGAATATCCATACAATCACCCCTTACAGGTATAAGTAATCATAACTAATGTTTCCTGCGCGAACAGCACCAGTTATTTTAAACTCTAATTTATCATAAATATCTACATATGGAGGCACAAATAAAAAATCACCCGCGGCTATAGCATCATTTCTTACTTCATTAGTTTCGCTATTAGAAATAAGTTTTAGTTTTGAATTAACGGTATAAGTGACGCCAGTCGTTAGTTTCGATAAATCGATAACTAAAACCTAATCTTGAATCTCAAAACTAGCATAACCGCCATCTTCTAGAGGAATTACATCAAAATTAAGTGGTGAATTAATATCGCCGGCATTATAAAGATAAGTAATATTTTCAGCGCTTTCACTATCGCCTTCTACATAATTAACTTCGTGAAGGTCTACATTTGGGTCACTAGGAGATACAGCATTGCCCTAACTCTCACTCTACATTATAGATTTATCAAGCATATTAAAACCTAAAGATTTCATTTTCTAGTAGGTTAAAATATTACTCGCTTCTAACCACTCATCAAAGTCATAAGTATATCCTAACCCATAAATGGCATGCATATCTTCTTCATATTGATTTAAATACTTATAAGGCGCTCGCGCATATGGCTCAAAACATACAAATTGAAGTTGCCCATCACCTTTATAAACACGGTCATTATGTAATGTACTATCTTTTTGACCATATAAATGCTACTTATCAAGTTTTGTATAATCTTTCATTCGCTCAACATCAAAAGCAATATAACTAATTTTTGCCTATTGCGCGAGTTTAGCAGTATATTGTTTAAATGGTGTTTCATCAAATACAAGAGGTCCTACTGCCTTAGAATTATAGGTCTGGCGCAGCCTACGTAAACATTCTTCATTTACATTATCAAAAGCAAAATTAACATTAAAAGTCTATTGCTAATTTTGCGTAGTAAAATAATATTTTCCATCTCGTCCTACTCTATCAACGGTAGTATCCTTAAATACTGGAGTTATTGGCGCCTCAGCGCGATTACCAGAATTAAATCTTACTATGTTTAATTCAGAGGAATGGACGCCACAAAATGTGAACCCTAAAAATGGTCCACGAAAATCTAAATTACTCATTTTTCCTCCTAATCGAGCAAAGGGAGCGGCGAACCGCTCCCTCGCCAATTAATTTATCTAGTAGTATTAATCTAATTCACATTTCTATATCCAGATTCTTCGACGATTAAATCCTTAACCTTATCGGCTAATTGTTCAACGCTATAATCATCAGAAATCTCATCTACTTCTATGTGAATTTCGTAATTAGTAATTCCAGTATTAGGATTACCAATATCCATATCTCGTAAAATATCGCGTAGTTGAATAAAGTTTTCGGTATCACGAGCATTAAGAACTAGCTCTTTCTAGTGGAGCATCGCAAGTCTACCCTCACCAGAGTGCCAATCACCAGTATAACCACCAGTATCGAATTTCATTAATGTATTCTTAGTCTTTTTCTTATTATTATTTATAGTTGAATCTTCTGATACAACATTAAGTTTACCTTTAGTGCTTTCAGATTTAACCTCTTTTTTAATATCATTAATAGATTTAGTAGAAGTTGGTTTAGATTTGGGATTATTAGGTGTATAATCAGAGTCACTAACCTCATAGTACACCTAAATATTTTTACTAGCTGCGATTTCTTCTTCAATTCGTTTTATCTAATCTGCTAAATATTTTGGCCAATTAGTACTTGACGCATCAGAGCCTTTAGCTGCTATTGTATATTCTTTACCATTAGAAGCATAATAAGTTTGTGATACGCCTTCTTCCATGCGAACCAACTCTCCAAGATGTTTACCTAATTGCTCTAATTTATCAGAAGCCTCTTTTCCATCATCGTGTAATATATCTAATCTTTGTCCGTTTCTTTGCGCAGCATCTATTCCCTCTTCTATGGCATCAATTTCATCTTGAGATAAATCAGCCAATAAGCCATCACCTTCGGCCATTGTAAGCACCCAATCAGTTCCCTTTTCATCTATTAAAGTCATTACTTGTTCAGTAGACATATTATAATAATCAGCTGCTCTTTCTACCAAAGCTCTTAATCTTTCTGCATTATCATTTTCATCTAAACCCTACTAATGTAATTCTAATAACTATTCTTCAAACTAATCATTTAATTTCTATATAGGACTATTAGCATTTTGCCCCTGATTATTACCCCCAGTGACAACGGGCCCCTAGAAAACTGTGTCTATAGCCGCTTCACTAAAACCAGCATTTAATAACTCAGTTCTAGTATAACCAGTCTCTGAACTGGAAAACATATTAATTATTTCTTGTACTTCATCTTCTAAAGTTGGCGAAGTTAAATCACCATAATTATTATCTAATTCACCTGTATTTACATAAACAATTCTTTCGGGCGCCTCAGAAGCCTAAGCCGTATCGTGATCCGGCCACGGATAAACTGGAGAAAAACTAGCATTATATGCTTCTGCGTCTTCATTCCACTATGCCATCTCTTCCCAAGAAGAGCTACCTGGATATTCATTTCTACCTAAATTAGTAAGCATTGCTTCTACTTCAGAAGCAACCTATTCAGTCCCATTGACAGAACTTTTTGCCCCAGCGAATATCTATGTAAGCGTATTTACAATATAATTTCTAGCAGCTTCAAAATTTTCTTCAGAAATACCATATTCTCCATGGGCAGGTGTCAATGGCTAAGAAGCTGGACGATTACGCATAAGTCGCTATACTTCTGGAGCTTCACTATCTGTAATTGAAGCAAGAATGGTATCTGCTATTTTCCCTATATCATTATTACTTACATCATAACCATTTTCTTGTAAAGTATTAATAATATTTTCCTGTATCTAAGCTGTTACTAATCTATCGTAATCATCCGCATCATTAATTCGTTTTTCTCGACCGGCTTCTAATAAGGCGACTCTTTCAGCTTCTTTTTGTGATGCCTTATCTTTTTCTTCCGCTTTCCTTTTTTCTTCCGCTATTGTTGCGTTTTCAATAGTACGAAGGTCTCCCTCGGAAAGAGCATCAACGGATTCACTTTTTATAGTATTGGAAATTCTTTCTCCATTATTTTTTTTCTAAAATTCTTTAATACCCTTCTATGTTAAAGCCTATCTTTCTTCTGGAGTTAAAATGGTTTTTAATCTTTCCGTCTAATCTATTGCTTCATAACGTTCTAACTCAGCCTCAATTGCAGCAGCTGTTTTTTCAGCATCGATTTTAGCCTAGGCCGCTATAGCGGCTTTATACCACCCAGCAGAACCAGCGGTTCGACCAGCAGTATCTTCTGTATGAATTAATTGCTCTTCCGCATCCTTTAATGCGGCCACTAGATTGCCATTACCTGGACCATAATGAGCTTTATATTTATCTGCTTTAACAGTTTTAGCTGCAGCCTAAGCAGCGGTACGTAATGCGTTACTATTAACATTACCCATTCTACTAGAAGTAGTTCCAGAATTTCGTATACCAGCAACTAATTCCCCAGGTGTTAATTCGCTATTCCATTCACCACCACGAACATCACCAAAATCTTCTCGACCTATTTTTCCTTCAGACTCATCTTCTTTTTCCCATATTTTTGGTGCAACGTGTTGAGAATAATATTCAGCCTATTCTTGTAAAAATCTTTGTTCAGCAGAATCTGCTAAAGCCTATGCCGCTTCTTTTTGACCTACTGCTTTTATATGCTTTGTTTTTCCGGTAAGTGGAGAAGTAACATCGTATTCTATTACCGTCTAATCTCCACCTGGATTTTTCCCACCAGGATTTTTTCCACTACCAGAGCCACCAGAACCACCAGAACCACCAGAACCGCTACTTCCAGTTGCGGCGCCAGTATTAGTCCCCTTATCGCGCCTAAACTCTTGATTATTACCAGTCTAAAGCATTTCTTTGGCTAGGTCAATAACGGTTTTTTCAACATTAAGCAATGCATCAGCAATCTTATTGCCTTCCATTGCTTTAACCATATCAGCTTTAAGATCATCCCACCATTTATCCTAACCAAATTTACTTAATGCTTCAAACTCCTCAGTGGCCTATAACAGCTAAACTAAAGCAGAATTGCGTCTTAACTCACCATCTTCACTATAAGCGTCAGCCATCAATTGCTCAACTTGTTCCCAAAGTAGACCGTGGTCTTTATCGTAATCTAGCATCCACTGTAGAAGTTCAATCTACATATCTCGCTGTTCTTGTGCTTTTTCATTTCCCTTAGAGATTTCCTCAAGCGCATTATCAACAAGACTATCAATATAATTCTCTTGACTTTCTGCTAACTCTTTTTCAAGCGCAAGAATTTCAAGGGAATTAGCACCACTAGTATCTTGCTTTAATAAGGTTAATTTACGCTGTTTCTCTTCAAGTTCATCACGTTGCTTTTGCTACTCACGTGCCTTGCGCTGCTCATCAATGATTTCATTAATACCATCAAGAATTTTAGAATTATTATTATCCTAAGCCTCGTAAATAGCATCAAGTTCATCAATTTCTTTCTAACGAGCATCATAAACTGCGTCACGAATACGCTCTTCCATTGTAAGGAAGGCTTCGCGCAAATCAGCATAAGTATCAGCAAGAGTTTCAATTAGCTCATTTTGCTTATCAATGGCTTCATCACGATTATCTTCAGCTTCCCAAATCGCGTTGCGGAACTCTTCAAGTTTCTAATAAATTTCTTCAAGATGCGAACCTTCATCCTAGTCTGTAATTTGATTAATTCTATCCCAATCAATTAAAATTTCTCCAGTTTCTTCATCAAATTCAAGATATTGTTTAAGGTCAGCATTTTGCTGCATCCAGTTAACGGCTTCCCAAGTCTTGCCTTTGGCCAATTCATCATAATACTCAACTAAATCTTTAGAATATTTAACCTATTGTTTTAAAGCTTCAACCTATTCAAGAAGATTCTTATGGAAATCATTCTTATTAAGAATATTAGCTTGTTCTTTAAGAAGATTATTATATTCTCTTTCAAGTTTATTACGCTCACGGTCAGTACGTTGTGCGGCCTCTTTTAGATTATGGAAACGGTCAAAAGAATTTTTCCAAGGCTCTTTCTTTTCGCCGCCTCCACCGCCTCCGCCGCCATGGCCGCCACCACCATGACCACCAAAGGTTTTACCGGTTTTAGTAATAGCCTTAACTGTAGGAACCTATACATGAGTTGTACCTTCTACATCAAATCCTGGGAAACTCTATCCCATCCATTCAAAACTATCAACATGAGCATTAATTGGTTTTTCAACGTCTAAAGTTTCACCAGGCTCTACATTATAACCCATAGACTAGAAAATAGATTCCATCTAATCTTGGGTCCAACCTGCAGCTTGTACAATGCGATTAAGTTCAGCAATTACGGCATCTCCACCAATATCTTCAGCATCTAGCCTTAAATCTTCTCCAAAATCTATTGAATTTAATCTATCAGCTAAAGCGTCAAAATCTTTTACTAAACCAGCAATTTCCTATTCAGTCTTACCAGCATTTTTAGCAAAAGTTTTTACTAAATCTTTAGCTGCTTCTTTTCTTAATTCTTCTAAAGCCTTCTTATCATTTTTCGCAGCTTTAGCAAAATTATCCATATTTTTCTTAGAAGAAGTAAATTCTCTAGAAAGTTTAGTAGTAATTCCTAATGCTTTTGCTACGGCATCACCAAATTCATCGTAAATTTGGTTCATTTTTGCTTGATCACCGGCCGAGCGAGCTTTTTCTAACTCTTTATTCCAAGTTTTTGCCTTCTCGGTTGCGCCTTCTAAACCTCTCTCTAAAGCTACAACACTAAGGGCTAAAGACTATAGTGTTTCAGCATCCATGTTAGCATATTCTGCCATGGATTTCATCTATTCTATGGTAGACTATAAATCTTCATTGGTAATTCCTAATTCACTCATTCGCGCCTAATCGTTCATATAAGCAACCATTTCATAGGCACGATCTCCCTAAGACATATCAGCATAATCACTAGTACCATAATACATAGATTCTGCTATTTCTTTGGAAGTACCATTACTTAAAAGATTATTAAATAAAGTCGTAAATGCAGAAGTATTATTACCTCCTACATTAGAGGCCATCATAGCTAAATAATTATTAGGAATATTTTTATATAAATTTGCCGCAATATTATTAATATCTAGTTCTGGTAATTTAATACCTAATAATTCTAAAATTTGACTTATTACACTAATAATAGTATTATTATCCTATGCGGTTATCTAATACTAGTCTTTATCAATCTATACTATATTAAGTAAAGAAGTATCTATCCCTGAGGTTTCAAGGAAATTTTTAAAAGCCTCATTAAAAGTAGGAAGTTCTAATTTTTCTCCTTCTTTATGCTCTGTAATAGTTAAATATTTTCCTAATAAATCAACCGCGGTTTCAGCAATAGAAATATTTTTTTCTCTATCTGGGTCTAAATATTTACCTATTTCTGAATAATCATTATTTTTACGAGCCTAACCAATTATATTAGAAGTTAAATCTTTATCCAACCCTAAACTCTAAAAACGTTGTTCCAATAAAGCTTTTGCCTAAGCACCAAATTTCTTATCATTAATTAAATTTAATAATAAACTATTATTAATTTTATCTCCAAGCTCACTAAAAATTTCATCTAAATCAGCCGGATTAACCTCATCAGGAATATTACTAATAGCTCTAGTTAGCTCATCTGCTACTTCCTCTGTTAAATCAAGATACCATTTACCCGCAACTTTAGTAAACTTACCTTTAAACCCTAAAGTCTCTTCTAGGAATTTTTTACCCTAATCATCTAAACCCACTGAAGCTGTTGAGGCGCCATTCATTAAATCTTCATAAAAAGATGACCAAAAATCAATCACCTATTTACTATTTTCTAATTTAATTCCGCGTTGGCTAGAAAGAGTATCAACAATAATAGCAGCAATATTATCACCATAGGCGCCACTTGTTATTTTTTCAGCTTCGGTTTTTTCGATGCCGGATTCATATAAACGCCTAACTAATTCATCAAAGGCTCTGTCGCTATCTTTACCGCCTTCTTCATACTTTTTTAATAAACTTTCATTAGACTCAGCTTTAAAACTTGAAGAAAGAAGCTAACCTATCTAAGTAGGAGTAAGTATCTTGTCTAATCCGGCGGCCTCAATAGCGGCTTTAACCCAATTAAAGAACTCCTCTTCTTTACCAACAACAATATCCCACTAGTCTCCATTCTAAGTAAGAATACCTTCTTGTTCCTCGCCAAATTTTGTTAAAAGGCCATAGGCTATATTGTCAATACCATCAATAACTCCGGTTTCAGTGCCAGCTTTAATGTTTTCCCATTGTTCTTGTAAACCAATTAAACTAGATAATGTATTATAAGCTAAATCATTATATTCGCCAAGTTTAAGGTAGGCTTCTTCATAGGCTGCATCTCTAGTTTCTTTATCTTCACTATGAGCTTTATCTAACCAGATTAAATACTCTCCTATGTCATAAGCGCCAGTCGTTTTAACCCTATCTTCAAATGCTTTTCGTGATTCAGTAGTGCTATTAGAGGCTATTGCAGCATCATATAAATCTTTAGTAGAAGCAGTTTGTTCATAAGTGGCTGCAACCTATTCCTATTCTTTTTTAGCTAAATATGGGAATAGAGTATTTATTAAAAACTCTTTCATAATATCTAATATATTAGTAATATTAGATAAATCAGAGGTATAATAATCACCATTTGAATCTACATTTAGCCCCTCTAAAAATTTATAAAGTGGCTCATTAGAATCTTTGGTCTACTACATTAAAAGATTACGAACTTCTTTACTAATCGTAGCGTATGCTGCGCCGCTCTCATCTCGTTGTACTGTTAAACTGCCACCAAATTTAGCTAATTCTAAGGCTGCATTAAGAAAATCATCATGAAGTGGGTCTAATGTACGAGTCAATTCTTCAACTAAAGTTTTACTTCCATCCTTTAAAGCCTATTGTAATTCAGCAATTTGAGCATCATTTGCACCAGATTCTTGATAGCGTCTTATTAACTCTTTTTGTGCAGTATTATCTCCCTTTAAAGCATTATTTATTACAGTTTCTAAACTATCGGCCATTGCGGTAGCATAATCTGCCTAACTTTTATCTTGATTATAGCCTAATTCATTTATTTTCTAATAAAGTACTGATGCTATACCCTCTAATTGGTCGATGCTTCCAATAAATTTAAAAGTATTATCATTAATTTTATCGAAAGTTTGAGTCTAATCTAAGCCCCAAACATTAGTCAAATAATCAACGGTTTCTTTATCTAAGGTAATAGACTAAGGAGTTTTATTAGCTTCTACCGCCTAATTAAAATCGCCAATAACTTTTTCTAAAGAAGTATATGCCTTTGTGGCTTCAGCAGACTAAGTTTTAATATCTACATTATTATTAGGCCCCTAATTTCTCTAAAGTCCAACTATTTTTGAACCGTCAGTTATTAAAGTTATGCCTCGAGTTTTTGCCAAAGCCTATACAAAAATTAAAAGACTATCAGGAATTTCTAAATTATTAAGAGCATTTATATTTTCTTGGTTTAAACCTTCAATTATACCATCAAATTTATCTCCAAGTTTTACCTAAGCCTATTTTTCAACTGCTGTTATTATTAACTACTAAATCTATTTAAAATCACCATTTATCATTGATTGAATGGCTTGTTGGACTTCATCTTTTTCAAAAAACTCCTAATCTAAATTAAAAAGATTACTATCAAAATCAAAAGCTTGTAATAAATGGTCACTTAAAGTTTTTGCCGCCTAAATATCACCAAAATCGCTATTTGTATCTTTTAATTTTTCTAAAGCGTCAGAAGCACTATTTTTTAACCAATCTTGCCCCTATCTCGCTAAAATATTAGCATAAGCCTATTCAAGCGCTTTAAGGTCATCTTCGCTACCAGCTTCAGCGACAATTGATTTATAATCTATTCCTGCATCTTTTGCCCTAGTAGCTAATGATGATATTCCTAACTATACTGAGCTTAAATCTTCAGTATTTTTAGCCTAATTAGTGGTAAAAATTTCTCTTTTTTCACCATAGGTTTTTATGAAGCCATCGGCGATATATTGACCTATAATGCCCCAACTGCCATTATTAATTAATGTATCTAAATTGGCAATATTATCACTAAATAAACTTTTTATTAATTCAGGACCTAATTGAAAAATACTCTCGCCTAACTTATCTTCATTTATATAACCTTTATTATAATCAACAACAGCCTATACAAAGCTTTTATAAGATTCAGGGTCGATACTTTCATCTAACTATTGAAATTTTTTACCGAGTTCAATATCTTGATTTAGCTATTCTGACTCTTCTTCTCTAATGGCGCGAGCAACATTTAACATTTCTTGTAATAATTCTTGAGAATCACCTGTATAAACATACTCGCCATAATCTGTAGGAACAAATTTCTTTATAAAACTTGAAGAAGCATATTTAACTATTTTATCATAATCATCCTAATCATAAACAATATTACCACTATTTATATTTCCTTTAATCGTATTAGCTAAACCATAAATTCCCTTTAATTCTTCTTTTACTTTTTCTAGATTAAACTCTCTTGCAGCTTTAGTTACTGATATAATCTATTCAGCGGTAAATTCTAAGCCTAATCCCATCTCATTTAAATCGCTTACAACATCTTGAATACTACTTAAAGAAGAATAATTACCACTAGCTAATGTATTAATTATTTTAGTTAATTGCTCTGGATTATCAATCGATGATAATTTCTCATATAATAGGTTCCAAACCTATATAAAATCTCCACCTTGACCACCAATCTATTCTAATACATTTAAAAGCTATTTTTCTTGATTGCTAGTTATCTATAGATTTTTCATCTAATCTTGAAAAATAGGAGATAAATTACCAAAATTAATTTTTGCATTATCCCATACTTTTCCATATTCAGCTATATCATCTTCTATTTCTTTTTCTATAAACTAGTTAAAATCTGATATCTTAATTCCTAGCTCCTATAATTCTTTCCATATATCAGTCCCTGCAAAAAGAGTCGCAGACATTACCTCTCCAGATTTTCCTTCTAATCTGGATAGAGTTTTTGTATCAATATTTTGTTGCCCAGTTAATAAACTCGAAAGTGTCTTTTTCTAAACAGAAGTTAATTCATCACCGGATAATAAACTAGTCAAATATTCGTTAATTTTTTCTAAGTTTTCCCCAAAAGCTTCCTTCATACTTTCGCCATTAAGGGCTATAGTAGAAACTAGCTTTTCTAAAGGAATTTTTAATTCTTCGCCACCTTTTGTTAATACACCATTTACATATTCAGTTCCATCATTAACTATTTTAGCATATTCTTCTAATAACTATTTATATTGTTCATTTTTAGCTAATTTTTCCTCGTTTTGAGTAGACTCTTTAGCAACACCATTTTCGTCAAAAAGTTCAGAATATCTACTAGTTACGGCTTTTCGTGCGCTCTCATAATTCTCATCAAAACTATCCTTAAAGAAATTATATAATAAGCCTCCAAATTCAGCTGCATAATCAGTATCGTAAGTAGCGGCATAAGTCTCATATAAAACCCGACTTCCCTCTGCTAATATCGAGTTCTATTTCTAATAAGTGGTTAAAAGATTATTTAGCTCTATTTTATTTTTCTTTAAAGTAGACCAAAAATTTTTCCAATCACTTTCATCTATTTCACTAAAAACTTCTCTAAAAAAGGATTCTTCACCTTCAATTTCCTGCGAATTAGAACTTATTATATGTTTATTAGCTTCAAAAAAAGCTCTAATTTGTGCTTCTGTTAAAGTAAGAGATTTATCATCTAATCCTTGATTTAAATTATAAAAATGTCTAAGTTCATCTTCGGTCAATTGTTTGTTATAAGCCCAATAAGTATTTTCTCCATTTTTATTAGTTTTTGTTTCTATCTAATATTGGCTACTGCGTTTACTATTAAGATACTAAATAATCTCTTCTAAAGGCAAATCTGAAGCATAATCACGCTATATTTTAGTACCATTTTCTACAGCTAAATCTTGCTATAATACTGCACGCCTTCTAGAAGTAAAAAGTTTATCTTCTAATTCAATCTATAACTACTGATTTAACTATTCTTCTACTGCTTCCCAGCCCTAATCAGAAATTTCTAACTAACCATATTCACCTTTTTGTATGTACCTAGCTAATATAGGATATTTATCAATTAAAGATAAAATCTACTAATTGCTTTCTATTAATTTGCTGTTCCACTCAGCACTATTATAAGTTAAATCTTTAAAATTCTCAGATAACTCAGCTAATCCCTATCTTTGATTAGTTAATTCTTCAATTTCTTTTTTAACAGAAGTAATTCTTTCATCAGTCTCTTTTAATGATTTATTAACATTTTTTAACTAATCTTCTAATTCTAAAGCTTGATTATCTTTTATTGCTTTAGTTATAGCAATAGTAGCTACAGTAACAGCTGTGAGGGCAAGTAATATCCAGCCTACCGGTCCTTTTAAAGCATTTAAAGCTACCTAAAGTAAGGCTACTTTTTTAGTGGTGCCTTCAGCAACCATTCCGGCTGTTTCTCCAGCTTTGGCCACTCCCAAAAGCCCCTTAATTCCAACTTTTCCAGTGGCCTCAAGCGCAATTTTAGTCGTACCTATCTAAGTAAGTAATTTACCTATTTTTATGGTACCAACTATAACACCTATTTTAGCAAGCGCGCCGCCTAAAGAACCAAAACTATTAGTGATTTCATTAATTTTACTTAATACGCCTTTTGCTAAATCAACCGCGCCTTTTGCCCAATTGCTATTAAGAATACCCATAACAAATTCTTGCCAAGTATCTTTAAGCGCTTTAACTTTAGCATCCATTGAATCAAGAGTTTTTTCAAACTGCTCCTATGCTGAGCCTTCACTCTATTCGGCCGCAGTAACTAGCTCCATAGTGCGCCCATAATCCTACATCATAGCAATAAAACGAGATTGCTAACGAGAACCGGCCGCCATAGTAGCAATATAACGCTATGTTACAATATCAAGAGTATCCCATTTCTTAGACAGTTCTAAGAAAATGTCGTCTAAGCCTTTTGCTCCAGTAAAAAACTCATTAAGACTAATACCGGCTGCGCGTAATGCTTTAGAAACTCTATTTACATCAATAGCTTCGCCTTCTTCATCTTTACCTTCAAGTTGCCCTTTACTATAAAGAGATTTAATTTCAGTAAAACGGCCAATAATAGTTTTCATAGCAGTACCAGCGGTTTCTGGCGCTTCCTATGTTGTTTCAATAATCTGAGAAAGTAAAGCCGCGGTGGTTTCAAATTCCATATTTGCACTATGAGCAATAGAAGCAGTCTTTGTCATAGCAGTGGAAATTTGTTGAGTATCTGCCGCAGTAATCTATGCTAGTTTTGAATAAACATCATCGACTCGTTGCGCTGATGTCTCATTTAATTCCATATTGAAACCACGAAGTGCTGCAGTCATTGCCTCTGTCGCAGAAGATGCGTCAATACCAGCAATTCGCGCCATTTTCAAGGTTTCAACACCTAATTTCATAGAATTATTGAAGTCTAAACCCTATTGAATATAAAGTGTTTGCGCACTATATACATCGCTAATAGCTACACCAAGTTTTTTAGCATTAGCCGTATATTGTGGAAGCATTTTCCACATATCAGATACAGTATACCTAGATACAACAGCAGTCTAAGTCATTACTGCATCTAATTCTTTAATAGTATTAAAAGCAGAACGAATGGATTTGCGAATTAAATTGATTCCGCTAGTAATACTAAATAACTATTTAAAACGATTTGTTAAAGTGTCAATTTCTTTTTGACTATCATTAGCTTGCTGTTTAGTCGCCCTTAATCCGTCAACTATTTGTTCAAGTTGCTATAATCCAGGACCAAAATTTGCACCGTTTACAGAAGATTTAAATTCTTCTATTTTCGCTCTAAGATTATCTAATTCCTATTCACTTAAATTTTTTAAAGCATCTTTAAGGTCATCAATAGACTAAATATTACTAAAATCAGAACCAGTTAACTTAGTAAGTAAATCCTAAACTTTCTAAGTGGCTTTTGTTGCCTATTCACCAGTTTCAACAACTTCCTATTTAGCTTTCTATAAATCTCCAGCTTCTTTTGCTATAGCAGACTATGCTCTAGTATCCTTACGCGCTTTATTATAATTAGTAGTGGCTGTAGTTAATTCTTTTGTCTTATCTGTTTGTTCCTTTAAAATTTTATTATATTCTTCTTCAGCTTCATTCTTTTCTTTTCCATAATTTTCTTCTAATTGTCCTTCTAACTAACCAATCTACTCTCTTATATCTAATAGTTCCTAATAAAGTTTAATTTTTTCCTTAATTTCATCAGCAGAGCCGCCTAAAAGACTACCTTGTTGACTAAGATTTTCAAGTGCTTGCTTACCACCCTTAGTCTCTAAAAACTCTTCCATAGTCTTGGCTTGCTTTTTATGCGCTGCCCGCTATTTAGCATTATACTCTTCTTGTGCCTATATTAAAGTAGAATAATGCTATTTAGTGGTTTCTTCAATCTTTTTAAAAGTTTTAGCTCTATCTGCTTCTACTTCTTTTAATGCCTTTATTTGCTTATTCTCATCGGCATTTTCATAATTCTATTCTGCTGTATTTTTTCGCCTTGTGGCAGCGTCTACCTTATCCTGGTCTGGTATAGCTGTCCTAGCGCTTTCCATTAATTGTTTTAAATTCCTTAAAATAGCAACTCGTTTATTAAGATGTTCTTGATATTCAGCTTCCTTCTAAGATAAATTTTTAACTAATTCATTATAATTACCACTAATTTTTTCTAAATCTTTAATTGCTTTTGTAGCGTCTTTTAATTGAGTTTGAAAGTTTTCCGGAAAAAGTTTCATCAACTCATTATCGCCTGGTTTAACACTTGACATAAGACTTTTAAGCTTATTATAGCCATTTTCTATGTCAGAAACCATTCGTTTCATTGAATCATAATCTTTAACCGATTTATCCTATTTTTGCCAAAGAGCGTAAAAATCAGTTATTTTTTCTCTCATCTTGCCAATCTATGTTTCCATAGATTTGGCTTCCGTCTTTGGCAATTTTACATTTTGAAGCGCCTAAGCAAGTTGTGTAACTTTTTTCTAAGCATCTTGCACTATAGCTTCAACATTTAAGGTTACATCAATCTAACCCTTATTAGCCATTTTACTCCTCCTATAAAAAAATTGACGTTAGTTAACACTAACGTCAATTCAATCATAACATATCACTATCTATCTCATCCTCTAGTACAACCAAACTCATAACCTCTCTTTGATAACCTACACCAACAGGATACCCGGTTGCCTAAAAGTTTCCCACTACTGGATTTGCGCCAGTCCCTAAAATCATAGATAGTCCAGACGTTAGTTTTAACTTAGGTATGACTATTAAACCAGTCACAACCCGACCTGTATCATCGTCTTTAAACTTCGTCTTTCCTTCTAGTCGCAAATATTCAGTAATAAGTTGTTTGCCTAAAACAAAAATTTTAGAACCATTTTCATATTCATACTCATAACGTACAATTAAATCAGTATAGGCGCCCGCCACCTAAAATTCTTTTTCATCTAATTGCGTTAATTCTTCATATCGCGCGCCCGTATCCTTCTAATAGACGAATAAGCTGTTGCCGATAGGCTTATACTCTAAAACAAATTTTCCATCTTCGTCAGTTTCTAACAATTCCTTTTTCGGCACTCTAATTCGTGTTTCCTCTTCTGGCGCCAGCTCCATAATACGCGCATTTGTTAATAGGCCAAACTAAATATTAGAAAATACTCCTTGACTAAAGGAAAAATCTACTCCTTGCGTGCCACTCCAATCAACAAGCATTCGATTATAATAACCGCCTGTAGCCTGTGTGACAGTCCTTAATTCCTAAGTATAGGAAATTTCAATTTTATCAAATTCTGTTATAACCTCGTTTGGATAAAAAGTTCGATTTCCTATCTTCATTTTCTAAGTGGCTTTTAACGTCGTATCATACAGTTCTTTAAAACTATAATTTGCTAAGTCACCAAACATAAAATTCTCCTTTAAAAAAGTGGGAGGGAATAACCCTCCCACTTTGATTAACCATTAACTTACTCAGTAACGGGATTAAGTGTATGGTTGTGGATGATGGTCGCGGCAGACTCGTCGCTCTGATCAACACCATCAACTAGATTGTACTTCACTAGCTTCATCATAACACCATCAGCAGGACGAAGAACCTTAAGACTCATATTGAACACGGAGGGGTCGCCCTCAGCCTCTAGAGTAATTGTATTCTCGGACTGAACCTTGGCCTTAGGAATAATGAACTGGAAGAACTCATCCTTACCAGACTCCTGGGAACGAGCGAAGGTATCACCAGTTACATAATAGGTGCCAGGGAAGGAGTTCGCGCTGATGTCGATAACAGAACCGGCGCAAACAAGATCATAAGAGCAGAAATACTTATCATTAGCAGTAAGATTACCAGTTACAGACGCACCAGTAGCATCATAGAACTTAGGATTAACCTTAAGATAAAGCTTTCCATCAGGAGCCTCATAATAAGCCTTCCAACCAGAACCATCGGTACCAGCTGTAGGAAGTACAGTAGAAGTAGCAGTAAACTGCTCAGTCTTCATAATATAGGCGCTGGTGCCGGAATAAGCCTTCGCGGTACCATTACCAAACATAATCGCCATAGACTTAACAGAGAATAGCGCATCCTCTAGAGTAACGTTGATTTCCTTGTTGAAGTCCCAGCTGATTAGGATTGGGTTACCCTTACCACCGCGAGCATCGGTCTGCTCAGCAGTCTGCTCAATGGTAGAAGTCTTAGCAGTATCAATGTAAAGAACGGGGTAGGTAGGAAGACCGGTATCACCAAGCTCATAGAAGGTGATATCCGCGACCTCTTTAATACCATAGCGGTCTAAAATACTAGCCATTTAGAATAGCCTCCTAAAAAATTTTTTTAGTCTTCTAAATCTCTAATCCAATATTTGGGTTTTAATTTCCTTGGGTCTGCGCCTGCCTACAAAGACCGAACCTCTGTCTCATACTTATCTTTCTCCTAGAATGTATGAGTAAGCGCGCCTAAAGAAGCATATGGTAACTCTCCGATGTTAAGTGGGGTTATTCCAATCCCCATACAACAAAGTGAAAGCAAACTTGTAGAAAGAGAAATTCCGCCACCTTTTTTTGCTTTTACTTTATCTCTTAATCTCATTTTAGCTTTCATTCGTTTTATGCGCGGGTCCTCATCTGGATTAGGTGGGTCTACCATTTTCTATCCAAGACATAAACGCACTTGATTTTGAAAATTAAAATAATTGTTCGCATTAATAATTGGCAAATCTTCTACACTTTTCAAATCTTTAGTTATTTGCTCTAAATCACCAACAACTATAACTTTCGGGTCTAAAATGAAATTAACAGGCTAATGAATAAAAAACTAAAAAGCGTTTATGATAATTCCTCTTAATTGTTCATCTTTTTCATAATTTAAAAAAAGATAATCAAAAGGAGTAGGAACTTCTACATTCTCTTCCTTTTTTGTATATTCATCTTCTATCTCTTCATAAGAAAGAGTTAAAATTTTTTTATAATATGGAAAGAAATCTTCTTCCATTACCTCGCGCAAACTAGGCGGGTATATCTTAATTTTAGAAGTAAAATTTAATGGTATTTTTAAAAAAGTTTTTTCATTAATCATAAGTAATGATATGAAAAATCTCTTGAAAAACGGTCATATCATCCGCACCAAAATAATATGAAAAACCCTCACAATAAATACGGCCCATTCCATTAATACTTTTACCTTCTAAACTCTTCTAAACTTCTCCCAAAATAATATATGGTCTTAAATTATCACTTTTTAAAAACCATTGAGTAATTGGAACGAAAACTTCTACTATTATTTTAACATCACGAAATTCAGTATTAAAATTTTTTTCTGCTGAATCCACTTTAATAGAAATTATACTTTTTCCATCTTCTACTGGAGCAAGTTTAGGAATAATTCTAATTAATTTATTATAAATATCGTGTTTAATTATATCCTCAGGAATATCTGGCTAAGAAAGTGGGTCCTTATCAGTATAATACAACATTTTTAATAAAGTCTAATTAACCATAAGTCTGCGAATAATTTTCATTAAATTTTCACCGACTTCAGCACTATCCTTAATCGCCATTTTTCTAATCACCACCTGTTAACCAAAAATATTCATCGTCATTTTCCCCATCTTGCTTAACAGGAACTTTTGTTAAATCTCGTTTATAAGTTGGGTCAATAGAAACATATTGAACTCCAGGAGTGGATAAAATATCATAACCACTTACAATATACTATTCAAAATATTCATCCCTACCTATAAAGACTAAATCTTCTTTTTTAACGTAAGGATTTTGTGGCATAACACAAAAACTTAATTTTAAATTTTCCTTATAAATGGTACCTTTACGACTGCGCGAACGCAATTCATCTTTTAACATATTATCTTCTTGACCGTAAAGATAACAATAACTTTCACGCTATAATCCTTCTCTATCAATCCACTTAAAAACGTGGGTCATTTTTAAGAGAATATAACGGTTATAAGCAGCAAATTGCTAATCTTCCATATAGTAAACCATCCACGGCCGCTTTACTAACCCATTTTCTTCCATAGGAATTTGTAAAATCGCGCCATTAGGTATTACTACATCTAATTCAGTGAGAAGATAATGTAATGCTTCGGTTTCATCTTGTTTATATCTTTCAAAAGAAGCGAGAAACTCCTAATGATTATATTCTATATTAAGTCGATAACTCGACTTTAATAAACGGTCGTGAAACTCTGCTTTTCTTTGTTCTAATCTGCGCTCTTGATAAGTCATACCAAAACGATTGAGTCGGCGCAGATAAATGTCATTATAATACGTCATTATTCATCTTTCCTAACAATGTCATAGTATCAAATATCATCTTTCTAAAATATTCATAATCTAGAAAGCGCAACGCATTAATATTCCAACAAAGGTGATAGTAATTAATTGTTTTCAACTCTTCTGGATAGCCTAGAAGCTCCATTTGAATTGAATCAAGGAAAGAGCGCCATTCACGCCCTTTTTCACGCTCGCGCAACAGCCCAAATAATTTTGATTTAAGATTGTTATTAACACCTTCATAAATCTCTTTAATCATTTACCATCGCCAGCGAGTTTTGTATAATCAAATGGCTTTTGATTAATAGAACGATAATAAACTCTTTCTAATTTTAATGCGTTATATTTTTCTTTTTCTAACGCATCCATAAACTTACTTAGTAAGTTTGCTTGTGAGAAATCCCTTTCATCATATAAAGGCTTTATATTCTCCCAAGTCATAATCGTTCTATTAAGCCATTCACATTTCATATAAGTGGCAATAATTTGAATTTCATTATTAGTTAATTCTTCCTTAAAGCCATTTTCATCTCTTTCAAGTGAAACTCTGGGAAACTTAAACCAAGGAATTGCCCCTTCTAACAACTCGCGCAAATCCACTTGAATTTCTTCCCATTCCCAATGAGCCCATTCATCATCTAAGATTTTTGAAAGA
>JAEEGL010704879.1_pt1 | contig 30469 bp, 20 predicted proteins | sample 9134231 | NCBI WGS metagenome assembly JAEEGL01 (sample SAMN16246548, study PRJNA631951) | gut metagenome | biome: gut microbiome; feature: rumen; material: fiber-attached | host: Bos | place: Iran: Karaj | collected 2018-10 | reverse complement strand
AGAAAGCCCTTCAGATTATTGATATACGAACCGGTGATGTGTTAAAAGAGAAAAAAGCAACAGACTGGGGCTTTGCCGCTTTAGATCATAACAGGATAGAATGTCAGATAAGCGCTCGCAAAAGGGAAATCATTGATCCCGAAACACTTGAATCGATCTAAACCGTTCGTTTGCCCGATCTGAATTGTTTGCTCGTTTTTTCTGAAAAAACTGAAAACAATGGCTTTTTTGGCAATCCGATCTAAAATGTTCGTCGTTGCCAGAAAAGCCTCGTCGCAAGACGAGGTTTTTTTCATCTTGAGCCGCCCGACAGGACGGCTCAAATTTCACTTTGCGGCGCCGCCGCAAAACTTCACATTCGCTGTAAGGCGAATATTTCACATCCCGCAAAGCGGGATATTTCACCGTAAAGCGTTGACAAAACGTATATCTTATGTTATACTCAAAAAAACGGAGGTGCAAAATGAAGCAGATCGAGAAAAACATATACTTTGAAAACGATATCCTGTCAACGGAAGAACATATATATCTTATGATGAAACGTCCGTATATACCGTACGTAAAGGCGTCAAGGATAATGGGGATAATATCGGGTGTTACGGCGGCTTTGCTCATCCTCGTGATGCTCGTTTGCGGTCAGATAAGAGGGACCGCGAGATTTCTTTATTATATACCGTTTTTGGTCTGGTGGGTGATCGTGAATGTAAGAGGTGCGATACCGGCTTTCAGAGCAAGGCGTCAATACGCCGCGCAGGGCAAATATGACGTCGGTTATCATTACGTTTTCGACGACGACACGCTTATTATGTACGCGGAAAACAACGATAACGAGGCGATACCGTACGCGAAAATAAATTCGATAAACGACGACGGCGACGCGTTCGTTCTCCGCAACAGGTTTTCATACGTAGTGCGCATACCGAAAAACTCCTTCACGTACGGCAATCCGAACGAGTTTTACGCCTTCATACTCGACCGTATCAAAAGCAATAAGCCGGCTTCTAACAGACCTATGATAACAAGCATATTCGTTATGTCTTTTTTCACGGCGCTGTTCCTCGTCGCCGCGGCGTATATCGTCCTCCATTACCTTGTCGTCATCACCTACGCCGGAGCTCCGATAGTCTGATAATTCCTTATTGATAGTAAACGAGCCGCCTTTCCGGGCGGCTCTGTTTTGTTTTGTTATAATATCGCAAGCTCGCCGTTTATGACGTCAACGGTCAAGGTGTCGCCGGGGGCGGGGTCATCACGGATTATCTTTTCCGCGGCGAGCGTCTCAACGTGCGACTGCAGATAACGCTTGAGCGGTCTTGCGCCGAATGCGGGGTCGTAGCCGTGATCTATGACGAACTGCTTTGCAGTATCCGTCAAAACGAGCTTCAGCTGCTTTTCCTCCAGCCTCTTTGAGATGCCCTTGAGCATAAGGTCGACTATACTGCTCATATTCTCCCGCGTCAGCGGCTTGTAGAAGATTATCTCGTCAAGTCTGTTCAGAAACTCCGGTCTGAAGCTTCTGCGGAGCAGGGAATTGACGCCCGCTCTCGCCTCCTCCGAGATCTCTCCGTTTTCCTCGATCCCGTCAAGGATTATATCGGAGCCGAGGTTTGAGGTCAAGATTATTATCGTGTTCTTCATATCGACCGTACGCCCCTGGCTGTCCGTTATACGTCCGTCGTCCAGCACCTGCAAAAGAACATTAAAAACGTCGGGATGCGCTTTTTCTATCTCGTCGAACAGAACCACCGAATACGGTTTTCTTCTCACCGCCTCGGTAAGCTGTCCGCCCTCATCATATCCCACGTATCCGGGAGGCGCGCCTATCAGACGCGAGACGGAGTATTTTTCCATATACTCGCTCATGTCTATTCTCACCATGGCGCGCTCGTCGTCGAACAGGGCTTCGGCAAGCGCTTTTGCAAGCTCCGTCTTACCGACGCCCGTAGGACCTAAGAACAGGAACGAGCCTATCGGTCTGTTCGGGTCTGATATTCCGGCGCGTGAGCGGAGGATGGCCTGACTTACCTTCTGCACGGCTTCATCCTGGCCTATAACTCTCTTATGCAGTATGTCGTCAAGATGCAAAAGCTTTGATTTTTCGCTTTCCATCAGCTTTGATACGGGTATTCCCGTCCAGCGGGAGACTATCTTTGCGATCTCCTCCTCCGTGACCTTGTCACGCAAGAACGAGTTTCCTTTTCCGTCCGCCGCCGCTTTTTCTGCGTTTTCAAGCTCTGACCTGAGCTTCGGCAATACGGAGTATTTCAGCTCAGCGGCTTTTTCAAGGTCGTATCTGTTCTGCGCCGCCTCTATCTGCGCCTGCGTCTGCTCAATCTTCTCGCGCAGTCCCGCGAGCTTGCCTATGCTGTTTTTCTCATTCTCCCAGCGCGCTTTCATCTCGTTGAATTCGTCGCGTTCCTTTGCGATTTCGGACTTGATCTCCTCAAGTCTTGCCAAAGACAGTTTATCCGTCTCCTTTGAAAGCGCCGCGACCTCTATTTCGTGCTGCATTATTTTACGGGATATCTCATCCATTTCCGTCGGCATGGAGTTCATCTCGGTCTTTATCAGCGCGCACGCCTCGTCCACGAGGTCGATCGCCTTGTCGGGCAGGAATCTGTCGGAAATATACCTGTCTGAGAGCACCGCCGCGGATATAAGCGCGCCGTCCTGGATCTTTACGCCGTGATATACCTCGTAACGCTCCTTCAAGCCTCTCAGTATCGTTATCGTGTCCGCTACGCTCGGCTCCTCTACAAGAACGGTCTGGAAACGGCGCTCGAGCGCGGGGTCTTTTTCTATATATTTTCTGTATTCGTCAAGCGTCGTCGCGCCGATACAGTGAAGCTCGCCGCGCGCGAGCATAGGCTTTAACAGGTTGCCCGCGTCCATCGAGCCCTCTGTTTTGCCGGCGCCCACAACGGTGTGAAGCTCGTCTATGAACATTATTATTTTGCCGTCGGATTTCTTTATTTCGTTCAGCACGGCTTTCAGACGCTCCTCAAATTCGCCTCTGTATTTCGCGCCGGCGATGAGCGCGCCCATGTCGAGCGAGAAAATAGTTCTGTCCTTAAGATTGTCCGGCACGTCGCCGCGGACTATACGCAGAGCAAGTCCCTCGGCTATGGCGGTTTTACCTACGCCCGGTTCGCCTATAAGACACGGGTTGTTTTTCGTTTTACGTGAAAGAATGCGGATAACGCGCCTTATCTCGTCGTCACGTCCGATAACGGGGTCGAGCTTGCGCTCGCGCGCGAGCTTTACAAGGTCCTGACCGTACTTTTCAAGAGCCTGGTACTGATCCTCTGGCGTTTCGCTCGTGACCCTGTTGTTGCCTCTGATGTTTTTCAGCGCCGCCAAAAACTCGTTTTCCGTAACGTCGTACGATTTGAAAAGCTGCTTTACCTTATCGTCCGGGTGCTTCAGCATACCCATGAAAAGATGCTCGACGGATACGTATTCGTCGTTCATCTGCTGAGCCTTCTTTTCCGCTTCGTCAAGCGCCGCGGACAGCTCGGACTGCATATATAACTGCCCGCCCGACTGCTTCGGAAGCGACTGCAGAGCGGTGAGGACGGAGTTTTCAAAGGAATTGCAGTCTACATCCATCGAGCGCAGTATCTGCGGCAGAAGCGCGTTTTCCTGCGTTAAAAGCGCGTATAAAAGATGTATTTCCGTAAGCTCCGGATTGCCGTATTCACGCGCGCAGTTCTGCGCCGCCTGCACGGCGTTCATGCTTTTCTCTGTCAGTTTATTGTAGTTCATATATATTCTCCTTTCGGTCAATGACAAATTAGCACTCTACACATCCAAGTGCTAACATACTATACCACATAAAACCGGATTTGTCAATAGTTTTGCGAAAAATTCCGAAAAAAACTTAAAACCAAGCAGAGAAGAGTGTTGAGTGATAAAAAAATCGGGCGAGCATCGCTCACCCGATAAAGGCTCCCTCACCGAGGGAGCTGTCGCACAGCGACTGAGGGAGTTATTTCGACGTGTCGCGAATAAACTCCCTCCGTCACGCTTACGCGTGCCACCTCCCCCGAAGGTGGAGGCTTTAAAACAGATATTCCTTAACCATATTCAGATCCTGCCTCGTCACGACTCCCGCTTCGTACGCTTCGGAGAGGCTGAAATACGCGATCCTGTCGTATATCACCGTCAGATTTTCCGTCGTGGGATAATCGAACGTAATGCCCTCTATCTCCTCGCTCCACGGCACGTTTTTATGATCCTCGTCGTGCGGGCTGATGAATGCAAAGTATTTTGCGCCGTTCTCACCCGTTATCGCAATACAGCTTTTAACGTAATAGCTGCCGTACAGACCGCCCGACTGATTTAAGGGTACGCTCAAGGAAGCGTCAAGCGTCAGAAACTGCTTACACTCGGACAGATACTTTTCAAGCGCCTTAGTCATGGACTTTGCCGCCGACCTTCTGTTTACGTTATCGGCGCGGGACTGCTCGTATCCGGTATACGCTTCATAAAATTCCCGCACGGCATCAGCCGATATTTCGCCCTGATTATACGCCTCGGTCAAGCCTTCAATAATACGTTTATGTTTTATAACGATGAATTTGTTGCCGTTCGGATGCTCAAACGTATAACCCGCCACGGTCTCGTTCCATTCCTCTAAATCGCCGGGGGTAAATATGCCGAAATACGTATCGCTGTCCGCTGCCTTGTACGCGTAATACACGCGTGATTCGCCGTAATAGCCCTCTCCGGTCTGTATAAACGATTCAAACGCTTCTCTTATTCTCACCGGGTCGCCATTTATATATTTTTTATATGAATCGTACAGTTCGTAAATCTCACCGGGCGTCAGCACGTCATTTGATAAGCTGTGAATTCCGTTTCCGTCAACAATTCTTAATTCCAAACCGTTTTTGAATAGGAAAGTATAAATGCAGTCTCCGTACACTAAACCGACCGGCATTTCATCAAAATCGGGCGTAATCTCGCCTAAAACCCTGTAGAGTGCCGCGTATTTGTTATCGGACAACTGTATGCAGTAGTTCACGTTTATATAATTATAGCAGGGTATCGTCGGTTTTACGGTGTCGTCCTTGTCGTTTCTCTCCGTCAGACCGTCAAGGTACGTATACATACTTGTCTGTATTATATGCGTGTTGTCAAACGCGTCGCCCAGATACGCTTTATACCGCTCAAAGAACAGCCCTACCTCGTTTTCGCTTACGATATGATACGCGTACGCGCTGTAAAGGCTTTTTTCGTAATCATCGCCCTTTAAGACCGTGAAATTCTGACCGGAGGTGAGATAGAACGGATATCCCGCGACTGTTCGCCAGCGCAGCCCCTCGGAAAACGCCGTTCCCTCTTTATCTGCAAAGCCTATATACGTTCCGTTTATATTTTCCGCGTACGGTATATAATAACCGTAATAAGTACCTGCTTTTCCCGCATCGAAATACGCTTCAAACGCCGCCTTGACGGTCTCGTATTCGGTTTGTTTGTAGTAAAAGTTAAAATATTCCGTATATTTTTCGTGCAGCGCCTGTAATTCTTTGACGGGTATCTTATAAGGCAAATCGCTTTCATATCCGCCGAGAAACGTTATCGTATCGTATTCGTCAAGTATATAAAGAAGCATACCGTCTCTGTATTTGAAATCAAGTCCGCCCGTGCTGACGACCATTTCCGAAAAATCGGGATTAGCGTCAAAGTACGTCTGGTAAAGCACCGCGTATCTGTTGTTTGACAGCTTCATACAGAACCTTATATCCAAATAATCTCTGTATGTCCTTTCCCGCCAAAGGTCAACGCCCATGGTGTATCTGCAGTCTTCGTCGCCTAAAAACTCGGCAATGCCTTTTCTGAGTATAACCGGCATATACGCGTCGTACATACTTCTGAATTGTTTGTAATAACCTGCAAAGAATGCTTCGACCTCGGCTGAATCGAGTATTCCTTTATCGCACGCCTCGTCGATACCGTATATCAACGTATCCGTATTGGGGTCAAGCACCGTGAGCCTTTGTCCGCACGGATAAACAAAGGGAAGCCCGCACGTCGCTATCAGATCCTCGTCCTGGGTAAACGGCATATCCTTTTCGCTTATATAGCCGATATATTTTACGTAGTTGTAGTCTATACGCTTTGCAAACGATACGTCGTAGCCGTTATATTCGCCCGGCTGTTCCTTTGCTTCAAAGTACATATCAAAGGCTTTTTTCATTTTTGCGCACTCGCTTTCGGGGTCGTGCGACTCTTCGGTGTCCGTCGCGGTCGTCAAAACGGGTTCTTTTGTGTTCTCTGACGTATTATCCGCCGTCTCAACGCCTGTCACATATCCCGTTTCCGTTGAACCGGGCGTGGTGTTCGTATTTCCTTTCAATACCACCGTATATGATATCGCCCACACGCCGCCGATGATAACGACCGCCGCGGCGACGGACAGCACCTTTCTTATAATCCTGCCCGCGTTCTGCCGTTTTTCTTTGTTTTCTCCTTTTTCAAACGCTTTTCCGGCGCTTTTTATATATTTATCGTCCGCTTCGCCTATGCCGCGGTAAAGATCGGTATTTTTCATATATGTCCCTCCTTTTGCAAAAACTCTTTCAGTTTTTTTCGTGTCCGTGAAAGCAGTACGCGCACGTAATCCTCGTCCATGCCGAAGCGCTCCGCTATCTCCTTTGCGCTGTATGAAAAGTAGTAGCGGAGAAGAAATATATCGCGCTCGCGTTTTTTAAGCGAATTTAAAAACGCGTTTATAACGGTTTTCAGCTCGCCTTTTATGTACGCGTCCTCGGCGCTGTCGCCGACGCACTCGTTAAGCTCGCCGTCGATTGATATAATATCCGCGCTCCGTTTTTTCGCCGTGTTCCGTCTCAGTCTGTCAACTGACAGATTACGGCAAATGCGGAAAACGTACGCGCCGAGATCGTCGGGCGAGTCCGGCGGTATGCTGTTCCATACGGCTAAATACGCGTCGTTTACGCATTCGTCGGCGTCCTGTACGTCGCCTAAAATGCGGTAACTGACGGTTTTTATGTAGTCGCCGTACTTGCCTTGCAGCTCCGCGACCGCGCGCTGGTCGCGTGAGTTGAACAGGTCGATTATCTCCTTGTCGTTCATTTTTCGCTCCTGTTTTTTGTGCTTTCATCCATAAAGACGAAAAAAGAGGGTGAAACGTATCAATAAAAATCAAAACTTTCAAATATATTTTATTATGCAGCTGTAAAGTTGTCAAGCGATTTTGATTTTATTTTTTAAAAAAGAACTCCGGCGCGATATTCCGTGCCGGAGCGGTAAAGCCTTACTGTTATTGATTTATATATCTGTTATACACCTCGTACAGTCGCGCGGCCTCGTCGTTTGTAAGATTTGCGTGTGACGCGTCGTATATTTTTCCGTCGTCATACACCCAAAGAGTGTTGCCGTTTTTATATATGAATTTATAACCATTTATATTGACCTCCATTCTTTCAAACTCGGCTGTCGGCGCTCCGAATATACTGTATAACACGGCGTATTTTTCGTCGGATATTTTATAACAGAAATCAATATAAACGTACTTGCCGTAACGTGTTCTTGAGAAATTGCCGGTTTTGTTGTCCGCCTCGTCCTGTCCGTTCAGATATTCTGTAATACATTTGTATAAAAGCGCGTATTCGCTCTTATTATACGTTTCGGCGTACTTGTTTTGGCACGCTTTGAAAATGTTCATCGCGTCGTCGTCGTTTATGCCGCCGCCGTTATACGCCGCCTCGGCGCCGTAATATATATCGTCGCCCGACAATATTATTATTTTTTCAACCGGTATGTCCTCGCCGAACATATACGTGACGTCTTCTCCGTATTTATAGGCAAGTATCGGATAGCCGCCCGCGTTGTCGAAATGTCTTATCGGACTTGCGGCCGCGGCGCGGAGAACGTTTTTCAGCTTTGCCGCGTATTTGTTGTCGGACAGTTTTACGCAAAACTCTATATTGTCGTCGGGATCCGATTTATCTTTCAGATAATTATCAAAAAGCTGTTTCAAAATCGACGCCTTGCTTTTATCCGTTATCTTATCGACCTCGTTGAATACAAGCGCGTAGTCCTCGGGCTTGATTTCGTAAACGCCTGTTTTACTGACCGATACGACGCCGTATACAAAGCTTGTGTAATCTCTGTAATATTCCACGTTTACAATATCCATAGCCGACAATGAGAGCGGTTTTTCCGATACGTAAGCGGTGCCGTTCGTGTCGATAAAAGCGTGCTCAGCCGCTTCAAGCACCGTGACCTGAGTTTCTATCGTATCTATTTTTCCGTCCGCCATATCCTCAATGTAGCCGATGGGCGCCTCGGGTGAGAAGTGGTCGAAAACGCAGGTTTTTCCTTTATATTCAAATATTATAAACGATTTGAATAAAGAGCTCCCATCCAGCGGCAGATTTATTATATCGTTGAATCTGACCGATATATCGTTTGTATATACGCATACGGCTTTCGTTATCTTGCCGGTATCGAGCCCGAAGAGCTTTATATAGCTTGAAAACTCGTTAAACGAATCCAAGTCACCTCTTTTAAGCTCATTTATGCCGTCAAACGAGAAGCTTACCTCGTTTATGGTTACCGGATATATGGTGCGCGCTATATCCGTCGCGCGCCTGACCGCCTCGTCGTACGAATATCCGAGCTCCGCCGCCTTCTGCGTGAAATATTTATCGTACTTGCTGTCCTCGCCGTTATATGATCTCATATCTTTATCTATCATCTCGTCGGCGACCATGGGCATAAGCAGAGTATAATCCTCGTGTAAGCCGCCGTAAATACATTTCAAATACGCGGCTATATATTCGTCGTTTTTAAAATCAAAGCCGGAATAGCTGCCGTCATGTTTTATAGTCACCTTGAACGTCTCGCCGTTTTCAGCCTCCGGGACTTTATAATTAAATACAGTAGTGTAAGGATCGGGCGTTTCAGACTGCGTATCGCTTTGCGAAGTGCCGCCCGGGTTTATACGCGAGGACGCGTTTTTATACGATATGACCCATACCGTGCCGATCACCGCAACGGCAAAGACCGCCGCGGCGACGCTTTTAATAATATTAAAAACTCTTTTTTTATCCTCTTTATTATCTTTAAGCCTTTTTTCGGCGGAGACGATAAATTTCTCGTCTATTTCGCCTATTGCGTACAAAAGCTGACGGCTATTCATAACAATCCCTCCTTTGACAAGTATTCTTTAAGTTTTTTGCGTACATTTGACAGTATGGCGCGCACGTTGTTTTCCTCGTATCCCGTCGCGTCCGATATGCGGCTATAGCCGTATCCGTGATAATAGCGCAGAACGAAAATATCGCGCTGTAATTTCGGCAGCTTTTTCAAAAAGCCGTTTATCGCGGAAACCGTTTCCGATTCTATGTACTTTTCCTCAGCGGACTGATCGGATAAACATTCGTCAAGCTCCTCGAGCAAAAGCGTGCCTTCGCCGCCTCCACGTTTTTCCGCCGTGTCCTTACGCAGTCTGCTGACCGATATGTTCCGTACTACACGGCATAAAAACGCGCCGAGTGAACGGGGCTTTTGCGGCGGTATGCTGTTCCACGCGGCAAGATACGTGTCGGAAACGCATTCCTCGGCGTCGCGGCTGTCGTTTAAAATCCGCATTGAAACGGCTTTGCACATATCGCCGTATTTATTCGCCGTCTGTACTAACGCCGCCTCGTCGCGTTTGAAGTATAACGCCACTATTTCACTGTCCTGCAATATGCTCACCTCCTTTGCCTTTCACTTATACTGTCGCAAAAAACTTAAAAAACGCAAAACAAAAAAAGAATTTTTAATGCCCGTAGGGCAATTCATGAGCCGTAAGGCTCAATTCATGCCGTCAGGCAATTCATGTCCGTCAGGACAATTCATGCGCCAAAGGCGCAATTCATAACGGGCTGCCGCATAAACGACAGCCCGTATATTGTCTTATTTTACTATCTTTACGGTAAGAGCGCCCAAATGCTCCGGAATCAGATTATAATCGTCTGTCCAGCTGTCGCCGCCGGTGACGAAGTGGCCGGGACCGTATGCGCCGTGGAACAGCGGGACGAGGTGAAGCGGTCCGAACGTGTTCCTGCGCGTGCCGACGAGCGTTACCTCGATGTCGGCTCCGGACCTGACTTCATCCGTTATATCCGCCTCGTACGGCTCCCACGCGAGGACCTTGCCGCAGACCTTTACGAGACCGCCTGCGTACTTGTCGGCTTTCAGGATGATCCTCTCGCCGTCATTCGGCTGCCCGAATTTTCCGTTCGGTATGGTGTAGGTCACACAGCCGGTGTAAAACGGCATCGAGTAGTCGTACATATCGGAAAATCCGATCTTATCGGGCAGAGAAGTTAGCGTTCTCTTGTGTCCGTCGAGCCTTACGCCGAAGCTGCCGATAAGGTAAAGCGCCTCTATGTTAGTCGTTCTCATGAACGCGACCTTGATATTCACTTTATTTTCACCGGGCTTTAAAGCCGTCTTCGGCACGGGCATTTTTTTCAGGCAGTTGTCTATATAAAAGTCGTTTTTATCGGGGCAGGAAAGCGCGACGCCGTTTATCGAATAGGCGTTATATTCGGGACGTTCGCCGCAGAGATATACGTCGCCCTCCGGCATTTTTTCGATATTGAACGTGTATTCAAGCTCGATGTCGCCGTAAACCTTCTTGTCGTGCAGCTTTGCGTACCAAGGCTGAAGCATACCGCCGCCTCTGTGCTCGATACCGAAGTGATCTCTTACCTTCTGGTCGATTTTCAGCGCCTCCGCCTCGTCGGAATACTCACCGCCGTCGGCTTTGAAGCGTGCGAAGTCAAGCACGCATACCTGCGGCTCGTCGCATTTATAATCGAACTTATCGTTTATATTATATTCCTTAACTGTCTCGACCGGCTTCGGCGCCTCAAGCTTTTCACCGTCTTTGGAGAAGACTATCATGGCGGACCCTGCCGCTTCAAGCTCAAGATCAAACCATACGCCGCGGTACGTTTTTTCGTACGGTATGGCGTAACGCTTTCCCGTCTCAAGCGACCAGAGCTGCGGCTCGTAGCAGTCTTCCATATTCTGATATCCGTCCTGTATATCCATCGTAAACCGGAGCGTACCCGTCGCTTTTTCGCGATTGGTATTCAGAACCGCGGCGATATAGATATCGGCTTCCTCATCGTAACGCGCCTGGACTAAAACGTCTTTGCATTCTTCGCCGTCCCCGTCTGCAATGAATATCGAATGGATCTCATGTGAGCCGTCCGGCTTGCATATCATTTTTACGTTGTCAACGACGGCGTTTTCCTCAAACGGAACTTTGATACACTCCGACGCCAGTTCTGCCGGCTCGTCTGACGGTACGGCGTCAACGTATTCCGGTACGTCTCCGACGAAAACGACCTTGCCGCCCGCGTCTTTGAATTCTTTCAGTATTTTAAGCGTGGTCGGTCTTATTGTTATCATACCCGATACGATGACCGTTTTGTACGACGCCTCGCCAACGTGCAGTATCGCGCCGTCAGCCGTCTTTTCAACCGTCGTGCGCGGTATCATCATCTGCTCCTCGCCGTAGTCAAAGTCTATATGATTGTGAAGAAGGATGTTGAATAGCTTCTGATATTTGCCCTCCGTCTCATGCGCAAGCGGAGAAACGGGAGATATCCAGCTCGCCCAGCCGAGATACGTTCTGCACCAGATGCTTTCTATCGGGTTTATCACAAGCACATCGCAGAGCGGCTTGCCCTGCTGCATCATCAAACCGAAGCGCGCGAAATACGTTTCAACGAAAGAGTAGTCCTTATACCACGGCGACTGATGCAAAATGCTCGCCGGATAGTCGCGCTTCGATTCGCCCTCCATCGTATACCATGACAAATGCTGACAGCGCAGGTTTATGCCGAGCAGCGCCTGCCAGTCGCCGACGGCTTTGTGCGAGCGCAGATTGAACTGCCAGCCCGTACATCCGTAAAGCTCGGACAAAAGCCACTTTTTGCCAAGCTGACGCGCGGCGGAGGCAAGCTGTTTTACGACCCAGTAGCAGCGGTTGCCCTCTGACAGAAGATCTATTCCGGGATAGCCCATTTGCTCGTATGAGCGCATGAGAGAGCCGTTCGGAACGGTCTGATTCGTAAGAGAATCCTCGTGCAGGACGTGACCGGTGAAAATAATGCCGTTCTTCTCGCACCAGTCGTTTATCCTCTTCATAAAACGCTCGACGAAAAGGTTGCACGCAAGGTCGAAATAGTTGAGCTTTACGGGGCTTACCGCCTCGCCGTCCTTCTGATAAAACAGCTCCGGCAGAACGGGGAACAGGTCGTAGCCGTAACGGGCTTTGAACTCATCGAATAAGTCGTCGGTATAAGCCGTCGCGCAGGAAATAACGCCGTCGCGTTCGGCTCTGTTGTCCATGGCGTGACCTCTGTGCGGCTCGTCCGTGAATATGCCTTTTATGCTTCTGCCGAGACGGTCGCCGCAGCGCTTTTTGTATTCCTCGTGAGTCATCTCTATAAACTTGTCAACGGCCTTCGTGCTCATGGTATCTATGTAAGTCGTGCCGTTGTAGTTGCTGTTCGGCTGATCGGGGATTATGCGGAACTGCAGTATTCTTCTGCCTTTTACGTTCTTTGCGTCCTCCGGCTTTATCTGCTCGTAATCTCCGAGCTTCAGCCCGTCAAGCTCCGCGGAGAAGACGCACAGCTCGTCGTCTTTGTGCTCGTATTTTTCGGGCGCGGTTTCGTAAATATAAAGCGATTTCATCCTGTACTGCGGGTCAACGGTGACCTTTCCGCCCGCGCTTCCGGAGGGCCAGCGATCCTCGTCATACAGCCACGACTGCATACCGACCTTTTCTCCGTGGTCGGCTGTCTTGTTTATAAGATCGAACCATTCGTCGCCTAAGTACTCGGTTATAAGTCCGGCGCGGCTGTGCATGAAATAGCCGCCGAGACCCATTTCCTTCATAACGTCGACCTGACGCTGTAATTCCTTTTCTTCAAGCTCTCCGTTCCAGCTCCAGAACGGCTTGCCGCGGTATTCGCCGCCGGGGGACTGAAACGATTTTAACAGTTCCTTTTTGTTCATATTTTTATCCTTTCAAATGAATTGCGCTGCGCGCATGAATCGGCTTCGCCGTGAATTGATGCTAACGCATCATGAATTGCCCTCGACGGGCATGGAGAAAAGGCTGTCGCGGTGCGGCAGCCATTTCGTTTGTTATTTGAGCTTTTCAAAATCCTCAACAAGCTTACTCAACGCTTTGTTTATACGCGTGGTGTTCTTCTTTGTCGTGGATGCGATGTCGTTCGAGCCTTTCTTTACCATTGTACGCATAGCGGAGTAAAGACCGGCGACCGCGCTTTCCTCAGCCATATATCCTATGTCGCAGGTACGGTTTGCGAATATGATCGGAAGCATATCGTAGGATTCAGCGTCGCGCGCGCCCTTTGTCTTCAGCGATTTTTCGTAATAAGCGGGCGTTAAAATGTTCTTGCCCTCGACCGCGAGCGCCTGCATGAGCATTCCGGCGCGTTCAAGCTTTTCATTGTCGTTTTTCAGATTGCTCGTTATCATAGCGCAGAGCGTGACGGCGGCGACGGAGTGAGTCGTATATTCCTTCTGCGCCTCGTCAAATTTCGGGCACGGGATTATACCGTAGTCCGTCTCCATTTCACGAAGTCTTATAGCGCACTGCATGACCTCGGAGTAGAACAGAGCTCTGTCCTCCTCGAACATCGCCTGAGCGAGCAGGTGAACGGCGGGGTTGACGCTTGAGAAATCGTGACAGTCAAACGTGACCTTGTTCTTTGAGTAGTAAATGCTTATTATCTTGTCTATGATCGCGGAGTTGCGTTCGTTGTTGAAATCAAGATAAGGAACGTCGGAATTGTCTTTCCTGATTATCCTGCCGTCCGCGGCGTAGAAAAGTCCCTGTATGAAGTCTATCGTCGTTGCGATGCCGAATTTATCCTTTTCATCGGGCTGGCTGTTGTTGTTCACGTCCTCGTAGAAATCCTTCGACAGCTCGTAAAGCTTGTCAAACGTCCATTTTCCTTCCTTGACGAGGCTGTAAATATCGAGGTCAAGGTTGTTCGCAAGCTTTTTGTTGAACATCATGACCCACGTCGCGTCGTTGTCCATGGTCGTTATCTCGCCCGTGGCAAAGTAGTTTATGCCGCCGATGGACGACTGTGACAGATACGACTGATCCCACACGTCGCTTGCAAGATCTATGTGAGGCACCGATTCAAGGTTGATGAGGTATCCGCTCTGCGCAAGCGTATAGGCGTTTGACATAACCTGCATTACGATATCGTATTCCTTGTCGCCCGAGGTTATATCCTTTTTGACAAGGTTTCCGATGGAGCCGCGCGTAGCGTCTTCTATAATGGTAGTCTTTATGCCGTATTTGTCCTCAAGCAGGGTCATTCTCGCGTAGACCGCGCTTTTGACCGGGTCGTCGCTGTCTTCCTCGGCAAAGAAGTCCCTGCACTCCCATTCGTTGTCTCCGTAGCCGGGGCAGAGGATAACGAATTCTTCGTTATTGAATTTCCTCTCGGGTACGTAATACGTGTCCTCGGGTTCCGTTTCCGCTTCCGTTTCAGCCACCGTGGTGACGGCGTCGGAATCTTTTGTTTCTGTGACGCCCGCAATTGACGGGGTGTTTGTCTGGCATCCCGCAAATACGGAAACGCACGTCATTGCCGCGAGAAGAAGAGCTAAGACAGATAATCTCTTTTTCATATTTATGTCCTTTCATATTTTTTTATATTGTACCACTAATGCGCCGCGTTGTCAATAGAAACAGAGCAATATTATAATTGTAAAATTTTATTATAACCTCTTTTTTTATTAACATTAACGCGTTATAATATATACGGATAATTATAACTTCAGAAGGACGGTAGTAAATGGCAAAAAAGACCATATCCAATGAGGATATCACACAATTAAAAGGACCGGACAGAATAAGGCTGCGCCCGGGCGTCATGCTCGGCTCGGACGGCATAGACGCCGTTATTCAGACCGTGTTCGAGATAGTATCGAACTCCATAGACGAGGCGAGAGAGGGCTACGGCGATCTTATCAACATAACCCTTTTTAACGACGATTCAGTCGAGGTGGAGGACTTCGGGCGCGGTATCCCGCTCGATTATAACAACAAAGAGCAGAGATACAACTGGGAGCTCATTTTCTGCGAGCTTTACGCGGGCGGAAAATACAACAACAACTCCGAGAGCGGAAACTATGAATTTGCGATAGGCACGAACGGTCTGGGAGCCTGTTCAACGCAGTATTCGAGCGAATATATGAACGTAAGATCGTACCGCGACGGCTTCGTATATTCGATAGATTTCAAGGAAGGCTACGCGGTGACGGAGCTTACCAAAACGGAACTCTCGCGCAAGGAAAAGCGCACGGGCACCGTCATAAAGTGGAAGCCGGATATAAAGGTATTTACCGATATAAAGATTCCGCGCGACGTGCTTTCCGATATAATCCGCAAGCAGGCGATAGTCAACGCCGGACTGAAATTCCGTATGAGATTTCAGAACGAGGACGGGAATTTCGACGAGGCGGAGTATTACTACGAGCAGGGTATAAAAGAATACCTGACGGAGCTGGCGGGGGAAAGCATACTCACTCAGCCCGTGTTCTGGCAGAGCGAGGGCGTAGGACGCGACCGCGAGGACAAGCCCGAATATAAGGTCAAGTTTGAAATGACGTTCTGCTTTACAAAGGGCGTCGGAGAGCTTCAGTGCTTCCATAACTCAAGCTTTCTCGAAAACGGCGGTTCGCCCGAAAAAGCGGTACGCATGGCGTTCACCTCCGCGATAGACAAGTATTCAAAGACCGTCGGCAAAGCAAAGGCGGATATGCGCATACCGTTTTCCGACATAGCCGATTCGCTCGTTATTATTGTCAACAGCTTTTCGACATACTGTTCATACGAAAATCAGACGAAAAAGTCCATAAACAACAAATTCATATACGACTTTCTGACAAACTATATCAAGCGCAATCTTGAAATCTATTTCCTTGAGAAGCCGTCCGAGGCGGACGCTTTATATAAGCAGATTATCATAAACAAGAAAAGCAGAGAGGCAGCCGAGGCGGCGAGAGCCAACATAGTCAAGGAGCTTGCTCCCGCGACCGCGGATATCACAAAGCGCGTCGAAAAATTTGTGGACTGCCGCTCGCGCGATCCGCATGAGAGGGAGCTCTTCATAGTGGAGGGCGACTCGGCGCTGGGCTCCTGCAAGCTCGCGCGCGACCCGTATTTTCAGGCTGTGATGCCCGTGCGCGGCAAAACTCTGAACTGCCTGAAAAGCACGGACGCGAAAATTCTTCAAAGCCAGATAATCATGGATCTTGTAAAGGTTCTCGGCTGCGGAGCGGAGATAAAAGCGGGCAAAAAGGGAGAATCCGCGTTCAATATCAACAATCTGCGTTTCCATAAGATAATAATCTGCACGGATGCTGACGTTGACGGATTTCAGATAAGAACGCTTATTCTGACTATGTTCTACCGCCTGCTTCCCACGCTCATATCCGAGGGGTACATTTATATAGCGGAATCTCCGCTTTACGAGATAACGTGCGGCAAGGAGACGGAATTTGCGTACGACGACAACGAGAAAGCGGATATACTGAAAAAGTACGAGGGCAAAAAGGTCGTGATACAGCGCAGCAAAGGTCTCGGCGAGAACGAAGCGGATATGATGAAGCTGACGACCATGTCGCCCGCGACGCGCCGTCTGATAAGGATACAGCCGTGCAACGCCGAGGAAACATACGAAATGTTCGATACGCTTCTCGGCAACAATCTGGACGCAAGAAAAGAGTTTATTTCGGCGCACAGTGAAGAATATTACCAGGACGCCGATATATAAAGGATAGGGACATCTGAAATGGCAAGAAAAAAGAAAGTACAGCAAACAGAGGATCTGCCGGAGGCGGAGATCAAGGATCAGCTTATAGTAGACACGCTTGAAACGAACTATATGCCCTATGCGATGAGCGTTATCCTGAGCCGCGCGATACCGGAGATAGACGGCTTCAAACCCGCGCACAGAAAACTGCTTTACACAATGTATAAAATGGGACTGCTTGACGGTCCGCGTACAAAATCGGCGAACGTCTGCGGAGAAACGATGAAGCTTAATCCCCACGGCGACGCCTCAATATACGATACCATGGTAAGGCTTACGCGCGCGAACGAGGCGCTTCTGCACCCGTTCGTCGACTCGAAGGGTACGTTCGGCAAGCAGTACAGCCGCGATATGGCGCCCGCAGCGCCGCGTTATACGGAGTGCAAGCTCGCGCCGATCTGCCGCGAGGTTTTGGGCGGCATAAACAAAAACGCCGTTGAAATGGTTGACAACTACGACGGCTCGATGAAGGAGCCGGTCCTGATGCCGACCGCGTATCCGAACATACTCGTTTCGGCAAATTCCGGTATCGCCGTCGGTATGGCGACAAATATCTGCTCGTTCAATTTAGGCGAGGTCTGCGACGGCACGATAGAGCTTTTGAAAAATCCGAAAACGTCTCCCGACAGGATGCTCGATATAATAAAAGGTCCCGATTTTCCGCTCGGCGCTCAGATCGTCTTTGACAGAGAGAAAATGAGAACGATATACGAGACGGGAGCCGGCTCGTTCATAATGCGGTCTAAATACGCGTACGACCGGGAAAACAACTGCATAGACGTGCTTGAAATCCCTTATTCCACCTCTATCGAAAAGGTGATAGAGGAGGTCACGAAGGGCGTCGCCGAGGGCAAGATAAAAGAACTGTCCGACATACGCGACGAAATAGGCTACGAGGGCTTCCGCCTTACGCTGGATCTCAAGCGCGGCACGGATCCCGAGAAACTCATGGCAAAGCTTTTCAGGATCACGTCGCTGCAGGACAGCTTTGCCTGCAATTTCAATATAATAATCGACAAAAAGCCCGTCGTCCTCGGCGTGAACGACATCCTTCTCGAATGGATAAAATTCAGAATGGGCTGCGTGAAGCGCGAGCTTGAATTTGACCTCAACACCAAGCGCGACAAGCTTCATCTGCTTCTGGGCCTCGGCAAAATACTGCTCGACATAGACAAAGCGATAGCGATAGTCAGAGGCACGGAAAAAGAAGCGGACGTCGTACCGAACCTGCAGAAAGCGTTCGACCTTACGGAAATACAGGCCGAATACGTTGCGGAAATAAAGCTCCGTTATCTTAACCGCGAATATATCTTGAACAGAGTAAAAGAGATATCTGCGCTTCAGGATGAGATAAAGGATCTTGAAGAGACGATAAAGAGCGAAAAGCGCATAAAGGATATCATAATAAAACAGCTTACCGAAATAAAGAAAAAATACGGTTTGCCGAGAAAGACGGAGATACTTTACGATACAAACGAGCTTCCCGAATACAAGCCCGACGAGGACGTGGAGAATTTCAATTTGTCCGCCGTATTCACAAAGCAGGGATTTTTCAAGAAAATACCTCTCACTTCTTTGCGGAGCGGAGAAAACCATCTGTTCAAGGACGGGGATTATATACTCTGCCGCGAAAATTCGGAGAATATCAAGTCAGTTATATTCCTGTCGGACAAAGGGCAGATGTACCGCGCAAAGCTCTCCGATTTCAAATCCTGCAAGGCGTCGGATCTCGGCGACTATATACCCGCGAAGCTCGGCTTTGACGAGGGCGAGCGAGCCGTCTATATGAAGGTCGTCGACGATTATTCGGACAAGCACAATATGATATATATTTTTGAGAACGGAAAGGGCGTAAAGGTCCCGATGTCGGCGTATGAGACAAAGGGCAACAGAAAGAAGCTGACGGGCGCGTACTCCACAAAATCACCGCTCGCCGCCGCGTTTTACGAGGATGAGCCGTTCAATATCGCGCTCGTCTCCGACGCAAAGCGCGCCATACTGTTCTCGACAAAGCTGATACCCGTAAAGCCCACGAGATCGGCGGGCGGCGTAACGCTGTTCTCGCTGAAAAAGGGACAGAAGATAGCCGCCGCTTTCCGCGAGGCGGATTCGCCTTATGAGAGCATTTCAAAATACAGAAAGATCAAACTGCCCGCGACGGGCTCGCTTCTGGAAGAATTCGATATAAACGCACAGCAGGTCAAAATGGATATATGAGGAGCGTTATGAAAAGAAAAGCAGAGTTTATCAAAAAAACCGCGCTGACCGTTATATTCCTTGCGGTCATAATGTCTTCGTTCGCTTTCGGCGTAACGGAGAACTACACTACGGAAAACGACCCGCTCGTATCCTTGTCATACATAAACGGCGTCCTGACGCCCGCTTTTGAAAAATACGTTGACGAGAAGGTCAAAAACGTCTCCGTCGACGAGATAGCGGCGTCTCTCATGAACAACGAGAGCTTTAAGGAATACATAGCGTCCGTTATCGCCGCGCAGACTCACGGCGGCGTTTCCGGTTCCTCGGCAAGCGAGGAATTCATGACCGTGGAGCTTGCCGCGGGCAAGAAGATTACCGCTAACGGCAAGTGTGAGATTATCGTCCGCAAGGGACAGGCGGCGGCTTTCTGCACGTCTGAGGGCGCGGTAAAGGATCTTTCCGCAAACAAGATCCTTTCAAACGGAGACGGCGTGACGCTCGGCAATTTTATTGAAATTTCGTTTTCGGGTGACGCGGGTATATTATCCCTGTACACCCCGACGGAAATACTTATAAGAGGAGAATTCATTGTCGGTGAGTAAAAAGAACAGCGATGACAAAAAGAATAAGCAGACGATCATAGTACGCGTAATCTGTATAGTACTCGCTTTGCTTATGCTCGGCGGAGTAATAGCCGCCACTGTTTTGTCAACTCAGGCAGTCGGAGAAGACGTGACCGAAACGGACGTGACCGAAACGGACGTGACCGAAACGACGGAGCCTGAGCAGACGGTACCCGAAGAAACGGAGAACAACTCCGTTTTTTCGGCGTCCGACTATCTCATCCGCGTTGGTATCTCCTTCCGCGACGGTACGCTTGACAGTCACCGCGTCCGTACGCACAAGGGCGCGCCGGGCTTCAGGCTCTACAAAACGACGAAAAGCAACGGGCTTGAATACATCTGGACGCTTTACAATAACGACGTTTCCGTATCCGAGACGGGAAATTTAAGAAGATCAAGCGGCGACGAGTGGTATTATTACGCCTCGGCGTCAAACACCGCCGCGGGCGGCTATCATCTGCAGCTTTTGAACGAATATACAAGCAGAAAGGAAGCGGAGCAGGCGATATCGGATCTGAAGGACGCCGCAGAGGCGCTTGAGGTCCCGGTGTTTCCCGCGTATCTGAACGGTAAATACTATATCAGAGTCGGCGCATTCGGCTCTGCCGATCAGGCGGAATCCGAAAAAGAGGTCATAGAAAACGCACTCGCCTCCGAATGCAGCGTCACATCTCCCACGATAACGTCGATTACAGTGTTGGATCACAACACGGCGGAGGTCCTCTTTGATTTCGATATGGAGGACTTTGAGTACGGCCTGGGTCTGTACTGCCTTGACAATAACGGAGAAAAAGATTATATAAAGACGTATAAGGGCTATTATTACGACGGCGTTTTTGAATTCAGACGGTATAAAAACTCTTCCGTCGACGGTGTTACGATGATACTTATCTCCGAGCTTGAAACGTACGTGACATGCGTCGTTCCGTGGGAGATATACAACACCTGGCCGGTCGAGACGATGAAGGCGTTTTCAATATGCGCCCGCACGTTTGCGATCGCCAACAGCCACGAAAACGCAAAACACAAGGATTACGACTGCGACGTTTGCGATTCAAGCGACTGTCAGGTCTGCAAGGGCTTTGACCGCGTGAATCAGAACGTCATAAACGGCGTTAAGGCTACGGAAGGGCAGATCCTTCTGTGCGACGGCGAGACGATAACCACGTACTATACGGATCTGGGCGGCGGCAGCATGGCGGCGGCGCACGAGGTCTGGAATATGGATAAAAGAAAATACCTGGTCGGTCAGATGACGCCGTGGGAGGATCTTTCCGTATCCAGATTCGGAGACTGGCAGTTCACAGCGACGCCCACGGAGCTTTTGCAGAAGGTGCGGAACGCGGGATATACAAATCTCAAGGGCGCGGTCGACGATATAAAAATAAACCGTCTTTGCGAAAATTCAACGTACGTCTATTCCATAACGATAACGGATACGTACGGAACGAGCGTGACCATAAACAGATGCAGAAACGTAAGAAACGCTCTGTCCGGACTTATGTACGCAGCAAACTTTGTGATAGAGCATAACGGAAGGATAGAGGACGGCATAAACCACGAGCTGCAGGAAGTTATATCGGGTGTTTACGTAATGACCTCGGACGGCATCAAAATGATAGACGGAGAACAGAGGATAAACGTCGTGACGGATAACGGTCTGAAGCAGGAGTATCTGCCTGAGAGGCTGACCGTCAAAACCTCGTCTTCTCTCGTATCACAGACCGTGCTTATCAAAACGGGCGAGATTATAGGCTCGGGTACGGGCAGCCCGTCGTCCGATTTCAAGTTCATCGGTCACGGAAACGGCCACGGCGTCGGCGCAAGCCAGTGGGGCTGCAAGGATCTGGGAAACCTCGGCTACACTTACGATCAGATATTGTATACGTACTATCCGAATACCGCGGTCGCGGATTATTGGGAGTATCTCTCGTCAAAAGAATAAAAAAACGCTGACGGAAAACGCTTATAACGCTTTCCGTCAGTTTTGATGTTTTTGCGATGTTTCAGAAATATAAAATATCAAACCCCGTATCATCGTCGTTTGTGTATTTGCCGTACGCTTCGCTTATACCGCCGTCGAGGAATACCGGGATATATTCCGCTATGCGGTTGTTTTCCTTTGTGTTTTTTATATCGTCTATATCCATAAAAAACACGTCGCCCTCCTCCGTGCCGTCCGTCAGTTCGCCCTCGTAATCGGAGGTTTTGTACAGATACACTATGTATTTGTCGTTATTGTCAACGTTGTGCCAGTGAATAACGCCGCAGAATTCAAGGTTTCTGACGGTCAGACCCGTCTCCTCCTTCGCCTCTCTTACCGCCGCGTCGTAAAAGCTCTCGCCCGGCTCAACGTGACCGCCGGGGAACGAAATGCCGCACCAGCTCAGCTTTCTGTTTATGACCACGGCTTTGTTTTCCTCTTTGTTATATATCATTATCATATTGGTGTGCTCGGTTACAAACGTTCTTCCCATATTTTTTTATCCTTTTTATTTATTATAAATATTTTACCTTATTTTTTCCGCAATTTCAAGATATAACTTGAAATTTTATTTTTATTTTGGTATAATAAAGAAAAAATCACGTCGGAGGGATCATTATGCTTGACGAAAAAACGCTTTATGATAAGATTTACGCCTGCTGGCTCGGCAAAAACATAGGAGGCACGCTCGGCGGGCCGGTAGAGGGCAGGATGCAGGTGCTTGATATCAAATGGTATCCGGTTTTGTCGGACGAGGGCGCATTGCCGAACGACGACCTTGATCTTCAGCTCGTCAACCTTCACGTTCTGCAGAACAAGGGACCGTATATTTCAGCCGACGATATAGCGGAAGCGTGGAGAGAGCACGTATATTTTCCGTTTGACGAATACGGTTATGCGTCCACAAATATGCGTATGGGCTTCAAGCCGCCGTTTTCCGGCAAATTCGATAACGTTTTCACGGATTGTATGGGTTCTCCGATACGTTCGGAAATATGGGCGGCGGTATGCGCGGGCGATCCCGTGCTTGCCGCAAGCTACGCCGTGCGCGACGCCGTTGTCGACCATGCGGGCGGCGAAGGCGTGAACGGGGAGATCTTCAACGCCGCGCTTCAGGCAAAGGCTTATGAATGCGACGACAAGGAGGAGCTTATAGAAGCCGCGCTCGCGTGCATTCCGAAACAGTCGAACGTTTATAAAGCCGTCGCGTATGCGCTTTTGCTTTACAGAGAGAAAAAGACGATATTTGAGACGCGAGAGCTGATATTAAAGGAATACGGCTCGCCGAACTTCACCTACGCGCCGCAGAACATTGCCTTCGGCGTATGCGGTATACTTTACGGCGAGGATTTTGAGGACGCGATATTGAAAACCGTAAATCTTGGCTACGATACGGACTGTACTGTAGCGACGGCCGCTGCGACCTTAGGCATTATGTACGGCACCTCGTACATCCCCGAAAAATGGAGCAAGCCGATAGGAGATAAGATATCCGTTTCCTCTATGATCAAAGGCTTGCCTGCGCCGAAAGACCTTGACGAACTTACAAAAGAGAGCATACGGCTGCACAATATGATAAAGTATGCGGACAGGGACGCGATAATCGCCGCAACACCGTCAAGGACAGACGCGGATTATCAGAGGTATATCATAGCATCTGACGAGAAAAGCGGCGTTTACGCAACGCTCCGCTATATGACGGATCCCGTGTGCGCGCCGGATCAAGATTGCCGCGTAAGCGTAGAGATAGTTAATAACAGCCGGTGGTTCTGGAATATCAAAGCGGAGCTTATCTGCCCGGACGGCTTTTACTGTAACGACAAGCCCGAGGTCAAAATCGACGCAGAGAGCGCGGAAAAGATAGAATTCACGCTGAAAGCCGACAAAATGCCGGAAAAGAGATACGAGCGTATCTGTCTTTGCATAACGAGGATAAACGACGGCTCAGTCTGGAGCGAATACAGGCTTCCGTTCACCGTCCTGCGTCCGAACGTGTGGTATATAAACGGCGAAAAACAGTATGAAGCGGGCTGTAACGTGACGCTTCACGGCGACGCCCCGGAGCACGTCTGCGAGACGACGCTTTACGAGCCGCAGAGCAGAAAAACGGTGCTTATCTGCAACGGCGAACGCCCGATAAAGCTGGAGCTTGACGGAGAGGTCAGATTCGACTCCGACACAGGACTTCATCTGCCCGCGTACCACCGCTCACCGGGACAGCAGAGGGCTTATACGGAGCTTTCGGAGGGTGAACACAAAATAAAGATCACCGTAAAAAACAACGGCAAAGCGCCCGTCTTCACGTTCTCGTACAACTCGACGCACGAGGTCTCCGAGCCCGGCAGCTTCTATATGTATACGGACGTCATACTTGAATAAAAAACCCGGAAGGACGCACAAAGCGTCCTTCATTTATTAAGAATTATTAAGAATAATTAAGGTTTTTTATCAAACCGCCGCGTTTATTAAGAATTATTAAATCGGCGGCGAAAGTATTGACTTTTGCCGTATTTCCGTGTATAATTATCACGGTAAAAGCGAATGACATAACAGCTTCGGAATACGGACCCGCGCTTATCGAATAATAAACAGGAGGTATAGGAAAATGCCGTTCGTACCGATCATCATCGCGGCAGCAGCCGTGATATTAATTATCATAATAGTAGCGCTTTGCTACAAGAAAGCGCCGCCGACAGAGGCGCTCGTAGTCACGGGACTCGGACACAAGGAGCCTAAAGTTATCTCGGGTAAAGGCACCGTCGTTATCCCGGTCCTTCAGAGAGTTGACCACCTTTTGATGAGAATAATGAAGGTGGACGTCAAGACGCCGCAGACGGGCGTCAAAACAAAAGAGGGCGTGCCGCTCTGGCTCGACGCCGTTGTCACGATACAGGTTTACGCAAACAGCTCTACCGTAACGGATAAGGAAATAGAGCAGTCCGGCTGCAAGACGAAAAAAGAATACATAATCATGCGTCAGCAGGCGGCTATCTCCAACTTCTTAGGCTACAACGAGGAGACGATTAGCAATAAAGTGAACGACGTGCTCCAGGGCAACCTGCGTGAGATCGTCGCTACGATGACAGTGCTTGACGTTTTGACAAAGCGCAAGGAGTTTGCGGAAAGCGTTATAGAAAACGCTCGTCCCGACCTTGCCAAAATGGGACTTGAGGTCGTAACGTTCAACATTCAGGACATCCAGGACGCGGTCGACAACTGCGGCAGCCGCCACGGAGTAGTGGAGGCGATAGGCGTTCAGAGAGAGATGGAGGTAAAACGCGACGCAGAGGAGGCGAGAGCCGTCGCGATGCGTGATATCGAGGTCGCAAAAGCAAACGCCGAAAGAGAGACTGCGCAGAAACGCGCCGAGGCGGAAAAGCTCACCGCCGAAGCGAACACCGCGCTTGCACTCCGCCAGGCTGAGCTGAAAGCGCAGTCCGACAAAGCGAAAGCGGATGCGGAAGCCGCGGGACGCATTCAGGTCCAGGTGCAGGAAAAGATAAGAAGGCAGGCCGAGGCTGACGTAGCCATAGCCGCACAGGAAAAAGAAATACTCCGCGCCGAAAAGGAAGCGGAGGTAAAACAGAGACAGCTTGACGCGGAGGTAAGAAAGAAAGCCGACGCGGATAAATATCAGGCTGAGAAGAGAGCGGAAGCCGAAAAGTACGCGCAGGAGCAGAGAGCCGCGGCGCTCAAGGTCCAGCGTCAGCTTGAAGCAGAGGCAAAGCTCATAGAGGTACAGAGAGAAGCGGAAGCCAAAAAGGTAGCGGCGGAAGCGGAGCTGTACGAGGCGGAGAAGAGAGCCGAGGGTATCCGTCAGGTCGGTGAAGCCCAGGCGGCGGCTATACAGGCTAAGGCGCTCGCGGAAGCCGAGGGTATCGACAAAAAAGCGGAGGCTATGAAGAAATACGGCGAGGCGGCTGTTATCGAAATGGTTATGAACGCCCTGCCGGAGATCGCGAAGAACGTAGCGGAGCCGCTCTCCAAAGTCGATCGGATCACTATGTACGGAGAAGGAAACAGCGCAAAGCTCGTCTCGGATATAGTCAATTCCACCACGCAGATAACAAACGGTATCACGGAGGGAATGGGCATAGATCTGAAGACCCTGCTGCTCGGAATGCTCGGAGGCAAGCTTGCCGGCACTCCCGTTGAAGTAAATATCCCCGAAAAGAAAGAATAAGAAACAAAAAAACGCCCCGCGGCTGCGGGGCGCTTTTTATGCTTTTCAGTTGATTTCGATCTTGCGGCTCTGCGGGATCTCTTCCTTTTTCTTCGGGAGAGTGAGCGTCAGAACGCCGTTTTCATGCTTTGCGGTTATAGCGGAGGCTTCGACCTCAGAGATGTTGAAGCTTCTCGATACCGAGCCGTAGTAACGTTCGCGTCTGATGTAGCCGTTCTTTTCCTCTTCGTTGTTTTCGGTGTGCTTTTCTGCGGAGATAGTCAGTATATCGTCCTTGACGTCAACGTTTATCTCCTCTTTCGTGTAACCCGGAAGCTCCGCGTCTATGACGTAGGTGTCGCCCGTGTCTCTTATATCGGTCTTTATGCCGACCTGTGCTTCATCGTTGAAGAATGATTTCTGAAGCGCCTTGAACTCCTTGAAGGGGTCATATCCGTTTTTCTTATATGTTGTGATTCCGTACATAATAAATACCTCCTTTAACTCGGGGACTTTTTCTTCCCTTTTGTTTGACTATATGATACACCGCAAATGTTAAGTACGCAACACAAATGTATTTCAAAATTGTAAAATCTGGCACTAAAATATAATGAGTGCTAAAAATTATTTGAAATAATCCGAAATATAAGCGCAGAATTAAGCACTCTCACGAAAAATATTGATAGTACTGTCGATTATTAGCACTATAAGGCGTAAACAGCTTTTTTGAGAGCATGCTTCAAAATATTCACGCTTTATTTATTCGCGGCCTTTACGGTCCGATTTTCTGCCTTAAACGTTCTTGTTTCACAATATGGTATCCTTATTTGTTCATCCTCCGTTTATCACCCTCCGCCGACCCGTCATATTATATAACGTAGTTCAAATAACGGGAGAGAGAATTATAAAATGGATTATTTCATGCGTCTGCACCCCGTGATCCAGGGGCTTACAGCAACGCTTTTTACATACGCGGTGACCGCCGCGGGCGCGTCGCTCGTTTTTTTCTTTAAAAAGGTAAACCGCACTTTTATGGATTCTATGCTCGGATTTGCCGCGGGGGTCATGATAGCGGCGTCGTTCTGGTCGCTTCTGTCCCCGTCGATAGATATCTCGGAAAGTCTTTCGTACAACGTCTGGCTCGTCAACGCCTCGGGATTCATTTCAGGCGGGGCGTTTGTTATGCTGTCCGATCTTTTGATGTCGAAAGCGGGCAGATTCGGATCAAAAGACGAAAAATTCAAGCGCACCGCGCTTTTTACCGCCGCGGTGACTATGCATAATATACCCGAAGGGCTTGCGATAGGCGTCGCTTTCGGCTCCGTTCCGCTCGGTACGCCGCTGACCGCCGCGATAATGCTCGCGGTCGGGATAGGTTTACAGAACTTTCCCGAGGGGCTATGCGTTTCAATGCCGATGTATTTATCGGGCAAAAGCCGCGCAAAAAGCTTTTTTATCGGTCAGGCGTCCGGTATAGTGGAGCCTGTCGCCGGAGTTTCGGGCGCGCTTTTCGCTGTCGCCGCGCGTTCTCTTTTGCCGCTCGCAATGTCGTTTTCCGCCGGCGCAATGATCGCAGTCGTCTGCGCAGAGCTGATACCCGAGGCGTTTGAGGGAAACAAAAAAGCGGCGGAGGCGGGCGTCATCATCGGTTTTGCTTTGATGATGGTGCTCGATATCGCGCTCGACTGAGCTTTGCCCCTTCCTTTTCTTCGGGTCGGGGCATTTACTTTTATATAGTCACTTGTGATGTTGAAAAATACATATTTTTAAGGTAAAATATAAATATAATAACAGGAGGTGTAAAATGGCGAACTATAAGAAACTCGTTTTGCTTCATTCAAACGATATGCACGGAGATTTTCTTTCCGAGGAAAACGACAGCAAGCTTATAGGAGGCGTATCATATCTTTCGGGGTATATCAATAAGGTGCGCGAGGAGGAACCGAACACGCTTTACTGCATAGCGGGCGATATGTTCCGCGGCTCCGTCATAGACTCGGAATACCAGGGCATATCGACGATAGAGATAATGAATATGCTGTCTCCCGACGTGGTGACGATTGGAAATCACGAGACGGATTACGGCGTGTCTCATCTTTTGTTCCTTGAAAAATGCGCAAAATTCCCGATAATAAACGCAAATCTGTATATAAAAACCAACCACGCGCGCCTTTTCAAGCCGTATACGATAATAGAGGTGGACGGTATGAAAATACTGTTCATCGGTATCCTGACGGAGGAGGTACTCGCGCAGACCAAAAACGACGGAATAGTCGGCACGTTCGTAAACGTCGAGGAAGCCGCCGCGGAGATAGGAAAGATCTGCAATACGTATAACGCCATAGACATAGATTTCACGGTGCTTCTGACGCATATAGGCTACGAGGAGGATCAGAAGCTCGCCGCGATGCTCGATCCCGCGTGGGGCGTCGACGTTATAATCGGCGGTCACTCCCACACGCTTCTGGACAAGCCCACGTACGTGAACAACATACTGATAGTTCAGGCGGGCGTCGGAACGGACCAGATCGGCAGGTTCGATCTCATGATAGATACGGACACAAACAGCGTGGCGAGCTATAAATGGCAGTGCATACCGATAAATTCGGAAAACTGCCCGCGTGACGAGGAGCTTGAGGGACTGATACTTCAGTATAAATCGAAGACCGACGAAAAATACAGCAGAGTCGTGACGAGATTCAACAAAAAGCTCACCCATCCGTCAAGGATACGCGAAACGGAGCTCGGCGATCTGTTTGCGGACGTTCTTAAAAAGAGCCTTAACGTCGATATTATGCTGCTCGGCTCCGGGAGCATCCGCTGTGAGGAGCTCGGACCGATACTTATGTATTCCGACCTCTGCGAGGCTTTCCCGTATGACGACGAGATTTATATGCTCACGATAACGGGCGCACAGCTCAAAAAGATGATAAAGTATATGCTCCGCGACGAGGTGTGGCAGGGCGCGCACTGCGAATTCTATCAGCTTTCAACAGGCTTGCAGGTAATATATTCAAGAGAACAGCATGAGTTCATTACGTTCAGTTTTAACGGTATGCCCGTAGAGGACACGCGTGAATATACCGTAGGTTTGCAGAGATTCCATTATCTGAATACGGAAATCGGCTTCGGCGTTCCGATAGAGGAGCTTACAAAGATCCACAATTCAAGGATAGTCGCAACGTCGTGCAGAGAGATACTTGACGAATATCTGTCCTCGCATCAGAGGATAGATCAGAAAACGGAAAACAGACTTGTTATAATATAGGAGGTTTCATATGAGAAAGTTTATAATCGATACCGATACAGCATCGGACGACGCCGCCGCTTTGATGATCGCGGCGTTCTCGCCTGATATTGATATTCTGGGCGTAACCGTCGTCGCGGGAAACGTGAACGTAAGACAGGCGGCGGACAACGCTCTTATGACGCTTGAAGCGTGCGGCTGCGACGCCCCCGTTTACATGGGCGCGGCGCGTCCGCTCATAAAGGCGAGAAAGGATACCATATCCGTTCACGGCAAGGACGGTATGGGCGATCGCGGGATAATCCACCCGAAGAAAACGCCGGAGAGCAAAAGAGCGGTCGATTTCATACTTGAAAAGGTCGCCGAATACCCCGATGAGATAGAGCTCGTTGTACTCGGTCCCGCGACGAATATCGCCGTTGCAATAATGACGGACAGAGAAGTGATGAGTCACGTCAAGCATATATGGACTATGGGAACGCCCGGCTTCGGTCCCGGCAACGCGACGCCGGTCGCGGAATTCAACGTGTTCATAGACGCGGACGCGTATAAAGTGATGCTCGACCTCGGAGTGCCGACGACGATAATCGGTTTTGATATGTGCGTCGGTGAGATAGGACTTGACGAGGCGGAGCTGTTGGCTCTGTCAAAAGGCAATGAAGCGGGCAAATTCCTGGAGCAGGCGACGAAAGTGATACTGCAGTTCAACTACGATACGCGCGGAGTACATATGGTCGATCTTCCGGACGCCGTAGCGCTTGCCGCCGCCGCGTGGGACGATTACGTAACGTCATCCGTAAAATGCCACTGCTTTGTCTGCACCGAGGACAACGAAACGTACGGACAGGTCATCTTCTATCAGGAAGGCAGAACGTATGAAGCCATGCCGAAGATAGAAAGCTATAACGCGGAGGTCGTCACCTCCGTATCGGAGCGCACGTTTACGAAACGTTTTATGTCTTTGCTTTTAAAATAAAATCCGCAAAACAAAAAAAGCAAGGGACATTTGCAAAAGAGCTTATGTCCCTTTTTATTTATTGCAATATCAATGAATACTTGTATTTTTAACAACTAATTGATAATTGACTTTTCAAGAAAAGGTGTTATAATGTAGTTACACCGGTGAAAAAAACTAAAAAACATATGGAGGTGCTTATATGCAGCTTGAATTAGGACAAAAAATACGTGAACTCCGTCACCGTGACGGACGCACACAGGAAACACTTGCGGACGCTTTGGGAGTAACGTCTCAGGCGATCTCGCGCTGGGAGGCGAACGGCGGTTATCCCGATATGGAGATGATACCCGCGATAGCCAACTATTTCGGCGTGTCGATCGATGAGCTGT
>JAEEGL012230564.1_pt1 | contig 30471 bp, 30 predicted proteins | sample 9134231 | NCBI WGS metagenome assembly JAEEGL01 (sample SAMN16246548, study PRJNA631951) | gut metagenome | biome: gut microbiome; feature: rumen; material: fiber-attached | host: Bos | place: Iran: Karaj | collected 2018-10 | reverse complement strand
TAGTAAGGAGATTCATTCCAAAAGGAAGTTCAATGAAGTTTATATCACAAGTTTATCTTGATAATATTTGTTTTGAAATAAACAGTATGCCAAGAAAATTATTTAACTACAAATGTTCTTACGATATAGAATTAAAATATAATTAAAAATGGTGCGGTTGAAATTACAATAAAGAAAAAAAAGTAGATAATAATCTACTTTTTTTTATTTTGTTTTTTACTTTTCATTTTAGCTAATTTTCTTCTTATAGGTATTAATGTATTAAATGACTTGTATGCTGCTTTTTTAAAGACATAATCTAATTCTCCAATGAACTCTGTATATTCTCCTCCAAGTCTTTTTTTGAATAGCCATATACCATATTCTGGATCGTCTTGGGCTGGATTAAATGAAGTACCAAAGAAATCTATTGTTTTATATCCTTCTTCAACTGCATCTTTTATTATTTCAAAATAAATTAAATAATTAGAATTTAAACTTCTTAAAAGAGAACTATTACCACCATGGATTGTCCATACTTTATCTCCATATTTAGCTGTAATAATTGAAGATAAAACATATTTGTCTTCTTTTACTAAATTGATTTCATCAATTAATTTTTGTAATTTATCTATTTGATTTTGTAATTCTTTTTTCTTATTTTCACTTGTTAAACTATCATGATTCTTTTTTAATTCATCGAGATTATTAGTTAAAAGTTTTAGAGTTTTCTTTTTATTTAAATAAACTATATAAATATCTCCATGACCATCTTTATGTAAGTCTTTATAGAAATTTAAATAATATTCTTTAGAATAAATAGATATGTTTTCTCTTTCAGCAGTTTCACTCATTGTTTTGTAAAAGTCTTCAACATATTTTTCATCATTTTTATATACTTCTAATTCATATTGATTACCTTTATTCATTACTTTTTTAGTTGTTGAATGAAAATTATTCTTTATTGATTCTAATCCTTGTGTTAAGTCTAATCTAAAAGTATATCTTGGTTGATTATGTTCAAAGGCTTTGTTGAATCCTAGATGTTTATATCCTATGCTTTTTAAATAATCTACTAATGAATGGTTATCAACACCATCTATTTTATTACCATCTAAATCTAAGGATTGTAATTTAACATCTGGATCTATTTTTAAAAATATTGCTTTTTTATCTTTAGCAAATTTTTTAATTCCTAAAGTTAATTCTTTGATTACTTCATGATTATTATAATCACATACAAAACCACGGGGACAGTAAAAATAAGAATATCCAAGAGGCATTTTTCTTTGAAGTAATAGAGCAGTTGCTACAAGCTTATCTTTATCATCAACAAGACCTACATAGTATGGAGTGGTATGTTTGTTTTCTTTAGAAAATTTTCCCCAAGATGTACTCTGTAAAAAATGAGATTTAGTCTTGTGATTACTTACAAATTTTTCATATTTTTTTTCGTCTATATTATCTATAAATTTCATACACATCATCCTTATAAATAAAAGTATAAGCAATAAACAAATAAAAGTCAAACAAGCAATATTGACTTGATAAATTGGTTATAATAAAATAATGGTGGTGGTATAATGAGAAAGGTAGTATTGGTATTATTATTAATTCTATTTGGAGTATCTGCAACACTAGGAATAACAAAATATATGGAATATCAGAAAGAACCAAAAGAAAATAATAATGTAAAAGAAATTGAAAAACAAATTAAAGAAGTAGAAGTAGAAATAAAAACCAAAGAAGAAGAAATAACAAAAGCTAAAAAAGATAACAAAGACGTATTAAAAGAAATAGAAGAATGGCAAAAAAAGATAGATTCAATAAAAAAATATTTTGGTTAGTCTCATTACTACTATTAGTATTATCAGCATTAGGGATAGTATTATACTTTTACTTTGATAAGGAATTGAAAGAAAAAATAAAAAATAACAATAATATAAAAGAAGAAGCTAAAATTAAAAACAAAGAATTAAAAGACAATAAAGATAAATTAAGTACTTTAGAAGAAGAATTAAAATCATATGATGGACTTGATAAAAAAGTAGATGAATTAAAAACTGATTATTTTAAGAATATTAAAACATTAGAAGATCAAATATTAAAAGGAAAGAGTAAAGCTAAGATTGCTTATTTAACTTTTGATGATGGACCTTATTATAATACTTATAAAGTTTTAGATATTTTGGATAAATATAATGTTAAAGCTACTTTCTTTACAACTAGTATCAATGGTGATTCTTGTTATGATAATAAGAATGAAAATTGTTATAAGTTATATAAAGAATATGTTAAAAGAGGTCATACGATAGCTAATCATACTTATACTCATGGTATTTTTAGAGGACTTTATAGCAGTACTGATTCATTTATGGATGCAGTTGTTAAACAAGAAAATCATATTAAGAAACAAACTGGGGGATATGTTACTAATATATTAAGATTTCCAGGTGGAAGTAATACAGCTGGTAAGTTAAAGGATTCTATTATTAAGCAACTTAGAAAGAAAGGTTATGGTTGGGTTGACTGGACTGCTGGAGATGGAGATGGTGGAGACTTAAGATCTAGAGATCAGGGATGGGCTACATTAACTTCTCAAATAGATGAAAATATAGAAGTAATTTTATTTCATGATTATAACTATATAACTACGGATTTATTACCAGATGCGATTGAATATTTACAGAAAAAAGGTTACATTTTGTTACCATTATTTTACGAAAGTAATATGATAAATAAATAAAAATGTTCGTTAAGAACATTTTTTTTAACTTAAAGCGATATCTAATACCATCATCAGTGCAAAACCAAGTAAACTGAAAAGTGCCATTAAATCCTTTCTTTCATTAGATTGGCTGGCAGGAATCAACTCTTGAATTACGACATAGATCATCGCACCAGCTGCGAATGATAAAAGAAATGGAAGTATTAATCTAACTTTTAAAACAAGTAAAGCTCCAATTAATCCAGATATTGGTTCTACTATTCCACTTAATTGTCCCCAAAAGAAGGCTTTTTTAGGAGTGAATCCTTCTCTAATAAGTGGTACACTTACGGCAGTTCCTTCTGGGAAATTCTGAAGACCTATTCCAAGTGCTAGAATACAGGCGCTACCAAGGGTCGCACCATCCAAACCATAAAATATTGAGCCAAAAGCAACCCCAACTGCAAGACCTTCAGGAATGTTATGAAGCGTAATAGATAGTACTAACATAATAACTCTTTTCAAACTACCTTCTTTATTCTTTTTATCATAAATATGTTCAAATATTTTATCTCCAATAAATAGTAATAATCCTCCAAATAAAAAACCTAAAGTAGTTATTAACCATACTATTAAGTTTAACTTTTCTGCCATTATAACTGCAGGAGATAATAAAGAGAAAAATGATGCAGCAATCATAATTCCAGCAGAAAATCCAAGCATTCCATCCATTATATTTTTATTAACATTTTTAAAAAAGAAAACAAGTAAGGCACCTAAAAGAGTAATAAACCAAGTAAATAAAGTAGCAATTAGAGCTTGAATAATTGGATTTAAATTAATAAAAAAATCTATCATAAATACACCATTATAACATATGAATAAAATAAAAAATTGTTAAATGTATACGTATAGTTTATAATAGAATTATATATTTAATTTATAATAAGGAGGTAAAATGAATAGTATAAGATACTATGATGAAGATAAAGATGAAGAAGTAGAAATGTCAAAAGATGATTTTGTTGAAGAAGAATCTTGGCAATTACCTTTTGAATTTGTAAAACAACAAGCAGATGAACATGAAGATATAAGAATGGAACTGTATCATCAATTATTGAGAAGAGCTAAACAAGAACCTTTTATTGAAGAATTAAAAAGTAGTGAATATTATAATCAATTAGTTGATGAAGTGTTATCTAGTAATAGTTTGATTGATAAAATTGATTTAGCTATATATTTTGATCATGATTTTATAGAAACTATTTTTTTTGGACTATATAATTTGACTGATGAAATAATAAATTATGATAGAAATGATGAATTATATACTGATCTTGCAATGAGATTAGTGGAAATATCTAAATTTGATATAGATGAAGAAACAAGAGAATTATTATATTCTGGAATAGATATACTAGTAGATAAATCTTTTGAAGAAATAAATAGAATTGGTGAAAAATATAGCTTACCTTTATTAAGTGATGATGAGATTAAAAAACTTAAAAAGACAAGTAAACAATCATATTTAGATGGAATAAATGAAAATTTGAGGTATTATGAAAAATAAAGTATTAAGATTTGTAACTGATAATTATATTACTTTTTGTGTATATGCATTAATTGGATGGATATACGAAGTAACATGGTATTTAGTAGTAAGAAATAAATTTGTGAATAGAGGAGTTCTTTTTGGGCCTTTCTTACCAATTTATGGATTTGGTTTATTAATCCTTCTATTATTATTAAAAAGATTTATGAAAAAGAAACATATTACAGATAATATAATATATTCAAGTATGGCAATATTTACAGTAGTAACATTTATTACAGTAACTATAATAGAGTATACAGTAAGTCCTAAGATACATAGAGTAGATTATTTATTTAAGGATTATGGAATTCTCTTATTTGGAATAAATATATTTGCAATATTACTAGTTAATTTGTATATTAAAAAATCAAAAAATAAAAAGATTAAAAAAATAGATACTACCCCAATATTAATATTTTTAGCAATATGGATAATTACTACAATAATTGAATATGTAGCACATTATATAATAGATGTATATACTGGTAAATTATTATGGGATTATTCAGAAGATTTCTTACAGATTAATAGTAGAGTTAATTGGGATGCTTCAAGAAACTTTGCAATAGGAGGCACAGTGCTTTTATATACTGTACAACCTATATTAGATAAATTTTTAACAAAAACAAAATTTAACAAAAAAATAATTATCTCTTTAATAATAGGGATACCAATGATTTTAGATTTTTTAATAAATGTGGTTATAAAGTAGAAAGAAAGTGATAATATGCCAAGTATATCAAGTCATATGGCAATAGCAAAAAGAGTAAGTGAAATACTTCATATTGATGATCCTGATTTTTATAGAGGAAATCTTTTACCAGATTTATTTAGAAATAAAACAAAGAGTCATTACAAAATAAAAGGAAAGAAGTATTTAATTCCAAATATAAAATATGTAAAAAGTAATTTTGATTTTAGTAAAATGGAAAACTTGGGAATATTAACACATTTATTATTAGATAAATATTATTTAGAAGAGTATTTAAATAATATAGAAGATGATGTATTTAAGAATAAAATAATATATAAAGATTATGATATTTTAAATAAAGATATTATTAAACATTTCAATTTGGATGTTAATAAAATTTCTTCTATATTAAAAAACTATGACAAAGAAGTAGATGAATCAAAATTGAATTCTAATATAAAATGTTTATATTTGAAAAAAGATGGTAATACAATATATTTGGATAAAGATAAGTTTATTAGATTTTTAGATATTATTTCTGCTAGAATTGCAGAAGAAATAAGAGAAATGGAGGTATGTAATGAAAAATAAAAAAATAGTTAGTTTATTTATTATTGTTTTATGTGTCTTTTTAGTAGGATGTGGAAGTAAAGATAAAAAAGAAAGTAAAGATGAAAGCGATGGATGGGTAGTAGATATTACATCTAATAGTCAAATGATAGAAGAAGATATTTTGAATATTTTCAATGATGCTAATAAAGATGGAAAATATAGAATGGTTGAATTACTTGGAAAACAAGTAGTAGCAGGAACAAATTATATGTTCTTATGTACTGAAGATAAAGAATACAAAGTTGTAGTAGTTTATAATGACTTAGAAAATAATTCTTCTATAACTAAAGCAACAACTTTTGATTTTAAACAATATGTTGATAAAAACAATGATATTGATGTAGAAGAATTAGTTGGTGGATGGACTATTGAAGTACCTGCTAAACCAATTGAATTAAGTGAAAATGTACAAGCAATATTTGATAAAGCAAATGAAAATATGGTTGGAGCTACATATTATCCAATTTCACAAGTAGCACATCAAAATAAAGATGGTAAAAATTATGCTATTTTATGCTTTGGTAGATTATCAGATCAAAATAGTACAACTGGAGTATTCTTGTTAACAATAAAAGAAGATGAAAATGGAGCAGACACAATTGTATCAATTTCACATGTAGATTTAAAAAAATATAATAGTTAATCTATTATATTTTTTATGATATAATTATTATAATAGGAGGTAATTTGTATGAAAAAAATATTTGCTTATTTATTAATATTAGTTGTTTTTTTATTGCCTGTGTGTATTGCAAAGGCTGATGGAAAAACAGTAGTAAGTAATGTGGAAGCTACAAGTAATATTGATTCAATACTAGTTTATGGTGGTGAAATTGAAACACCAGCATTCACTATTACTGAAGGATTACAAGCTCATGTTGATACTAGTGAATTCGGTTGGTACAGGTATGAAAATAATAAATGGATGCATAGAAGTAATGGATATCCATTTAGTTCAGGAAGATGGCAATTTAGAGCAAAGTTAATAATAGATGGTGAATATGCTTCATCATATACTTTAGGTAATCAAACTACATTTAAAGTAAATGATGTTAATTGGACTTTCTCATATAGAGGAACTTTGTCAAATTCTGATACTTCAGTTGGATATGTTTATTCTCCTGTATTAAATATTGAACCAACTGGTGAATTTAATTTTTTTGCGCATGAAAAATATCGTATATATCGTACTTATATTAATGAAGCAGCATATACAATATCAGTAGCAGATGGTATTGAAGGTGGAACAGCACCATATACATTTGAAAAAGTATCTGGTCCAGCTTGGTTAACTGTTTCTTCAACTGGAGAAATAAATGGGACACCAACTGAAGTTAGTAGTAATTTTGATTTAGTTGTTAGAGCAACTGATGCTGAAAACCATTCTAAAGAAATAACTGTTCCTGTAGAAAAGACTATTCTTTCACCAGGATTAAGAGAACTTATAACAGAAGTTGATGCAACTAGTAATACATCAACGATACCAGTATTAAATGGTGAGTTAACAATTCCAACATTTACTATGACACATGATACACCTGCTGTATTTGAATTATATGCTGGTGGATGGTATAAAAAAGTTGGAAATAGATGGGAGCTAATGACTGGTACATTTACTCCAGGATTGTGGCAGTATCGTACGCATGTAGCAGTAGTAGATGAAGCAGGAGAAAATTACATGTTGAGTGATGATACTGTAGTTACTATCGATGGAAGAGATTGGGGATTTGCAGTAGATGGATATAGTAATGAATACGTGTATGGATGGGTTACTTCAGAAGATTATGTAATAAAAAGTACAGTAGATTCAGTAGAATTAGATAGCTCATTTAAGGCTCCAAAAATAGGTGATGATATTACTGAACCAACAATATGGCAATTATCAGTAAATGGTGATAATAATCTAATAGGGTTAGTTGATGTAACTGCAAAATGGCAGTATAAAACTGGAGATGGATTCTATGATTGGGAAGATGCTACTGGTAAATTTGAAGTGAATAAAACATATCATATTAATTTAATGATAACTATTAATAGTGATTATTATGATTTTAAAAATATTGCTAATTATCCAGTTACATTAGATGGATACGAATTAACACAATATCAACTAAATACGGAAACGGTTGGAGAGTTTATAGAGTTTCCTATGTTAAAAGCATTAGTAGCACCTGTTATAAAATTAACACCAAATAACAACCAGTTAAAATTGTCTTGGGATAATCAAGATTTAGCAACTAAATATCAAGTATATAGAAGTACAGATGGTAAAAAATACACTAAATTAACAGAAGTAACTAAAAATGAATATACAAATAAAAGCTTAACATATGGTAAAACATATTATTATAAAGTAAAAGCATGTGATGCTTCTAAATGTACTGGTTATTCAAATATTGTTAAGAAAAAAGTAGTACCAAATAAAGTAAACTTAAGTATTTCAAGTGCAGGTACAACAAATATTAAAATAAAATATGATAAGGTAAGTACAACAGGTTACCAAGTATATATGGGTACTAAGACTACTAATATGAGTCTAGTAAAAGATATTACTAGTAATAGTACACTTACTTATAACAAAACAGGATTAAAAACAAATAAAACTTATTACTTTAAAGTAAGAGCTTACAAAACAGTAAGTGGAAAGAAAATATATGGTTCATGGAGTGCAATAGTAAGTACTAAAACTGCACCTGTAAAACCAACAGTAAAATTATCTTTAAAATCAATAGATTCAATGAATATTAAAATAGGAGAAGCGAAAGGTGCAACAAAATATGTTATTCAAAAAAGTGTCGATGGTGGAAAGAAATATACTACAGTAGATGAGTTAACAACATATGGAACTAAAGCACAAACAGAACTTGAATTAGGAAAAACATATTATTTTAGAGTAAGAGCATGTAATAGTCTAAATAGATGTAGTGGATGGGTAGTAGTTAGCCTTAAACATACACCAAAAGCTCCAAGTTTTTCTTTAACAACAACATCAAAGAAAGTAACAATAACATTAAAAGGTGTAGCAGACGTAGATGGATATGAAATATATAGATCATCTTCTAAAGATGGAAAATACTATAAAATAAAAACAATAAAGAGTGATGGAGTATTAGAGTATACGAAAGCATCTACTAAAGGGAAAATATATTATTATAAAGTAAGAAGTTATAAGACTGTAGGAACTAAAATAATTTATAGTCCATATAGTAAAATTAAAAGTATAACAAGTAAATAGAGTATTAAAAGTACTCTATTTTTTTATTTGTAATAGATGTAAAAATATGTTAGAATAATAAGTTATCGATGGAGGTTTTTATGGAATTATTTATCAAATTAGGATTAAAAGAAATTGCAAGTATTATTCAAACATTGGGAGAAACACATGATGTAAGTGACTTCAGTGATGTTTTTGAAATTAATGGAAAACAATATCACATTATGAAGGAAAAAGATGAATTAATTATTACAACACAAGATGGAAGAAATATGTGTATTGGTATTAATTATAATGAAAGAAAGGGTAAAGATTTTCAAAATAGAGACGTAACATTTACTAAACATGAAGCTGAAATAGATTATTATTTAGATGATGGTTCATCAATTAATTTAAAGAATCAATTACCATTAAGTAGAGGATATGAAGGCTTTACTAGTGTTCAAAGACATGATTTATTAAGTGGATTAGTATGCAAATATTATAATCAAAATGGAGAACCAGTTAGTAGTTTTACTATAGGATTAAATAAATTATGTTTAAATGGTAGTAAAAAAGTATATGAATTTACTGATGAAGGAATTCTATGTGGTAATAAATTAGTATCATTAGAGGGTGATAAATTATTATCAATAAGTGGAAGTGAAGTTCCTGAGTTATCGTTAATGGAAAGTTTTGATATAGAACAAGAAAAAGAAAAAATAAGTAGATTTGCTGAATCAGATGAATCATTACATCCATTTACTAAAGAAGCATTACAAGATGCTACAAGATTATTAGATAGAAAAAATAGAAGAGTAAAAGAAGTATGTAGATTCTATGATGAAGAATTAAAAGAATTAAGAACAGCAATAGCAATAAGACATAATATTAATTCCTTAATAGATGAAGATGTTATTAGACCAGATGAATTAGAAGAAATAAATAGTATGTTAAGACAAAAATTATTAACTAATAAAAAGTTATCATTAAAAAATTAAAAAAGATACATATGTATCTTTTTTTATATTATTGTTGGTACTAAATAATATATTAAGAATAAAATGAATATTATGAATGTTATCCAAGTTATTTCTGGTTTTGGTTTATTTTGTGTATATCCATTTTTATATCTTATTTGATCTATAATAAAAATTATAAAATCTATAATTGTGAAAGATATAATACCAGCACCTATTCCATCAGTAATTGAATATGAAAGTACCATAATAATTATTGTAATAAAAGATGGAACAGCATTCTTTATATTTTCAAAATCTATTTCAACGACATTTTTTATCATTAATGCTCCAACGTATATTAAAGCTGATGCTGCAGCAGATGATGGTATAAAAGCAAATAATGGTAAAAAGAATATTGAAAGTAAGAATAGAATTGCTGTAGTAAGAGCAGTTAATCCTGTTTTACCACCAGCAGCAACTCCTGTTCCACTTTCTACGAATGTTGTTACTGTACTTGTTCCTAAGAGTGAACCACATATAGTTGCAGTACTATCAGAATACATTATTTTTCCATAGTTAAGTGGTTTATCATCTTCATCTACTAGATTAGCATTCTTACAACATCCTATAACTGTTCCCATAGTATCAAACATATCAATCATACAGAATGAAATAATAAGCATTATAGAAGTAAGAAGAGAACCATCTGGAAGATTAAATCCTCCATTAAATACTGATAAGAATACTTTGTTATTTCCAAAGAATTTACCAATACTTTCTACAAAGTTCCAACTTATTCCAGGAACATTTCCAAGAAGTACATCTAAATCTGCTACTTGTAACGGTATTGCTAGAATAGTGGCAGATGCTATACCGATAATAACTGAACCACGTACTTTATAATGAGATAGAATTGTTATAATAAAAAGACCAGTTAATGCAACTAGTGCCATACAGCCTTCTCCACCTAATGTCCATACAGCTGGATCATTAAAGTCTAATAATTTAACTAAAGTAAATTGATCACCAACGATAATATGAGCATTTTGTAAACCTATAAAGGCGATAAATAAACCAATTCCTACAGATACACTTGTTCTTATTGGTTTAGGAACACCATCAAATATTTTTTCTCTTAATGATATGGATGTTCCGTCTTTTTTTCTTCCTGCTGGTATAAATGATAGTAGTAAGAAGATAATACCACTTATAAAGACAAACAACATGGCATTTCCGTAGGAAAATGCAAATCCAGCACTTCCACCTATTATAGAACCAACAAGCGTATTTAAGCCCATTCCAGGCGCTTGAGCAAGTGGCATTTTAGCTACTAGAGCCATTAATAAAGTTCCAATAAAAGCCCCTAGAGCAGTAGCAATAAATATACTTGTAAATCTTGGATCATTTGTACCATTCCATAAAATGTTATTTGGATTAACCACCAAGATATAAGCCATAGCTAGAAAAGTTGTAAGCCCTGCAAAAAATTCAGTTTTACGTGATGCTTTTCTTTTCTTTATTTCAAAAAAACTATCAAATTTGTTTTTCATAAATCCTCCTTATATTTTAATTATAATGTATTGCTAATAATTAAAACAATAAAAAAATAGAACTAAATGTTCTATAATTACTTATTATGAATTTACATCTAAATTGCTAATATTAGTTTCAATATCATTATTAACAGATGTTTCGAATTGTTTATATTTAACTGACGTTGTTACTAAAAATCTAACAAAATTTTCTAATGATTCAGTAATAGATGGATACATAGATGATAAATCAGTATATTTTTCTTTAGCAGATTCTTTTGCTTTACCACTCCATGAATTTGGATTTTCAAAAAGCATACTTATACTTTTTCCTTCTTCATCAAATAATAATCTTATTCTATTGAGAGAATCATTTAGATTATTAGTAATATCATCAAATTCTTGTATACTTGTAATAGATACATTAGGATTCATTTCTTCACCCCTTCATAGTCTAATTCTTCACCAAGTGGGTCGTAAGATGACATTTTAGAATTACCTTTTTTAGGTATATTTTCCATTGTATTATCGTTTAAGAAACCTTTATTATCATATTGTGAGTTTTCTTGATGTAATTCATCGTAAAACTCTTTATCACTTTTCTCATAAAGATTATAACTTTTTCTAATAGTTTGACTAAATGTATTTGTAGTTTCATAAACCAATTTTAATTTTAATAGATATTCATCTATTTTATTATAAAATACAGAAGCTTCTGATCCACTCCATACTAATTTTAATCTTTCAATTTGTTCTTCCCAATATTTAATTTCTTCTTCTAAGCTTACAGAACTTTTACTAAATTTTTGTTCATAATATTTTAGTTCATCTGTATCTACTTCAATATTCATTTAATTCACCTCGCTTGTTATCTAGTATAGTTGAATAATTCATCATAATTTATATCTGCAAGGGTATCTGGAGTACTATTCATTTGCATTAATTTTTCTCTATGAACTACATCTTGTGCTAAATCTAACTCATTAGTTTTTAAACTATCTGTTGATGTATTCATTTGAGTTATATTTGCTTTTTCTAAATCTTCTGTATTGTCTTTATATTCTTTTATTTGTTGTTCATGAGAATTTGCAATTTGAGTTAATTCTTTTTTAATTAATTGTTCTGTATTATCTTTATATTCTTTTATTTGTTGTTCTTCAGTATTACCCATTTGATTAAGTGCAGTATTTGCTATCATTTCATTACTATCATCGAATACTTGGGTTTCTTGTTCAATCTCATTATTTATATTTGCCATTGCTTGTTCATCAATATTATCATCAATATTGTTAGTTTGTAGTCCTTTTTCATTTAAATCTTTTGGATTAACTGTTAAATTACTTAAATCAGCAATCTTAATTTGACTTTTAATTTCAACTTCTTTTTCTTGTGCAGCTTCTCCTTCATTAACACTTGCTCCATCTTGCTTTTCAATTTCTACTTGTCTAATTTCTGATTCAACAGGAGAATATACATTATTTAATTCTGTTGGAATCTCTATTTCATTAAACATATCTGTAATAATTAGTTCACTGCTCATAAATGCATCTTTTTGTTTAGCTACAATTCTAGATGTATTTTTTGCTCTAGAACCCATTTTTCTAACATTCTTTTGTATTTTTTTAATACCATCACCGATTAATGGAAAAGAAGTTAATGATCCTAGATTTCCTGTTATAGCTCCATCTAATTCTGCAGATAATTTATTTAAGACTTGCATGATAGAACTTATACTATCATCATTTACTTTTATTACTGGCATATATTCACCATCTTTCTTATATTATGGCATTTATTTCATATCCTTTATACTTATATATCAATTATAATACATTAAATAAAAAGAGACAACAATTATAGACAAATTAACTAATTAGAACTCCATATATTTGACTATTAACCATTTATGTGCTATTATCTTGGCAACGAAAGGAAGTTATTTATATGGAAAAAATGTTTATAATGAGATGGAGACATATGGGTAACACTTATACTGGTCGGAGATAACTGATTATGGGTATAAGTGTTTTTGGCATTGCTTATACCTGTATGAATTAATATAGAAATTAGAGAATAATACAGGTTTGTTTAAAACCTGTTTTTTTTATTTCATCCAAGGTGTAGGCAATGTAATTATCGTTTAGAAAGGATGAAAAATAATGGAAACTAAAGAAATATTAAATAAATTAATTAGTTATAATACTATAAGAGATAAAGATAATATTAAAATAATGGATTATATAGAAAAATATCTTAAAAAATATAATTTTGCAGTTAATAGAGTTGGTAAATGTTTAATCGCATATAACTCTCTTAATCCAAATATTGGTTTTATAGGACATACTGATACAGTTGATTATGAGTCATGGGATGGAGATCCATTTACTTTAAAAGAAATTGATAGTAAATTAATTGGTCTTGGTGCATGTGATATGAAAGGTGGAGATGCATCAATTTTATCTGCTATATCTAGAATAGATTTAAATAAAAATAAACTAGCTTTATATTTTACTAATGATGAAGAAATAAGTTTAGGTGGAATAAAGAGTATAAAAGACATAATAGTACCTAATAATGTTATTATTGGTGAACCAACTAATAATGTTCCTATATATGGAACTAAGGGACTTTTAGAATTTTTTATAACTTTTAAAGGTATTAAATGTCACTCATCTACTCCTGATAAAGGAAAAAGTGCAATACTCGAATGTGTTTCTTTTATCAATAAAATAGAAGAGTACTATAATAAAGTTTTAAAGAAAGATATAGTTATAGATTTTGAAGTACCATATACTACGATGAACATTGGTAAAATTAATGGTGGAGAAACAGAAAATTCAGTACCTGGGAAATGTACCATTACAATAGATTTCAGAATAGCTAAAAAAGATCATGTTAATAAAATTAAAAAGAAAGTAAATAAATTACTTACTAAATATGATTCTGAATGTATTATTAATTTTGAAGTACTTCCAAATATCAATAATAATGATATTTCTTTCTTAGAAGAAGTATCTTGTAAGAAACAAACTAAATGTTATCTTACAGAGGGATCTTTTATTGATAAAAACTTTATTATACTTGGACCAGGACCAGATACATCTCACCAAAAGAATGAATATATAACCATAGAATCATTAAATAAAACTGTAGAATTATATATAAAAATAATTGAGTATTATAATAAAAAGAGCGAATATCAATAAGATGATTCCTCTTTTTTTTGAATTAGTTTATAATTAATTTAAGAAGGTAGATTATATGAGTAAAATAGAAATAATAAATGGTTCAAGTGTTAATCAAGAAGTAGATGCAATTGTTAATGCTGCTAATAGGTTTTTGTTATCAGGTAGTGGTGTGTGTGGAGAAATCTTTAAGCAAGCTGGATATAGTGAATTAAATAAAGCATGTAGCAAAATTAAGACACCACTTAATGATGGTGATGCAGTTATAACTCCTGCATTTAATATTAAAAATGCTAAATATGTTATTCATACAGTAGGTCCTGATTTTGGAAGAACACCTGAAGCATTTGATAAATTATTTTTAGCATATTATAATTCCTTAAAAGTATTAAAAGAAAATAATCTACATTCTATTTCTTTTCCTTTAATTAGTTCTGGAATTTATGGAGGAAATTTAGATAATCCATTTATGATATCTGCGAGTGAATGTATTAAAGCTTATAATCAATTTATTAATGATTATAAAGATTATGATATTGAAGTAAAACTATGTGCTTATTCAAATAGTGAATATTTAGAAATAAAAGAATTAGGTAAAGAACAATAATCTTTACTTTTTTTATTTCTATTCTTATAATTTATCTAGAAGGTAGTCAAAGTGGATAAAGAAAAGAAGTATTACAAAAGTCTTGATATTGTTCGATTATTATCGTGCATTGCAGTTTTTTTGTATCATCTTAATATATTAAAAGGTGGTTATTTAGCTGTATGTACTTTTTTTGTGTTGACTGGATATCTTTCTTGTTTATCTTCCTTTAGAAAAGAAAAATTTTCGATATTAAAATATTATAAAGATAGAATTGTTCATATCTATCTTCCATTTTTAATAGTTGTTTTTATATCTATATTTTTAGTATCTACATTAACTACATTTAATTGGATTAATCTTAAACCAGAAACAACGTCTGTTATTTTAGGTTACAACAATTATTGGCAGATTAATGCTAGTATTGATTATTTTGCTAGATTTATAACATCACCATTTATGCATTTTTGGTATATGGGTATTCTATTACAATTTGAATTAGTCTTTCCATTTGTATTTATAATACTTAAATTTATTGGTAATAAATTACATAGATTAATACCATGCTTACTTCTTATAGTTAGTTCAATTTTATTTTTATTTTATTTTTATGTTTCAGGAATGACTGAAAGTATTATGACTACTTATTATGGAACGTTTTCAAGATTATTTTCAATATTATTTGGGGTTACTATTGGATTTATTTATCATTATTATAGAAATTATTTACCTAAATTCTTAGATAAAAAAATAATTAATAGATTAATAATTATTCTTTATTTAGTAGCACTCACTGCTTTATTTATTCTTGTTCGTTCAACTTCATCATATTTTTCAATTGCAATGATTTTAACAACATTTATAACATGTAGATTAATTAAATATGGAACTAGAATAGAAAATGAAAATGTAACATTTTTAGATAAAATAATTAATTCACTTGCAGACGTTAGTTACGAAGTATATTTAGTACAATATCCAGTTATATTTATATTCAAATATATTAACTTTAAAAATATTTATTTAGATAATACTATGATTATATTAATTACTTTTGTAATATCTTATGTCTTACATTTCTCACTAAATTATAAGAAAAATAAAAATAATAAAATTAGATTTTTAGTATTAAGAATACTTGTTTTATTAGGTCTTTTTGCAACATCATATTTTGGAGTAGATAAATATATTAAGAGTAAAGATTATACTAAAGATGCTCAAGCTCTTCAAGATAAATTAAAAGAAAATGAAAAATTAATGAAAGAAAAACAAAAAGAATATGAATTAAATTTAAAAGAAGAAAATGATAGTTGGGAAAAAGTATTAAATGATTTAAATGCTGGTGAAGAAAAAATAAAAAAGACAGTTTCTAAACTTTCAGTAGTAGGAATAGGAGATTCAGTAATATTAGATGCGATACCATATTTATATGAATACTTTCCTAATGGATATTTTGATGCAAAACAGAGTAGAACAGATTATGAAGCAGATGACATTATTGTAGATTTATTAAAGAAAAATAAACTTGGAAATCCAATAGTTATCGGATTAGGTACAAATGGACAATGTGGACCTAGATGTCATAAAGAAATAGTAAGATTATGTGGAAAAAGAAAAATATTCTGGATAAATGTTACAAATGATGATGAAGTGCATGTTAATGATTCAATAGCACAATTAGCAAAAGAAAATAAAAATGTATATCTAATAGATTGGAATAAAATATCTAAAGGATATGATGATTACTTTATTTATGATGGAGTACATTTAAAAACAAAAGGGCAAAAAGCATATGCTAAAGCAATATATGACAGTATTTATAAAACATATTTAGAAGAATATAGAAAAAAGAAAAATGATGTAATAAAGAAACATAATGAAGAATTAAAAACTAAATTAAGTTTTTATGGAAATGAATTATTATTAAATATACTTGAATACATAAAAGATGATTATAAAGATATAAAATTTGGAATAGATAAAGATTATAATAAAGATTCATTATTGGATGATTTAAAAGATGATAAAGAAAATAAAACATTAACTCATAGATTAGTATTTGTATTTGATGATAAAGTAAATATGAAAGATAATGATTATAAAGAGTTAATAGAATTATATAAAGATCATGAAATAACATTTATTATTTATAGTAAGAAAGATATAAAATTAGAAAATGAAAATGTTAAAATAATTAATTTATACGAAACTATAAATAGTAATGATAAGTATTTAATATATGATAAAAAACATATTTCTAAAGATGGTTATAATTACATAAAAGATTTAATTTTAAAGGAGATTAAGTTGTGATAAAATAAATACATTGAGGAAGTGTTATTATGAATGACATGTCTAAAGATAAGTTAATAATTGCAGGACCATGTACTTTTGCATCTTATGAAGAATTAGAAAAGATTGCTTTATTATTGAAAGATAAAGGTATTACATATTTAAGAGCAGGTACTTTTAAAATGAGAACAAGTCCAGATTCTTTTCAAGGATTAAGAGAAGAAGGAATGGAAATGCTTCTTAAGGTTAAAGAATTATACAATATGAAAATAGTTACTGAGTTAACAAGTATTGAACAAGTTAGAAAATATGGTAATTTAATTGATATTATTCAAATAGGTACAAGAAATATGTATAATTATGAACTTTTAAAAGAAGTTGGTAAGTTAAAAACACCTGTTATTTTAAAAAGAGCGATTAGTGCAACTTATGATGAATGGATTAAAGCAGCTGAATATATTAAACGTGGAGGAAACAACAATATTATTTTATGTGAAAGAGGTATTAGAAATTATATGTCTAATGAAACTAGAAATATAATGGATATACAAGCAATACCTTATATTAAACACAATACTGATTATAAAATAATAGTAGATCCGTCTCATTCTAGTGGTAATGCATATATGGTAGAACCACTTGCTAAAGCAGCTTTAGTAGCAGGTAGTGACGGTTTATTGATAGAGACACATTATAATCCAAGTGAAAGTAAATGTGATTCAATACAGACAATAGATATGGACACATTAGATAGAATTATTAATTTCTCTAATAATATGAGGTGATTTTTATGTTTAAAATGACAGATGAACTAAAAGATAGATATAACGATGAAATAAACTTTATGAATGCTGATAATATGTTTTATGCACTTGATTCTTTAATAAATAGAGAAGGATTAGATAATATTTTAAAAGAAGAATATGAAACAGAAGAAGAGGCTTTATCTGGTTACGTTTCAAAATCAAGTGCGATTAGATTTTCTTGTGATGCTATAGAACATTATGTTAAAGCAATACTTATTATGAATGGAAGTAATTGGGATGAATCAAAATCATGGGGACATAATCTGTTAGAATTATTTAGTCATCTTGATGAAGAAAGTAAATTTTCCTTAGAAAATGCAATGAGCCATAGATATATAGCAAATGAAATAGATATGGATTATGCAGAATACTTATTTTATTTATTAAAAATATATAATTTCTTTAATAAAAAAAATATAGAAAATAAATATATAGAAGAATTAACATCTGGTACTGATAAAAAAAGTAGTGATAATGATTTTAATTATGATATTAATAACATAGATTATTATTTAAATTATAATGGGGAAAAAATGATTTTTGTTCATGATAATGAAAGAATAAGACAACTAGAAGAAGGCAAGACAGTAGAAGGTGAATTACAATCAATAACACCTGAAAGAGGTAGAGGACAATTATTAACAATTAAATCTAGATTTCCTGGTCAATATTTTGTAGAAGGACCAACAGAATTTTTAATATCATTTGCATATGCTTTAAGAGATTTAAGTATTACATATAGGAGAAAAAACGGTATTATAATAAAAAATCAACCATAAACATTAATTATTATTAATGTTTTTTTTATTTAATGCTATACTAAATATAGTTAGGATGATGATGTATGAATAATAATTTGGATTATGAAACTATATCTAAAATGGATAAAGAAGGTATTCTTAGAGTTTATAAAACTAGAGAAGAAGGCTTGTCTAAAGAAGAAGTTCAAAAGAGATTAGAAGAATATGGTGAAAACATTGCAATGAATGTTAAGAAGAAAACTCCTCTTTATTTTATTCTTGAAAGTTTAAAAGATAAATTTGTTCTTATATTAGTTCTTCTTGCTGCGATTGATTTTATTACTGATGATAAGATTGGAGCATTCATTATTTTAGGTATTACTATCATCAGTGTTATTATTAGATTTACTCAAGATTATTCAACATATAGATTTAATGAAAGATTAAAGGAAAAGATTAGAATTTTTACTGATGTTATTAGAAATGATAAAGCTAAAGAGGTAAGACAGGAAAAAGTAGTTTGTGGTGATATTATTACTTTAAGTGCTGGTTCTGTTATTCCCGCTGATTTATATTTGTTTGAGAGTAAGGACTTGTTCATTAGTGAATCTTCTTTTACGGGTGAAAGTGAACCTATAGAAAAGTCTTGTACTATTAAGATTGATAGTGATGATCCAATTGAAATGAATAATATTTGTTTGATGGGATGTAATGTTATAAGTGGTCATGGTAAGGGTGTAGTTATTAAAACTGGACTTGATACTTATATAGGTAAGATTAATAAGAAGAAGGAAACTGTTAAACAAGAAACAGCTTTTGATCAAGGTATGAATCATATTACTTCTTTATTAATAAAATATATGATTGTTATTTCTGTATTAGTATTTATCATTTATGGTTTATTAAGAGGTAATATTAAAGAAGCTATGTTATTTGCATTATCAGTTGCAGTAGGTATTACTCCTAGTATGTTACCAATGATTGTTAATGTTAACTTAACCAAAGGAAGTAAATCTTTAGCAAAGAAAAATACTTTGGTTAAAAGTATTAAATCTATTCAAAACTTAGGTTCAATGGATGTTTTATGTACTGATAAAACAGGTACTCTTACTAAGAATAATATTGAACTTCAAAAGTATATTAATATCAAGGGAAAAGATGATGAATATGTTTTAAAATGTGCTTATGTTAATAGTTATCTTTCAACAGGTTTCAAAAATATTGTTGATAAAGCGATAAATGATTATGCTAAAAAGCATAATATTGATATTAGTGATTATAAGAAAATAGATGAGATACCATTTGATTATATGAGAAAAAGATCATCTTTAGTTGTTCAAAATGGTGGGAAGTATTCTATTATTGCTAAAGGAGCTTTAGAAGAAGTTGTTAAAGTATGTGATATGGCTTTAATTGATAATGAAGAAGTTAAATTAACTGATGCGATTATTAAGAAAGCTAATGCTAAAGCTGAAGAACTTGCCAAAAATGGAATGCAAGTTATAGCTCTTGCTGTTAAGCATGAATATGAAGGTATTGATAAGTATGATGAAGAAGATGAAAAAGATTTAACTTTAATAGGATTAATCGCTTTCTTAGATCCACCAAAACCTTCTGCTAAAGTAACAATTAATAAATTAAGAGATTATGGCGTTTCAATAAAAATATTAACTGGGGATAATAAATTTGCAACTGAAAGTGTTTGCAAGGCAGTTGGTATTGATAGTGAAATAGTTACAGGAAAAGATATTGAAAAATTAAATGACCATGAGTTATCTTTATTAGTTGAAAAAGTAGATGTATTTGCTAGAATGAATCCATTACAAAAAGAACGTGTAGTTAGAATTCTAAGAGAAAATGGTCATTCAGTTGGATATATGGGTGATGGAGTAAATGATGCTCCTGCTCTAAGAACCTCTGATGTTGGAATAAGCGTTGATAGTGGTACCGATATTGCTAAAGAATCAAGTGATATTATCTTACTTGAACAGAATTTAGAAGTTATCCATAATGGTGTTATTGAAGGAAGAAAAGTCTATGGAAATATCTTAAAGTATATGAAATTAGCATTAAGCCAAGACTTTGGAGATGTATTCAGTATAATGATTGCAAGTGTCTGCTTACCTTTCTTACCATTGTTACCTATTCAGATGCTTATTCAAGACTTTATTGTTGAACTATCTCAGATAGGTATACCCTATGATAATGTTGATGAAGAATTCATAAAGAAAGTTCGAAAATGGGATATTAAATCTATAAGTAAATTTATGAAGATTTTCGGAATAATTAGTTCAATTACTGACGTAGTAGCATTCTTATTATTCTGGTATTTATTTAAATATAATACAGTTGATTCTCAAAGTTTCTTCCAAACTGCATGGTTTGTTGAATGTATAATATCTGAAACATTAATGATCTTCTATATTAGAACTAAAACAATTACTAAATCTAAGCCAAGTGCAGCATTACTTGGATTAACAGTTTTAACTGCAGTTGCTACAATTGTTACTCCAATGATATTAAGTAACGTTGAAGGATTTAATTTCGTAATGTTACCAGTTAATTATTACTTCTGTTTAGTGGGATTAGTTCTTCTATATGGATTAATTGCTCAAGTAGTTAAGAAAATATATATTAAGAAATATGATGAATGGTTATAGGAGGCATTATGGGATTATTTGATTTTTTAGATAGTGATAATGAGAAAAGAAAAAAAGAAATGGAAGATGAAATGGATTTACTAGGTCTTGAAGATTGGGAAAAGGAAGAAGTAAGAAATGGTAATTACAGTCCAGAAAGTTTTGAAGAAGAAGACTTAGAAGAAGATGACTACTATTATGAAGATTCTTAAAGGAGATTTATATGAGTAAAATAAATGAATTAAAAAAGATAATAGATGAATCTAATAATATAGTTGTACTTACTGGAGCAGGAGTATCTACAGATAGTGGAATAAAAGATTTTAGAAGTAAAGATGGTCTTGCTAAAGTTACTAGTATACCTATGGAAATTCTTTTAAGTAGTAATTATTTCTATATGCAAACTGAAGATTTTTATGAATTTTATAAGAGTTATTTTGATTGCTCTGATATTGAACCCAATGTTACACATAAATATTTAAAATATTTAGAAGATATTGGTAAATTAAGTGCTGTTATTACTCAAAACATAGATGGATTGCATTCTAAAGCAGGTAATGAAAAAGTGTTAGAACTTCATGGGACAACTTTTTCTAATCATTGTATTAAATGTCATAAACATTATAATTCTGATAAAGTTTTTAAAGCAAAAGGAATACCTAAATGTTCTTGTGGTGGAATAATTAAACCTGATGTTGTTTTATATGGTGAATCACTTCCTGCTGATGCTTTAAATGAATCTATTAAAAGAGTAGAGGAAGCTGATACTTTTTTGATATTAGGTACTTCTTTAGTTGTTTATCCAGCTGCTGGATTAGTTGAATATTTTAATGGAAAGAATTTAGTAATTATAAATAGAGATAAAACTAGTTATGATAGTGAAGCAACTCTTGTAATTCATGATAATTTAAAAGAAGTTTTTGGTAAGTTATATGATATGTCCGGGTTGCAATAGAAAAATAAGCAATGATTCGAAATACTGTCCAAGATGTGGAAAGGTATTTGATCGTGGTGATGTTAAGAAGTATTCAGATATTTTTGAAACCGATTTATTAGAAGTTTATTATCCTCCAAAAGATAAAAAAGTGAAAATATGGGGAGTGTCTTTAAGATATGCATTCTTTACATATTTGTATGCTATCTACGAAAAAATGTATTTCTGTGCCACTATTAGTATTATAAACCTACTTTACTGGTGGTATGCAGTACCAAGATTTATTTATTATACATTTATGTCTAGAGGTTTTCTTTTCTATTCATTTTTCTATACATTAGAATTAGGAGCCTTTGTATATTTATTTTATATATTTAGGTTTGATAAACTCTTAGAAGAAAAAAGAAAACTAAGAATAAATAAAATAGTTTCTGAAAATAGAGAAAAAACAAAAAAAGAATTGATTGAAATAATAGAAAAGCAAAAATATAATAAAAAAGGATTTATAATCGCCTTAATAATATCAATAATATTAATTCCTATTTTGATATATTACTTTAAAGTATATTTAGATATGTATTATTTTGCATTATAAAAAGAACTTAATAAAGTTCTTTTTTAATTTAATAAATTACATTTATATTCATAGAGTAAATCATTTATATCATCTATACTATATATATGATTTATAAAACAGAATCTTATTATTAGGTCAAAATAATTATTTTTGGGTAAAGAATAAGATGCGCTATTTAATAGGGAACATAATTCATCTTCACTTAATTCTAAGGATGCTCCCAGTAATATTACTGTTTCTTTTGATGGATGATAATCTTCATCACTTCTAATCTTAGAGAATAGTCTTCTATCAATATTTACTTTATTATAGACGTCACTATCTTTTAAGTTTCTATCATCAATTAATTTAAATAATAACTTTTGAAATTTATTTTCATCTTTATGTTTATCTAAATAATCATCTATAGATCTATCTTCTTGTAATGCTCCACAACATTCAAAATTAACTTTTCTCATTTTGAATGTTTTTTCTTGTTCTAAATTATTATTTATATATTCTTTTAATAACTTTTTGATGTTCATAATTGTCTCCTTCTAAGCGACCAAATTAATATTTATTTCTAGTATTATTATAGCAGAAAGAGAGGAATAAAAGATGAAAAAGAAAATTAATGTTGTATTTATTTTAGATAGGAGTGGATCAATGCATAATAGTGTAGAAGATACTATTGGAGGTTACAATAGTTATTTGGAAAGAGAAAGAAAGAATAATTCTTTAATTACTACAGTATTATTTGATGATGAATATGAAGTATTACATTATAGAAAACCTGTAAATGAAGTTAAAAAAATAACTAAAAAGGAATATTATGTTCGTGGATGTACTGCTTTATATGATGCAATTGGTAAGACTATTACTAAATTAGATCATGATGTTAAAGATGAGAAGGTTTTATTTATTATAACTACAGATGGACTTGAAAATGCTTCAGTAGAATATAATAAGAAGAGAATTTCTAAATTAATTAAGAAACATAGTGATTGGGAATTTATCTATTTAGGAGCAGATATTGATTCTTATGAAGAAGGAGAATCTATTGGTATTAGTAGAGATAGAATATCTAATTTTAAGAAGTCAAAAGAAGGTATAAAAGAAGTATTTAAATCTGTTAGTTATTTAGGTAAATGTATGGCATGTAGTGAAGAAATAAATGATAGTTGGAAAGAAAATCTAGAATAATAGATTGGGAATGATATAATAATTATAGAAGATTGATAATATTTGGAAGTGATAATAATGAAGAAGTCATTGATGTTTATAATTATTTTAATATTATTCCCACTTTCTGTTTGTGCTTTAGAATATCCAAAGATTAATTCTAAAATAGTAGAAGTATATGATTTAACTGATGATAAAGTTTTATATGAAGTTGGATCTAATAAGAAAGTATCTATCGCATCACTTACTAAAATTGCTACAGTTATTACTGCAATTGAAAATATTAAGGATCTTGATGAAAAAGTAACAATTACAAGTGAGATATTAAATGCGGTAAATTGGCAATTAAAAAGAACAGGATTAAAGTCAGGAGAAGTATTAACTTATAGAGAATTATTATATGCGACTATGTTAAATAGTGGAGCAGATTCAGCTGAATCAGTAGCAGTTTTAAGTAGTGGAAGCATTGAAAACTTTGTTAAGAAAATGAATAATCTTGTAGATAAACTTGGACTTAAAAAGACTCATTTTGTTAACGTAACAGGTCTTGATGCAGAAGGACATAATTCATCTGCAACTGAGGTAAGAAAATTACTTGTATATGCTTTAAAAAATAAAACATTTAGAGAAATATTTGGTGCGAAAACTTATACTTTATCTAATGGAATAAAAGTAAAAGCATCTATGTTTAATTATGGAGTATCAGAAGAAATATCTAAGATAATCTTAGGAAGTAAAACAGGAATAACTGGACAAGCTGGATATTGTCTTGCAACTTTATCTAAGATAAATGGTCATGAAATAATTATAATAACACTTAATGCAAGTAGTGGCATGCATGTTAAGGATACAGTTAAGTTGATAGATTTTATAAGTAAAAATTATAAAGAACAAGAAATAATATCTGAAAGAGCATTTGTTAAAAATATTCCAGTTAACTTAAGTGATATTGATAACTATGAAATTGCTTCTACTAAAACAGTAACTAAATTCGTACCTTCAGACTTCGATAAAACTCAAATAAAGATAGAATATGATGGAGTTAATGAATTAAATTATAGTAATAAAAATGAAGATAATTTAGGCACAATTAAATACTATTTAGGAGATAGTTTATTACTTGAAGAAAATGTAATACTTAATAAAGATTTAAAACTTAGTTATTCTAAATTATTAAATAAATATAAATATTTTATTATAGTTATTTTTATCTTTTTGTTATTCTTTGTAAATATTATTGATAAAAGATTAAAAAGAAAAAGAAGAAAAAGAGTAAAAATATGATAAGATATACATGGTTAGGTGAGGTGTATTTATGAACTTATATAAAATGATAGAAGATAATCCTTGGATAGTTAATATTATTTATTCAATAGTTGCAATTATTGCAGGTATTATTATCTATATGATAGTAAATAAAATGTTCTTTAATATTCTTGAAGATAATCTTAAAATTTTATCTAATAAAAAATCTAAAACATTTTTTAAATTAATAAAAAGTGTTAATAGGTATATTTTTATAATAATTATGCTTTTAGTTATTCTAAATATTAATGGTGTTAATATTTCTTCTTTAATAGCAGGTGTTGGAATAATAAGTATTATTATAGGTTTTGCTATTCAAGATGCTTTAAAAGATATTATTAAAGGTTTTGATATAATTGCAGATTCTTATTATCAAGTTGGAGATGTTATTAAATTTGAAAATTATACTGGTAAAGTATTAACTATTGGTATTAAAACTACTAAGATTGAGGAATTATATAGTAGAAATATAATTTCTCTTTCTAATCGAAACATTGAAAAGGTGGAAGTAGTATCACATATGATTAATATAGAAATACCATTATCATATGAATTAAAAACCAAAGATGCTGAAACTGCAATAGAATATATTATGGATAAAATTAGAAAAATAGATAAAGTAGAAAAAGTTGAATATAAAGGAGTAACAGAATTAAGTGAATCTAATATAAAATATCAAATAAAGGTATTTTGTCCACCAGTATTAAAAGATCAAATAAGAAAAGATTCATTAACATGTGTAGTAAAAGGATTAGAAGAAAAGAATATTGCTATACCATATAATCAACTTGATATACATAATAAATAATAAAGAGAAAATCATTTACATATTTTCTCTTTTTTTATATTATTAAGGTAGAATAGAAATAGAAGAGAGGATTAATATGAAAATATTAAAAGGATTTTTAGCTTCAATAGTAAGTCTTATTATTTTTATTTTAATTTTTGCATTTTTTATGTCATTTGCAGCCCAGAAATTTATTAAGAATGATTTACTAAAGACAGCAGCATTGGAAGCGATTGAAAATGAAAAATCATCAAAAGAACTTATTAGTCAACATAAAGATGCAATTAATAAGATGTTTGATGATGGAGAATCAACTAGTATTGTTAATATGGTAGTTGATAATTATCTAAAATATAAAGATAATAGAGAAAGTTATAATGTATCAAAAGATGATGCTAAGAAAGTATATAATTTTGTTTTAAAATTTAAAAATGAAATTAAGGATTTATCTGGTGAAGATATAAGTAAAATGAGTGAAAAGGAATTTGAAGAATTCTTTGATCAAGAAGAAGTAAATAAGATAGCTCGTAATACTTTTGGTGAATTTGATAAGAATTTAGATAATGAAGTAGTTGATATAGGCTTAAAAACATATTCTATAGTAACATCTACTACTATTAGAATTATTGCTGTTATAGCAATAATTGTATTAACTATTATTTGGTGTTTACTAAAGGGATCATTTATTAGATGGATGTTATCAGTTGGACTTCATTTCATTGTTTCTGGTGCTCTTATGATTACTATTTACTTTATAGTTAATATTTTCAAGAATTCAATGGTAAAAGATGCTTTTAAAATGACTAAAGAAACTAATTTAACTTCATTTATAAGTGCAGGTATTATCTCTATAATTATTGGTTTTGTTTTAATAATTCTATATGCAATAATTAGAAAAACAATTGACAAAAAACAAAAGAAAGCAATTAGTAATATACAACCAATAGATTATAATGCAGTTCAGGTTAGTACAGTACCATTTAATGCTGAACAACCAGCATCTGCTGTACCAACAGAAAATCCAGTTGAACAACCAATAGAAGCGCCAGTTCCATCTCCAGAACCAGTACAAGAAAGTGGTATGGAACAACAAATAAATACAAATCAAGAGTAGAATTATTCTACTCTTTTTATAATTAATAAACAAATAATTGAAAGTTGATTTATAAAATTGTATAATTGAAATATATGATAGAAAAAGGGGCAAAGTGGATATGGACGAAGAAACTAAAAAGAAAGCAAAAGCAAAAAAACAAAAGATGATAATAATTATATCTATTGTAGTAGGAGTTATTTTAGTATCAATAATAACAGTTCTTCTTTTTAAGAAAAATAAAGAACTTAAACATGCACACGAAGAAGAAGATGTATTTAAAGACGTAATTCGTGATAAAAAAGTAATTGAAAAAATAGGAACTTTTGTTAGTGCGGCAATGATAAATGATTATAGTTATGAAGGTTTATCTCGTACATTTGCTAAAGGAGTTACAAAATTATCAAGTGAACAAAAGTTACAAATAGTATTTCAATATTTAACAAAAGTACTTTATGCTAATGAAAAAATAACTAAAGAGAATATACCAGAAAGATATAAAAATGATGAAACAATAAGTAATACAAAAGAAATAATGTCTATGCTTTCATCAAGAACATTAGAAAAAGAATATACAAAATTATTTAATGAAGAAGTTAAGTATGATGAAAATTCATTAAAAAAATTAAATACATGTCCTAGTGTATATAAATTAGATACGAGAATTAAAAAGATATTCTTATTTAACGAATGTAAGACAGAAACAGATGGTTTAATAATTACAAAAACATATAATTATAAATTTGATAATGATTATTATTATGTATATCAATATGTTGCATTAATGAAAAAATCAGAAGAAGATAATGATAAATATACTTATTGGAGAGTAAAATCTAATAAGAAATTAAAAGTTGATGACTTTAGTGGACATGAAGCTGAATTTGAAACTATAATATGGAAATTTGATAAAAAATATAATTTTATTAGTGTAACAAATGAAGGATAAAAATATCCTTTTTTTCTTTGGAAAAAATTGAAAAAGTGTTATACTTAAGATAATAGGTGAAAGAGGTTGCGTTATATGTCTGGAAAGTTTACTAAAAGATTACGTAAATTAAATAAAAGACTTACTAGGAAAAGAACTAGAGGTTTTACTATTATTGAATTATTAGCGGCAGTTATTATTCTTGGAATAATATTAATTATAGCAGTTCCTGCAGTAACTAAATACTTAGATGATTCTAGGAGTAGTTCTTATGTTACAACTGCTAAGAATATTATGTCTGCTACTAGAGTTATGGTTAATAGTGGTAAATTTTCCTTTTATGATGCTGATGTTTCTTATTATATTCCTACAACCTGTGTACAAAGTGAAAATTCAAATAGATCTCCATATGGAGATTTTGATCCAGCATATGTAATAGTTAATTATGAAAAGTCTGGATATAGTTATTATTGGGTAAGTAGAGACGAGGAAGGTATTGGTGTTGCTGTACCTGTTAGTTTTGATGACTTTACCGAAGATGATATAGTTGATGGATTAAAATTAGGTGATATAAAAACAGATCAAACTGTTGGTGCTAGAAGTTATACTTATGTTTTTAATTCTGATTGTACTGATGGGGTTAAAAAAGGAGCTTGTAGTGTATTACCAATAGATTTTGAATATACTGGTTCAGTTCAAACTTTAAAAATAATGTGTAGTGGTAACTATAATTTAGAAGTTTGGGGAGCTGAAGGTGGTTATAGAACAAGTTCAACATATAGTGGAAAAGGTGGATATTCACATGGAATAGTACACTTAAATCAAGATGATAATTTATATATATATGTTGGTGGTGCTGGTAATACTGGTAAAACTGCTGGAGGATTTAATGGCGGTGGAGCAAGAATTACGTACAATGGTGGTGGAGGTGCCACTGATATAAGAATTAATACTGATAGCCTTTATAGTAGAGTAATCGTCGCAGGTGGCGGTGGCTCTGAAGGATCTCCATCAAGAGGTGGAGGAGCCGGTGGAGGAACTCAAGGAAAGAATAATGTAGGTTCAGGTTGTGGTTCTGGAGGATATGGAGGAACTCAAACTGGTAATACATATAGTAATTCAACATATGTTGCTTCTCAACCAACTACAGATGTAAGTGATATTCAAGCAAATACTTATGCTGGATTTGGATTTGGGGGAAATGGTACATATCGTTACAGTGGTTACGGTGGAGCCGGTGGTGGCGGATGGTATGGTGGAGTTGGTACATACCCAGATGGTTCCGTAGATGATGATAAAGGTGGCGGAGGAGGTTCTGGATATATATATACTTCCAATACTGCCTCATATTATCCTTCAGGATGTTTATTAGATAGTTCATATTTTATGAGAAATGCTGAAACAATCTCCGGTGACCAACCATTTGAAGATCCGGATGGAGTAATAGAAGTAGGTCATTATGGAAATGGCTATGCTAGAATTACATATGTTGGAGAATAGGGGTATAAGTATGAAAAGAGTGAATAAAAAAGGTTTTACATTAATTGAATTACTTGCCGTTATTATAATACTTGGAATACTTATAATAATTGCAATACCTGCTGTTACTTCATTAATTAGTGATTCTAGAAAAACTGCATATATTGATACAGCTAAACAAGTTGTTAAAGGCGTAACAACTAAAATAAATAGTGAGGAATATAAATTCCATGACGTAGAAGCAACGTATTATGTTCCAAGCTTATGTATTAGTGTAGAAAATGGAGGTAAAGCTAGATCTCCATATGGAGAATTTGATCCTGCTTACGTTGTTGTAAATTACAAAGGTAAGGGAGAAGGTTATGAATATTTTTGGGTAAGTCGTGATACAACTGGGCAAGGAGTAAAAGAACCAATAAATATTGATGATCTAGTAGAAGAAGATATTGAGTCAAATATCAAAAAGGAAGATATAGATACAACAGTAGCTTTAAATGGTAGAAAGAAAATAGTAAGAATTGCTGATGATTGTAATAATATTAGAGAAGGAAGAATCCTTCCAAGTGGAGACTACTTTGAAATGACTACTTGTGAATTTAATGGTATATTACAAAAAGGTGCTGAGTATACAAATGGACAATACACATATAGATATAAACAAGAATATGATGGTACAAAATGGGTTG
>JAEEGL016717046.1_pt1 | contig 30472 bp, 18 predicted proteins | sample 9134231 | NCBI WGS metagenome assembly JAEEGL01 (sample SAMN16246548, study PRJNA631951) | gut metagenome | biome: gut microbiome; feature: rumen; material: fiber-attached | host: Bos | place: Iran: Karaj | collected 2018-10 | reverse complement strand
CTTCAGTGCTGATGGCTTTGGTAAGTTCGGTGCACTAGTGAATGAGACTGATGACTGGGCTTGCGAGGCGCGTCGCTATTACTTTAATATCTGCGGTAAATACGGCTCACAGGTGCAGGGTGTGATCAAAAAGATGGCTGCGCTGGATGTACAGGCTATCTGTCCGCTGCATGGACCTGTGCTGAGGGGTGAGGCCCTGGCAGAGGCTGTGAAGCTCTACGATACCTGGAGTAAATACGAGCCCGAGAGCGAAGGAATCCTGATTGCCTACGCCAGCATTCACGGTGGAACAGCTGCTGCTGCAGAGCGTCTGGGTGAGATACTGCGCGAAAAGGGCGCACCAAAAGTGGTGGTGAGCGACCTGAGCCGCGACGATATGGCCGAAGTCATCGAGGATGCCTTCCGTTATCCTACCGTTGTAGTGGCTGCATCGAGCTACGACGCTGGCGTATTCCCTGTGATGCACGACTTCCTCTATCACCTGCAGATCAAGGCCTATCAGAAGCGTCGCTTCGGCATCATCGAGAACGGCAGTTGGATGCCTACGGCAGGCAAGGTAATGCGCTCGATGATAGAGGGACTGAAGGATTGTGAAATCGTGGAGCCGATGGTTACCATCCGCTCTCGCATGAAGGCTGCTGATGAGGCACTGCTGGAGCAGTTGGCCGACAGTCTGCTGGCATAAACTAACATGAACTAACTTTTATCTCCTATGCAATACAAATTCAAATTCCTGCTGTTACTGACAGTTGCAATCATAACAGTGTCTTCATGCCAAACGGATATCCCGGTAGTTCCCCAACAAGGAGAACAGCCCGTCAAGCCCGAGGAGCCCGAGGAGCCCGAAAAGAGGCCAACGTTCTCTGCGCTCCATGTGGAAGGCCGTTGGCTGGTAGATGAGAACGGCTTCCGCCATAACCTGCACGGCTTTGCCCAGACCTACAGCCCCTGGTTCAACGAGCAGGGTTCTAAGTGGAACAATTACGATGTGGCTAAATGTCTGAGTTACAACCAAGGGCTGATAGACAATATCATCGAGCAGGGTTGGAAGATGGACTTCGTCCGTATGCACATGGATCCCTATTGGAGCAACAAGCCCAACGTGAGAACCACTGGCGAGAATGACATCTCTGCCTTCGACTTCGAGCGCTTCAAGAAATATCTCGACCTGGTGTTCGTTCCTATGGCCGAGTATATCATTGAAAAAGGTATGTACGTGGTGATGCGCCCACCGGGCGTCTGTCCTGAGAAGATTTCCATCGGCGGCGACTATCACAACTACCTGAAAAAGGTGTGGACCTACGTGGCTCAACATCCGAAGCTGCAGAACAACGGCTACGTCATGTTTGAACTGGCCAACGAACCCATCCAAATCTGTGACGACAAAGGTAACGGTATCGACAACTGGAATGGTTCAACGTTCAATGCCCGTGGTCAGCAGATACAGAAGTTCATGCAGGAAATTGTCGATGAAATGAGGAAATATTGCAATAATATCCTGCTCATTCCTGGTCTGCACTACCAGATGCTCTACAAGACTTTCGACAAATACCCCGTTAAGGGTGAAAACATCGGCTATGCCGTTCACTGTTATCCCGGCTGGTATAACAGCGGTTACGACAAAGAGGTTGAGGTCGTCTACAACAAATTTAAGGCAGGCTGGGACAATGAGATTATGCCCATTGGCCGTAAGGCTCCTATCGTTGTCACCGAGATGGACTGGGCGCCTGAAAAGTATAAAGCCTCATGGGGCAAGGCCATCACGGGCGTAGCTGGTGAAAACGGTTTCGGTGCCAACTTCATGAAGGTGTGCGACGAGAGTTGCAACATCAGTTGGCTGTTGTTCACAGGTCCCGAATGGTTGGCTAAATACGATGACGCAGCCGCCGATGGCAACAGCTTCCTGACAGACCCCGAGGCCTGTCCGCGTCCTGTCTATCGGAAGTATCTGGAATATGCCCAGCCTGAGTACAGTGCTCTGATCAACGCTGAAGGCTACGGAGAATAAGTTCCGTTACATCTTATATCAGGCGGCCGATTTCCTCAATGGAATCGGCCGTTTTGATATAATCCCGCCAATCGCCTCGAATCATCCCTTTGCCTTGCAGATTGTCAAGCAGGGCAATGAGATCATCCCAGAATCCTTTCATATTATAAAGGATGACAGTCTTATGATGATAGCCGATGGTGGCAGAGGCCGCAACGGTAAACACCTCGTCAATCGTCCCGATGCCACCAGGAAGAGCGATAAACACATCACTCTGATCCATCATCAGCTGTTTACGATCCGTCAGGTTGTCGCAGGGAATTTCCACATCAACGTAATCACTGATGCGACCAGACTTCTCAACAATCATCGGCACCACACCAAGAGTGCGTCCTCCTGCTCCTTTCGAAGCCTTCGCCACACACTCCATCAGTCCCTGATTCACACCGCCATACACGATGGAATGGCCATTTCCTGCTGCCCACGTACCCAGTTCTTCTGTCATCGTACGGAAGTCGGGGTCAATCTGCTCATTCGCAGAACAAAACACACATATCTTCATAATTGCTTGCAAAGTTAATAAATAATTCGTATCTTTGCAAACGAATTAAGAAATAAATCCAAAAACATTATCGTATGAAGAAACTATTATTATCAATGGCAATGGTAGCATGTATGACAAGTGCTTGCTCACAGCAGAAGGCGACGACGGAAAACACCAACCGTCAGCTGGTACTTTACTATTCAGAGAGCGGTTCGACGAAAACCGTCGCAGAAGTATTACAGAAGCAACTCGGTGCAGACATCGAAGCCATCGAGTGTGTAGAACCTTACTCCGGCAACTTCCAGGAGACGGTACAGCGCAACCAGCGTGAGCGGGAGAACGGCGAGACACCTGCCCTGAAGCCCCTGAAGAAAAACATCGCCGACTACGACACCATCTTCCTTGGCTACCCCATCTGGGGTGGTGTTTATGCGTCGCCTATCGCCACGCTCCTCAAGGAACAGGACTTCGCTGGTAAGACCATCGTACCTTTCTGCACCTTCGGTAGCGGTGGATTGAACACCTCGTCGGATGCACTCAAGAACGCACTCCCCAAAGCCACCATCCAGAAAGGCTATGGCGTGCGTGCAGCCAGAGTGGCAGCCGCAGAAAAAGAACTTGACCATTTCCTGAAGGAGAATGGTTATAAGGAAGGTACTATCAACCCTCTGCCCGACTACTCCGAGCAGCAGCCCGTAACGGATGCCGATAAAGCCATCTTTGACGCAGCCTGCTCCAGCTACCAGTTCCCCCTCGGTACACCTCAGACCGTCGGCAAGCGCACAACTGATGAGAGCGACGACTACAAGTTCACTGTGAAGAGTCGCGGATTCGACGGGAAAGAGGCCACCTCAACTATCTACGTTGTCGTAGGTAAGGAAGAAGGTGCCAAGCCAGAATTTACGGAAGTTGTTCGATGAAGACCTTTGAAGAATTGGGCGTCAGCGGAGTCATCCGCAAGGCCATCGAGGAGTTGGGATTTGTGCAGCCGATGCCTGTGCAAGAAGAGGTGATTCCCTTCTTGTTGGAAAACGAGAACGATATCATCGCCCTTGCACAGACAGGAACAGGTAAGACGGCTGCCTTTGGTATCCCACTGCTGGAACGGATCGACACATCGAGACGCGAAACACAAGCATTAGTCCTTTCTCCGACACGAGAACTCTGTTTACAGATCACCGATGACCTGCGCGACTTCTCCAAATATATGGACGGTGTGCATGTGGAAGCTGTCTACGGCGGTGCTGCCATCGAGCCTCAGGTGAGATCGCTGAAGAAGGGCGTCAACATCATCGTGGCCACTCCTGGTCGTCTTGTGGACCTCATGCATCGTGGCTATGCCCACCTGGAACAGGTGACGAACATTGTGCTCGACGAGGCCGACGAGATGCTGAACATGGGCTTCTCAGACAGCATCAATGAGATCTTCGAGTCGTTGTCGGCAGATCATCACACGCTGATGTTCTCCGCCACGATGAGCAAAGAGGTGGAACGCGTAGCAAAGACATATCTCCACGACTATAAGGAAATCGTGGTTGGCAGTCGTAATGAAGGCGCAGAGAACGTGAACCACATTTATTATATGGTGAACGCCAAAGACAAGTACCTCGCCCTTAAACGTATCGTGGACTACTATCCCCGCATCTTCGCCATCATCTTCTGCCGCACAAAGATCGAGACACAAGAGATCGCCGACAAACTGATTAAAGACGGTTATAATGCAGAGTCGTTGCATGGTGACCTCTCTCAGCAACAGCGCGACCTGACGATGCAGAAGTTCCGCAATCACTTGACGCAATTGCTCGTAGCGACAGATGTGGCTGCTCGCGGTCTTGACGTCGACGATCTGACGCACGTCATTAACTTCGGATTGCCCGATGATATCGAGAACTACACCCACCGCTCTGGTCGTACAGGTCGTGCCGGTAAGAAAGGAACCTCGATCTCCATCATCCACAGTCGTGAGAAGCATAAGATCCGCAACATCGAGAAAGAGATTGGCAAAGAGTTCGTGAAGACGGAAATTCCATCGGCAGAGGAGATCTGCAAGAAACAACTCTATAAGGTGATGGACCAGATTGTGAAGACCGATGTGGACGATGAGGAGATTGCTCCCTTCATGCAGGATATCAGCCGCTACTTCGAGTATATCGACAAAGATGAGCTGATCAAGAAGATTGTCTCATTGGAGTTTGGTAAGTTCCTCGCCTATTATGCCGATGCGCCTGAGATAGAAAAGGTGGAAAGCGGAAAGTGGAAAGAGGACAGAGGACAGACCGACAAGCAGAAACTGCAGAACAAAGCGCAGAAGGGCTATCGCAGACTCTTTATCAATCTGGGCAAGCGCGACGGATTCTATCCGGGAGAACTGATGCAGACGCTGAACCGTTTCGTGGGTGGTCGACAGGAGGTTGGTCATATCGATCTGCTCGACACTATCTCTTACTTCGAAGTGCCTGAGAAGGACGCGAAGAAAGTGATGATTCAGTTAACTGGCATCAGATACAAAGGTCGTCAGGTGCGTTGTAATGATGCGGATAAGCAAGTGGTGAACGATGCTCGCATCAGTTCACCCGAGAAGCGCGGCAGACGTGACAGTCAACCCAAGCGCCAGAAAGACGAGATGCCGAAACGTCAGAAAAAAGATGATTGGCGCAGTTTGATGAATAAAGTCCCTCGCGATCTTCGTGGTGAGATGCCAGACTTCAGCGAAGAAGGCTGGGCGATGCGCAAGCCACGAAAGAAGAAGAAATAGAAAAAGCCCCATTTCATCGGGGCTTTTTTCTATTTTGCATTGATTTCACGAAGCAGGCGATCTACCTTGCCCCACTTCTCCATCATATAGAGTACGTAGCGGATATCGACACCGATACAACGAGCCAGTTGCGAGTCGAAGAAGATATCGGAACTCAGCGAATCCCAGTTGCCGTCGAAAGCGAGACCGATGAGTTCACCCTTGCCGTTGAACATCGGCGAACCGCTGTTACCACCCGTGATGTCGTTGTTCGACAGGAAGCAGAGATGCAGTTTGCCTGTAGTCTTATCGGCGTATTTACCGAAATCGCTGACAGACAGCAACTCTTTCATGATGGGTTCAGCCTCGTAATCGATGACGCCCTGCTCTCCCCGATTCATCTTCTCCACGATGCTGCTGGCCTCAGTGTAATAGCCTGAGGGCTTGCCATCAAGCAGATACTCGCCCACCTGACCATAACTCAGACGCATGGTGAAGTTGGCATCGCTGTAGTTGGGCATATCCTCCTCCATACGCAGCTTGGCAGCACAGAGGTAGCGCTCTTGCTCACTGATGCTGTCGTAGGTGGCCTCCAAGTCAGCCATGATATCAGCTTGAACGGAAATCAGGCTCTCGCCATAGACCACACCCGGATCGCGGTGATAACTCTTCTTGTTCACATAGATCTTCTTATCGTTCTTCATCAGCTTCGACTTCTTGTAAATATGATCTACGAACTTCTGGTAGTCACCGTTGTAGTCGTGATCGATGACGTTGAAGAAGTCGGGCTGATATTTGATTTCCACCTTCTCACGATAGTGCTTCAGCAGAGCAGCGAGGATCTCACGGTCTGTATCGTAGTCCCATTCGTCGGTATTATTCTTGAATTCGATATAATACGACTTGGGCTTACCCTCTTTGCCGTTGATGATGGCACCGTTCTGCACACGGAGAGCACGACGGGTCATCTCGTCGGTATTACGACGTCCGAAGGTCTCGTTGTAGAAGGTAAGCGCACGACGGGCTTGGAATCGCTTCTGATAGAGTTGTTCCAGCTTGGCAAAATCGAGTTTCCCCATCAGGAAACCCGTTGAGTCCTGCCACTCACGGATCTTCTGTTCGAAGGCCGCTTTCTGTCGAATCAGACCGATGGAATCGATACATTTGTTCATACCGATGCTGTTCTTCCAGTAGTTCGAGCTGCTGGCATATTTTGAGTCGTACTTGATACGCACAGCCTCATCAGCCCGCATATGACGGATCATGATGTTCTGCTTCACCTCACGGGTCTGGTACATCGGCTCGTTCATCGCGTTACGACGTTCCTGAATACCATAGCTCGACAGATAACGACTGGTGCTACCGGGATAGCCGATGGTCATCGAGAACGATCCAGGCTGGTAACCCTGTAACGACACCTGTGCCCATTTCTTCGGTTTCATCGGCACATTATCCTTCGAATACTTAGCTGGGCCACCCGTCTTGGGATCTACATAAACGCGGAACACGCTAAAGTCGCAGGTCTGACGCGGCCACATCCAGTTGTCCGTCTCACCACCGAACTTTCCCATCGACTTAGGCAGCGCAAACACCAGTCGCACGTCTTCATAGTCGCGGTAGGTGGTCAGGTAGTATTTGTTACCCTCATAGAACGGTTTGATCTCAACACGCAGGGTAGAGTCCTGTTTCACGATATCCTTCAGCATCACATTCTCGAGTGAATCAATGAAATCGTATCGCTCGTCGCTTCCCATCTTCTGGATGCCGAGTGAATCAAGCATCGACGTGATATCCTTCTGCTCCACCATGAAACTCACGAAGAGATTCTTGTTGGGCAGTTCCTCCTCAAAGGAGTTCGAAACGAAACCGTTGAGCATATAGTCGTGCTCCACCGTCGAGTGTGAGCGGATGGCCTCGAAGCCGCAGTGGTGGTTGGTAAACACCAGACCGTCGGGACTCACGACCACACCTGAGCAATATCCGCCAAAGTTTACGACGCAGTTCTTGATAGCATCGTCGCCCTGATACAGCGCCCCATAAGGCAACTCGTAGTTCTCCTGCTTCATCGTCTCATAGACGGCATTCGGCAGGTTGTACAGCGTCCACATTCCTTCATCGGCTTGAGCCGAGAGTGATAGTAAAGTCAATAATGAAATGATAATCTTCTTCATATCTTATTTAGTTTTTTTGAATTTCTTTCCGATAATAGGTAGACTGCTAAGCGGGAAGTCCTTTTTGACGATATAAGCCAGGAAAAGAACGATGAGTATCGAATTGATCAGCAGTTGAGCCCACATAGGTAACTGGTTCTGACAGACAATCATGGGCCATGTGAGAACAGCTGTAATAACAACATACACAGCGATATCCTTCATCGGGTAAGGGATGGGATTCTTCTTCTGCCCGATGATATAACTCAGCGTCATCGCCGTACCGTAGCCAGCCACACCGCCCCAGGCACAAGCCCAATAGCCGTACTTGGGAATCAATATGATGTTCACCGCCAAAAGCACGAGGCAGCCGACCGTAGAGAACCAGGCGCCATAGATGGTCTTGTCGATGAGTTTATACCAGAATGACAGGTTGAAATAGATACCCATCATGATTTCAGCCGCCATCACAATAGGCACCACACCCAGACCTTCACGATAGTCGGCACCGATGATATACTGTAAAACCGGCATCCAGCCCACCACACAAAGGAAGGCCAGCAGCGTAAAGATGATAAAGTATTTCATCGCCGAAGCGTAATACTCCGTCTTGTCACTGTCCTTGCTCTTGGCAAAGACGATGGGCTCGTAGGCATAACGGAAGGCCTGGGTAATCATCGCCATAATCATCGCTATCTTCACACAGGAACCATAGATACCCAACTGTACGTTGGCATCAGCCTCATCGGGATAGACCAGCGGGAAGATGATCTTGTCGGCCACCTGATTCAGAATGCCTGCGATGCCGAGGATCAGGATAGGCCACGAGTAGCTGAGCATACGACGCAGCAAGCTGCCGTCGAAGTGCCAGTGGATCTTGAACAAATCAGGAATAAAGAAGAAGGTAATCAATCCTGTACAAAGCAGATTGATGAAGAACACGTAGAACACCGATGTCTTGCCCAACAGCACGAAATAGATTACGTTCAGAGCGATGTTCAGAAGAATAAAGAGCATCTTCAGTGAGGCGAAACGGATGGCGCGTTTCTGGAACCTCAGGTAGCTGAAAGGAATAGCCTGAAGGGCATCGAGCGCCACTACGACGGCCATCATCAACAGATAGTCGGGATGCGCTGCATAACCAAGCGCATTGCTGATGGGGCCGATGTAACCGAAGATGAGCAGCAGGAATATCGTTGTCAACGAACCCACTGTAGCCATCACAGTAGAAAAAACGGTATCGGGTTTGCATTTCTCATCATTGGCAAATCGGAAAAGCGTGGTCTCCATACCGAAAGTCAGTAGCACCAGGATCAGCGCCGTATAGGCATAGACATTCGTGCTGATACCATAGTCGCCCGAATCCTTGGGCATATAGTGGGTGTAGAGGGGCACCAGCAGGTAGTTCAGGAATCTGCCAACGATGCTGCTCAGGCCGTAAATAGCCGTATCTTTTGCTAATGATTTCAGATTTGCCATTCTTACCTTTTTACTTTTTTACCTTCTTACCTTTATCCAAAGAACATATATGCAATCGCTATCGCCGCGATGATACCAGCGAGGTCTGCGAAGAGACCGCAGGCCACAGCATGACGCGTCTTCCGAATACCCACGCTGCCGAAGTAGACGGCGAGGATATAGAACGTCGTATCCGTAGAGCCTTGGAAGATACAACTCAGGCGGCCGATGAACGAGTCAGCCCCATAGGTGGTCATCGCATCGACCATCATGCCTCGGGCTCCACTACCTGATAGCGGTTTCATCAGCGCCGTAGGCAGAGCGCCCACGAAGTCGCTGTTTCCGCCGCAGGCCTCCACCGTCCATCCGATACCATTGATGAGCATATCCATCGCGCCCGAAGCCCTGAACACACCTATGGCTACAAGGATCGCCACCAGATAGGGAATGATGCGGACGGCCGTCGTAAAGCCTTCTTTCGCTCCTTCGATGAAGGCGTCGTAGACGTTCACCTTCTTCCGCATACCAGCCAGGATAAAGGCGATGATGATCAGCATCAGCAGGATGTTCGCCGTCGACGTGCTCACCTTGTTCATCAGTACCGAGTCGAGCTGTCCAAAGCCCCATATAACAGCTGCCACCACCAACGCTGCACCACCCAATGTCAGCAGGATAGTACGGTTCAAGAGGTTGATCTTCTGATAAAAGCTGGTGATGATGATGCCCGCCAACGTCGAGAAGAATGTTGCCAACAGGATAGGGATAAATACATCCGTCGGCTGGGCGGCACCCATCTGAGCCCTATATACTAATATAGAAATAGGTATAAGCGTCAAACCGCTGGTGTTCAGCACGAGGAACATGATCATCGGATTCGAGGCCGTATCCTTCAGGTCTTCGGCCTTCTCTTGACTGATTGTTCCTTTTTCTCTCTTAATTCTTAAATCTTCATTCTTAATTTCATCTAATTGTTCCATAGCTTTCAGACCAAGAGGCGTAGCTGCATTGTCGAGACCCAACATATTCGCAGCGATGTTCATGAAGATACTTCCCGTCACAGGATGACCTTTGGGGATATCGGGAAACAGTTTCGTAAACACAGGCGACAGCAGACGGGCCAACACATTGACCACACCACCCTTCTCGCCAATCTTCATGATGCCCAACCAGAGTGACAGCACACCCGTCAACCCCAACGAAATCTCAAACGCGGTCTTCGACGACGAGAACGTCGAATCCATCATAGCCGGGAACACGTCATAGTCTCCCAGGAACACCAACTTCACCACCGCAATAACGAATGCGACGATAAAAAACGCTATCCAAATATAATTCAATACCATACAGACTGCAAAGGTAGTGATAAAAAACTAAATAACAAAATAAATGTCAAAAAAAAGGACGCCTGCCCAAGCAGACGCCCTCCGAATAAGTATTTAAGTACTTTGATGAAAAGAAATTGTCCTGATGATGATTATCTTGACTGATAGAGCATCCTATACCACACATCGTTGGCGTATGCACCCTGTACATACTGCTCGAACAGTTTCTCACCGCCGATGCTGTATTTCTTGTCAATGTCTGTACGCTCATCACACCACTCGTAGTCGGTACCAACACAAATCATACTGGGCACCTGACCCTGATAGGCGCTGATGGTAATATTACCAGTAGAACGCTTCACGTACATATTGATATTATAAGCTTCAGCTCGGGTGCCGATATACTTATTGATGGTGATCGTGCCGCACTCCTTGTTCGGATCGATATCACCGTCGCGACCTACATTCATCATCGACTTGTTGGTCGTACCGAAGACGGCCTCATGCACCTCCTGGTCCTCGATATAGAGCGGCAGCTCACCACCGATAGCGCGGATGACGATCGTGGTCGTCTGACCGTCATCATTCGGGCAAACGTCATACACCACATCGTTGAAGTCAAAGTCGTTGTTGTCGGTACTAACGGTCAAGTCCTCCACGCAGATACGGCAAACAGCATTGCGCTGAATCGTCTGACCTGTATTACCGGTCTCTCCCGTATTTCCAGTATTGCCCGTCTCTCCAGTATTACCGGTTTCCTCCGTATTGCCGGTATTACCAGTCTCACCCGTATTACCGGTGTTTCCAGTATTGCTCTGCGGAACATCTATTTCCGTCAGGTCGGCAAAGAAGCCCGGCGAGCAACCTTTGACGCCAAGATCAAAGTCAGAATCGGCCGTAATGATCTCTTCAGCACCCTCGCTAATCAGTCTGGCATTGCCGTTTCCGCGTCCTGATCCATTCGGGTTTCCGTCGAGACCATTGCACAGGATATACTTCAGTTTCCAGGCTGCATTCATATCCACGCCCTCTCGCCAGTAGTTATTACCATCAGGATTATTCGTCATATCGTCCACTTGTACGTAGATATTGTTCTCGATATAACCATTGGTGAGAACGCTCCCGTCAGAAGTCCAGTTCAGATAGGTCACCTGATCGGCACTGATCACAGCATAGCCACCACTAGTAGGACCCGTCCAACAAGTCTGGTTGTTCACGAACGTGCCGCATTTCACCAGCGCACCGGCTCCGAGGGCGGCGTAAGAAGGATCATTGGTTCCGTCACCGCTGAGCTCTGCCTTCAGCTCTCTGCCGACAATGAACGACGAGCCGCTTGTCATCTCAAGGTTGCGGATGTTCATATCCTCCTCACAATACCACTGACAGGCGTTGAAGATACGGGCATTGGGAGTCTGATAGCTATTGTTCTCTTTCGTCGTCTTGATATGCACAAGACCGTGATTATAGAAGTTGCTGTTAGTAGAACTGGCGGCATAGACGGTAGGACTGAAAGTGCCGTAGTTGAACAGTTTTCCAAAGTTGTTATCAAACTTATAGACATCAATGGTACCACCGTTATAAGCGTGACGGCCGTCTGCGGTTCCATTTGCCAACTTGACAAATCCCTTACCAGTCAGTCTGCCACCAGGCAGCACCACCAGACGAGACTGGTTGTCGAAGATAAGCTGTTGATCCTGTGCCACATTGATGGTACCACCTGGGCAAATCACCACAAGTCCAGGACCACCGACAGACTGATAGCTAGTGACGTTCCAAGTACCTTTCACATAAATAGTACAAGCCAGATCGCCTTCGCAACCAAGGGCGCCAATGCTACCATTCCACGCTGTTCCTTCGCTGATCTTGAAGTTTCTGACAAAATTCTCATCATAGACCCAACCTCCTTCGACAGCACCTTCATACCAGCCTCGGTCTTCATAGTGGCCCTGATCTGGTATCCACTTGGTTACTGTTACTTCCTGATAGCCGCCTTTGACGCCTTGTGTCCATACATTGGCCCAACTGCTTCTACCATTGTTGTTGAGATACTCCATCAACTTGAAGGTCGCATCATTACGGTTTTCTGCTTCATAGAATGACCAGTTCTGGGCCTCAAAAGGTGCGCAATAAGTATTCCAAAAAGACATATCGTCCGGAGATACTGAGTTCCGGTCACCCCAGCCATATGCTATGATACCCGCAGTGCCACCCCATTGCCAACCCCAGTCAACACCATTTACCCACTGGGTCTCAGTCACTTCTTCATTATGTCCAGGCACATCAACTACAAATTCTTCATGGGTTTTATGGAAAACGCCTTCTTTCGGTTCAACATAATAAGAGTCATCATTATTGTGGTTCTGATTCGAAGCCGTCGGATCCTTAGCTGTAGCTAGATAGGCCGTGACGTCAGCATCGGAAACTGGACAAGCAAGATGCGGCACTTCAGGAGAAGCCTGACTGCGCGTCATTGCCCGAGTCCCAGCGACGTTGTTACTGAAGCCCCAGTCCTGCGTAGCGGCGGGCTGACCGAAACGAGTCACAAAGGCGGTTTCGTAGTTTTCTATGACACTCGTCTCGACATTAGAGACATACGTGTCATAGATGTCCTTGTTACAGGAAACAAATAATACGGATACAGCAATAGCTGTCAATCCTTTTACCATTTTCTTCATCATACTCAAATACCAAAAAAACTAAATTCCTCCAAAAAACTAAATCGTATCCTGCGGCCGGCCTTTCCGACCGCAGCTCATATCTTTAGGCAATTAATTGCCGGATAGATCCACCCTCTTATACCAGCTGTCATCGTTAGCCAGACTACCAGAGACGTACTCCTTGAACAACTTATCATTGTTACCAGTGTGATACATTTCATCGATATCAACGCGCTCACGACACCACTTATAGTCGGTACCTACGCAAATCTTACTAGGCACTCTGCCAATCTCAGCTGTCAGTTGGATGGTCTCTTTCTTCTTGACAACGGTAATCACAATATTCCTTGCTTCAGAACGGGTATTAATTGTGCCATTGAGGACAATGCGGCCGCACACCTTATTATAGTCGATTTTGCCGCCATTATCCCAACCAGTGTTGGTCATCGACGTCGCCCCAAGACCACACACTTTGTGTACATCGTGAGCATCATCGAGCGGATCGCCTGCCAAACCAATATACAGCGGCAGTTCACCACCCACACAACGGATAATTAACGTCGTCTTATTTTTTGTTGCATCCGGGCAAACATCGAACACCACGTCGTTGAAGTCGAAGTCGCCCTTCTCCGTCGTTGTCAAGTCCTCAGCGATAATACGGCAGATGGCGGCAGGATCTTTCTCCTCCTCTTCTTCCTCGGGCTCCGGCACTTCAATCTCTTCACCACCAGTCGTACCCTTCACTGCGAAGACAACATCATTGAAGTCGAAGTCCTTCCAGTCCTCAAAACCAACCAGATTGGTGTAGCCTTCCACATCATCAATAGCGTAGACAGCTGTGTGAGAGGTCTTGGGTTCTGTAATGCCATAACCGAAGAAATCGGGCAAACCCCATGTACCATCTGCATGAATAGCCACGTTGAGGTCGCCGTCACTATAGAATTCCGGCTGATTGGCGATAGTCTTCTTTTCAATGAGAGACATTGATGGTGTGCCCTCTGTAGCAGGAGTGCCTTGCAGGAATTCACAACCATAGAACCCCAAATTTGAGCCTTCAGCATAGAGAGCATAGACATGATTTCGCTCCACGGGGAAATCATAAGTCCCATAATATTTCTTAGAGACTGTGATACCGTCATAACCATCCAACGACTCTCCACTCGTAGCATCCCATTTCTGATCCCCAAGATCTTTCACATAAAACTTCTTACCACTATTCAATATAACAGCTGCTCTTATGTAACCATCATTATATGGCATGATATAGTATGTGGTAGCACCACCTTTCAGTCCACCATTTGATGCAGTGCCACCAACAAAGGCTGTATATCCGCTAACTTCTGTATTACCTTCGGCTGGCGTGAAATAGGCAGGGCCTTTACCCATCTTAAACAGCGTAGTGCTGAACTCGTAATAGAAACCACAGTTAAATTTTCCGAAATCGCTTGTAAACGCTTGCCTTTCGTCTACATTACCGTTGCTACTAAATTCAAAGCCATAGAAACCCAATTTGGCGTCCGAAGCATAGATAGCATAACAATTCCATGCTGTCACGTCGAAAGATATGGCCCCATTATAAGCATTATCTTTGCCTGCCGCTTTCGTGAGGATAGTAGTTCCAGATGTAGCATCCCACTGTCTATTATTCAAATCTACAACATATGCAGTCTTGTCTTTTTCAAGATAGACACCTAAAGTCAGTTTTCCATTCTTTTTGGGCATAAAATAATAGACTGTGGATCCTCCTTCCAGACTACCGCCCACACCATTACCTTCTGTATAGTAATTAAAAGTGGTTCCTCCATCTGTCGTGAAGGATGTTCCTGCCTTCACTTCCTTGAACTGAGGAAGTCCAAGATTGCTATTACCAAATTTAATTTGAGCATATTGGTCAATGTACGCATCAGCCCCACATTGGTAGTGAGCACCTTCAGTGACGGCAAACTTTCCTTTTGACTCTAGCGTAGCCTCAGTGCCGCCAGTCGTTGTGGTGATACCACCGCTCTTGTAAATATCCCTCGTTCCATTATTGTCCGTGTTATTGACGATAAAGTTGATAACATAATTGGGAGGAAATTCGTATGACACATTGCCATTTGCATCCTTGTAAACAAGACTAAAAGTTTGCTTCTTGACGTCATTCAGACCATTACCCATTTCGCCAATAACATACTTATCCATCTTCTTGATGTCCTCCACAGAAGGCTTGGGCTTACTTGCATCATAATAATAGTAACTGATCTTGTCGTTAGAACTCGACTGATGATAGACTGGTGTTATCGTCACAGGACCACCTTTTGTCGTTATCGAATAGCCTGTCGATTGTGCTTTACCAAGGTTATTACCATTCTCGGGAATTATTTTAAGAATCGCATTCTTGAGCTTTTCACGATCTGCATCGGACAGTTCTGAATCTACGACAGAGGCATTAATCTGATAGAACTTATCCTCCCAGCCTGAGTTACGCCAAGGCGAATAAACATCCATAAAACTAAATTGCGTTTCCGCTGTTCCGCTGGCAATAGCCTCTTCTATGCCCTTCCAGGCAAGCGCCATCTCAGCGTTATAGGAATAATAACCTTCCGCAGCAATGCTGGGAGTCCCCACAACCCCACGGGTGCCGCTGGTGAGGGGGCCGAAGCCCCAGGTCTGGGTCTCGGCGGGCTGGCCGAAACGGGTAATGAAAGCCGTCTCGTAGTTAGCTACGATATCCTGTGCGACAGAGGAGCTACCCTCTACGCTTTCCATCTCTTTAGAGCAGCTGGAGAACAACCCACCAAGGGCTACTGCTGCCATCACGGTCATCAAACAATTTCTCTTCATACTAATCATCAAATAAGCTTATTCGGTAATATATTGCAATATTTTTGCAAAAATACGAATAATTTCTATACGAACCTACAAAAGCCCCGTATATTTAACAGAAATTCACCAAAAAGAGGCTGTAGACCCCCAAACCCCTTTATTTTCAATAAAGAAACACAAAGAGGCGCCTGCTCACGCAGACGCCCCTTCCAAAGATAATTTAGTTTTTTTAAGTATTTGATGTATTATTAATCCCACCATTCGCTAATTTTCTGACCACTCTGGGCCCAGTCAACGAACAGAGGATATTTCTCCTTAAGGCTCTGACGCTCGTCAGCCCACTCAAAATTAGGTTTAGCTGTGAGGTCAACAGCAATCTTCGATGCGGGCTCACCTCTTTGGGCAGAAAGAGTGAACTGAATGTTATCCTTGATAACAATGATAGCAATCTCCTTCGCATTTACCTGAGAGGATGAATACTTAAACTCAACGGGAGTCTTTTCACTATGACGGCCATGATAGGTATTAACCATTGTCGTCTCAGACACGCCAAACATGTAATGAACCTCATTCTCCTGAGCTACAGAGCCAATATACAGAGGCAGCGTACCACCAGCAGCCATCAGGCGAATCCAAGTACCATTCTCATCTGAAGTTCCACCTGTAACATGAGCAACGTCGAATACAACGTCATTGAAGTCGAAGTCTGCACCTGCATCAGATTCTGTAATTTCAACACCGCTTACCGAATTGGCGAATGTCAGGTCCTCAGCCAGCACACGGAGAGTATAGGTGCGAGTAGGAGGCGTCGGGGGCACATCATTGCTATAGTGCAGTGCAGGCATGAAGGAAACAATCCAGTCGCTGTAGTAACCATCAGCACAGCTACAAACCTTCACCCACTCCTCTAACTTCTTACCCTTTACAGGGAGGAAATCCTGAGCAAGCAACCCGTCAATCACATCAAGGTTGATAGCATACCAAATATTGCCCTCATTAGTTGTCTTGACTCCATTTTCATCATACTTGACATAAAGATCATCGAAAGTGAGCTTTCTAGCTTCTCCGGTATAGAAATTTGTTTGGTCTGACAGATAGCTGACAACTTCATTATTATACAGATAATCTACATCGAAATCATTGTAGTCAACAAGTTTACCACCCTTAAATGCCTTATGGAATTGATTTCCTTTTTCTGCATCACCTGTGCGGAGAGTAATGTGGTCGCCATCCCAAGTCTTTGAAGCATAGATGTTCACTTTGAAAGCCAATTCATAGTCGAAACCAATGAAACCACGTCCGAGCTGACCCCAGAAGTCATTAACAACCTCATCCTTAATATTATGACCTACTCTATCAATCTTTGCAGCCAGCCATGTATTGTAATCAGACTGATGCTCTGTGATATAGTTGTCGATTGTTTCAGCAGACACCTGCCAGTAACGATCTTTACGCACACCGCTCCAATCAGAGTTAGCATATCCGAAGCAATCGGTCTTAGTCTCTTTCATCAGCTCAATCTCATCTGAATGGTGATATAGGGAATTCTGATTTGCCAGATAGCCACCTTCCGTAGCATTAGGATAATCTGACAGAACCTGGGGATCATTATTAAGAATGTTGGGGTAAGTACCACAACTACCGCCATTGAAATTGTTGACATGAGCGTCTGAAGATCCAGCTGTCAGGTGATCCATGTGTGTTCCGCCCACGAGGTCTGGAGCCAAATTGGGATTACCTGCTAATTTCAGCTGATTGTCAGCAGTTCTGTATTTCTCAGATGATACGCCTGTGGGGTCTGAACCACCAGTGTAAACCTGCTGCATGAAGAAGTCGATCTTACCTTTATCCTCATTTTGAGCGTTTTTCTGATTCATCTGATAGAAATACTGCACACGAGCCTTCTGGCCTTCGCTCAGAGGATCAGGAACCAAATACTTTCCATCGTCCTTGGCTGCCCACATGTTACCATTAGCATACTCACCATCACGAGTACCAGAACCAAAGCCCCAGTCCTGATCAGGAGCTATTGAACCACCAACATAAGCAAGGAAACGGGCATTGTAATTCTCAATGACCTTCTCTTTGTTCATCCCACTGATTGCCTCGGGATTGTAGAGCTCTTCTTTGCTTGAACAGCTTGTGAATGCAGCGCAGATTGCGAGGGCTGCAACACCTGTCATCAAATACTTCTTCATAATTCTAAAAATTTTAATGTTATTACTAAATAATGGTTTTAACTTATATTCTTGACCTAAATATTGGAAAGTGGTTGCAAAGATACACATTATATTAATACGAAACAAGTATTGCGTGTTAAAAAATTATAATTGATGCGGAATCGTTTGCAACTTGTTACAATTCATATAGGAAAAAGACACATTTCACAAAGTACTATGCTTGATTCCAATCAGCACACCTGGTTCAAAAGTACAGTATCTTAACACGCAAGTGGTGTCATGAGTGTCAAGTGTCATTAGTGTCATTAAGGTTTTTCAAACTGCTATTGAGCTCATATTATATATATAATATGGATTTAATTCCATTATTCCAGAACCTAAATGACACTTTGACACTCATGACACTCATGACATCTATGAATTGAAATTATTTTACGTTTATGGTTTCCCTGTAGCTTTCTTCGAGAAAGTCGTCACCTTTCTGGGAGTTTGGGCTACCGAAAGTCGGAGTTTCCTTAGCCCAAAGTCAAGGTTTCCTTAGCCCAAAATCACGACAAGTGCAAAACCTTATAAATCAGACAAATACAAAATTATGAAAAAAGTCCAACACTGTTGTGAAATATTTTGACACAATAATGGTGCCAAAGTCATTAAGGTTACATGGTTACAGCTGTAACCGTAACCATTTTGGCCCAAAACAAGGCCAAATTTGAGCAGAGATCAGGTTGAAATTGCGCAAAATTTGGCCCAAAATAAGGGGCAGCTACTCTCGCAGCCGCCCCTGAAAAATGCAATTTTTATCGTATTTGATTGAATTAATGTCTTATTTAACAACCCTATTGATATAATTGAGGGTGAAATTACGACCCTGAACTTCTAACTTGAGATTATGATACGTATCAATATAGCTGTTGATTAAATCAGCTGCAGCCTGATCAATGACCACCTCAAGACAACCTGAATTCTTGAACACCTTTTTGCCATTCTCATAAACGAAGTATGGGAACTCGGTGTTGATGAAGTACGGTGTGATATTACCAATTACCACCGTAATCCAGGCTTTCTGATCGTCATTGGTGAACTCTTCTCCATTTGTAGGAGTGGGTATTCCTTCTGCATAGAAGCGCAAACGGTCTCCAGCGCTGAAATGTTCGACATCAAGCGTCAAGTCGATATTAGCCAGATTCCAATTTGAGCCGAAATCCTGGCTTCCCTTAGAAGCGTTTGCAGGCCATAGCTGCTGCTCACCCTCGGTGGGGATGGTGGTTGTGCATCTAAAGGCCAACGGCAGCTGGCGACCTTCAGGATCATAAGAAGTAGTATAGCAATAATCAGTATTTGGATAAGCCCAAGGTACATTAGCCCTGTTCTGCACCCAGTCATTAAAGCCTGGCTCGATGATATTGCCATTGGCATCATGTTTACCGGGATAAGCCAGAGAGATGTTGTTACGCTCGGAAGCCCACTTGGTAGTACCCCAAGGTGCCATAAACTTCTGGGGAGCACCACCCTTTTCGTACTTTAGCTCGGTGACATCAGTTCCGCCGTTGAAGCATGACCACAATCTAATGCTGCTAATTCTTGCCGACAGTGAATCCGGCATTTGAATCAACTTGAAATCAATGTCTTTGTCATCTATTCTGATCGTCTTAGATATGTTGCCCAATTCTACTGGTTGGCGCGTTCCAAAACTGCCGTAGGCCGTCGAGTTGTTGTCGCGCGTATTCACCATCATATCAGTAGGCGTGGGCTCCGGATCATTGAACTGATCGTGGATGACGTATTCCTTATCGCCAACATATAGCGATACGGGTATAGTTCCACCAGCAGCAAGCAGCTTAATGTTCAGATAGTAATTCGTGGTCGGCTCAATAAATGTGTGAGAGATTGTCCTAATGACCTGCTGCTTCGTCTGGTCCTTATAGTACACGCTATCTACTCTATGATACCTGAAGTGTCTGAAGGAAATAGCATCAAACACAATATCATTATAGTCGAGGTCCTCACGAGAGGCGCGGCCAAGGTCCTCGCAGAACACGCGTCCACGATCAAAGGCCGTCCATGTATCTGTATTTGTTGTATAAGGCACCATGTATGGCGGTGGATTATTCGAGGCTTTTGTCAGTGTGACGATCCAGTCGGAGAAAACATAGTCGCGACCACCGAGGTTTTTCATAAAGCCACCCTTGTCGTTATTGACTGCGGCAACCTCACCAGAACCAATTGCATCAAAAATCTTGGTAAGATCAACAACCTGTTCCTGCCTATCACGACTTGTATCACCGTAAAGATCTGTCAAACCTGTATCATCAAAAATCTGACCAGCAGTTTTCATGGAGTACATGTCGTTCTGATCAATCTTAACGTAAGTACCCAAATACTGGTTCTTATCAGTTGAAACGAGCGGGAAGGTACGACCGTCTGTAGTTCTCAAAGGCTGATCTTTAATATCATCCCATTTCCAAATTCTTCTGCCATCCCAGACAAAGGCCTTTTCTGGGCAACAATCGCTGACTTTTGCATAGACCTTTTGACCGTTATTCTTTATGTAAATATCCTCTGGAACCTTTGACTCATAGTCAAGACCAACAAAGGAACGATCCCAGCCCGGAGTGACACAATCCTCACCAAACTCACCACTTGCTTCAAGGGCAGCTTTGTTCTGTTTCGCCCAATTGTCAATCACACTTGCAGCAACAAGGGCAGCGTGATCATTGTGCTGGACATTACCCTCACTATCGTGGAAACCAACGTGAGTAGGACAAATATCCTGCATAAGTGTAATCTGGTCCGCATGAGTCTTGCCAGGATTCTCAGTATATGTACCAAGATAATCATGGCTACTCTCTCCCTCGTTAAGCACCTGTTGATAATTGCCATGATCATAAGTGCCATAGTTAAAGTTGTTTACGTGCTGTTCCGGGTATCCAATGGTCAGTTTGTCCATGTGACCACTACCAATAACTGTATCAGGATTCTGTGCAGTATGATCTGCAGCAAAATAGTACTCTAAAGAACAACTGTTGTTTGGCCTTAGCCTTGAATCCGGGTCATTATATCCTTTATACACCTGCTGAATAAAGTAATCACCGCAAGCTGGAGCTTGATAAGTGATATTCGGATGATGCTGGAAATAGGCCTTGACACGTATCTTCTGTTTCCATGTCAGTGCAGGTGGAATTTTTAAGTTATATTCCAAAGGATCACCCCAGAGGTTCTTTTCAGTATTGGCAGTACGAGTGCCAGAACGGAAGGCCATGAGAGCGCCATAGCCTCCAAAGGCCGCAGCACGTGTATAGGCCACATCGCCTCGCACGTCGATGGCATCCACAATCTCCAGCTCATCTGCATTGATCTTGCCCTGATCGAATCCCCAGTCTTGGTATGGATCAATGTTATCGCCATAGACTTCTTTAAAGACATCCTCGAATGCCTTTACCTTCTGCTGAGCAATAGGTACATACTCAGACTCCTTTTCAGCGCAACTGAACAACAGGCCTCCGGAAAACAGAGCCAATGCGCCCTTAATCAAATACTTTTTCATTGCAATAATACTCTTAATAGACGTTACGTAACTTTAAAACTAAATCGATTCGGGTGCAAAATTAATGAAAATATCGATAACTTGTTCAATTTCTTTGTTAAATTCTGTAAAAGGCATGCAAATATGATGCGAGTATGCAATAATTTTTGTAATTTTGCCCACATATTTATATATTATTAAGAAGAAAGATATATGAGACGCCTGAAATGGATGACCCTGCTGATGGTAGCTGCTATAGTGGTTGCTAACTTTTCTTGTACCAATCATGATTTGTTCGATCAGCAAATCACACAAGCCATCAGCGACAGCCTGTCGCCTGTGGACTCCCTGGATGCGAACCACAACTGGCTGCTGACAGACTCAAGGAGCATAACGGTGGAGGCCAACGCCGACGTGAATGCCCAGTGGCTGAAGATTCTGACTGCCGACCCCCGAGTGGAGTCGGATGCCGAAGTAGCTGCCCAGATGCCGATTTCCGATGGTGAAACTGTCTACATGAGTTTCTGCTATCCTAAGCTCGTCACTAAGCTCTATGCCGCTCTGGTTGACGATCAGGGGCTCTTTACAGTCAAGGATTTTACGCCCAGCGACCGTAAGGTAAGTTTCTCTGAGCCGCTCTACACCAAGCAGCTCATCGCTTACATTCCTCAGCCGCAGAAGTTCGTCTACTGCTATGAGGACGAGATGCCAGACTTCCTGACGGTGGACTTCGACTTCAACGATATCGTCCTGAACATCGCCTACGAACGGACTGGTGAGCGGGAGGTACGTTTCCATGTGGAACTGGCTGCTGTAGGAACACAACGCCAGGTAAGTGCCGCCATCCATCTGAAGAACTTCAAATACAACGAGATCGAGAGTGTCACCACCGTTGGCGGTGCCTCGTTCAACGTGAACACCAAGGGCGAGGAAGTTCCAAGTCAGATTCTCTCACCTAATATCCTCACGGATAGAGAACTCCTGCTGATGAGCCATAATAAAGAAAAGGAGGAAGATCAGGAGGCAGTGATCAATCTGTTCTGCGACGCTCACTGGGCTACGGGCGACCTGCTTTCGGAGAACTATGGTATGATGGAGCGCAAATATTATAACGTGGGCAGTGGCACGGGATTCCTGACGATGGTGCCTAAAGAGATTACCTATGTGGTGACCTTCAAGGAGAAGACGGGTTTGGAATACCTGACCTTCGATCTGATTGATCCCTTTATCATCAAGGAGTATAACGGTGGAACCTTTGAAGTACACCAATTTGCCCAACGTCACGACTGGGTGCTCAAGGAATACAAACTTGCTGAGATCCAGAAGCTGCCTTGGGCGCTGTGCGTTCCCTATAAGAAGTTCCGTCACACACTGGAGGGCGTGAACATCGGCTTTAGGAAGAAGGGCGTGTTGGCCTTTGGTGCTTACGGCTACAGAGGACATTCCTTCGGTGAATGGTCGATGAACCACAATATGGCCCAAGACTGGTATCTGAACGAATACGCCTCACAGAGTCAGGTGTACTAAACAACGGATTGCACGGATTAAACGGATTCCTTATTCGTCAGCTCTGGTCCAGGTGACAACTTTACCTGCAGTAGCATTTTCGCCAGCATACCATCTGATGGCGGTATGCATGTTTGAGGCCCAGGTGCTGAACTGCGGATAAGCCACACCGATGTTAATACCATCAACAGGCCAGAACCACAGACGATCTGTACTGCCGTTGATGACGAAGTAAAGCGGCGTCTCGCCTGTCTCCTGAGTCTTGATATTGCCACTTTCATCCTCCGTGCGCAGTGAGAAGCGCAACTGATCGATGCGCGCATTGCCATCAGGGAACGTGATTTCTCCTAATTTTGAGAACACACGGTTGATGGAAGTTGTATTAGCTTGCTTATCAGCAGCCACACCGATGACACTGTGTACTTCTCGGCCCAAGTCTGAACCGTTGTAGACCACTGTGGTCTTGATACCATTGCCCACACACATCACCAGAACGTTGGATACATAGTTGCCGTTGCCTTTGTCGACAGGCACGCCTACGCGCAAGACCACATCGTTATAGTCGTAGTCCTTCATCGCGGCCTCGATGGTCTCAAAAGCATAGTACACGCAGTTGGGATCGGGCACCGTTGAGATGGTCTTCGTCAGATAATTCGTTTCAAAGGAGGCGGAAACACTATAGGTACAACTCTGACGGGCATCGTCGCCACAGGCGTTGGCACTGATGTCATCGTTCCAGACGAGGGCATCCTTATTACCCACCAGCGCCCAACGGTAGTTGTTTTCGTTGATCAGGCGTCCCTCACAGGCGTTGAGCCAATAATAGAACAGGCGGTTGTTGCTGGTGATCTGGTCGATGTCGTAATCGACAGAGAATGTCTCAGGCAGAATCAGCTCCACATGGTCAAGCAGATAGGTGCCTGCCTGACCTTCGGTGGTGACGCAGGCTTTGCAGTTATCCACCTTCAGCAGGGCGTTGGCGGAGAAGTTATTGCCCGTGGGTCCCCAGACGCCGAAGTTGTTGATGGTGATGTCTGTCGTCTCTATCGCAGCACCGTTACCCATATAGACCACCTTATTCCCCTCAGCGCTGCCGTTGAGCACGAGCGAGGGCGTCCAGATATAGCTCCAGTCGTCGAGACAACTGCTCTCCGAGAGTGTCAGTTCGTTGTAAACCTTCAGGTAGCCACCATTCAGCAACGAGAGGTTATCACCGTTGATCTGCTGCAGCCAGGCATCGCCACGATTGATGAATATTCCCTTTTCACCTCCATCGTTGGCGGCACATGTTACAGAAGTCGTCGTATTGACCTCCTGACCAAGGATGTTACTGTTATAGAAACCACAACCCTTGAGGCGGATGTCGTTACAACTGACGGTTCCTGCATTATAATTATAGGTGTTGCTGCCGGTGTTATACTCCAGCGCACCGTCGCCCGTCACCTCGCCACCTGGGAGGATATAGATCTGGCCCACTGAACCATTGGCAAAAGGCGCAGCGCTGAGCGTCATACCCTCAGGAATGACCACCTTACCACCGCTACCAATGATCAGCACGTTGCCGTTTGACACACGCTGGTTGAAGCTGAGCGTCCAGGTGCCCGACACATACACCACCATATTTCCGCGAATACCGAGCGAGGGCAGATAGCCCGTATAGTCGTTGCTGATGCTGAGGCGCACAGGATCGTCGCCTTCTGGCTCTGCATCCAACGAAGACACCTCGATGAATGAGCCTGTGGTATAGTCGCTGACATCGGGCATCTCCATGATGGGCACACTCCAACGGTCGTCAAGTCCGCCTGCGGGCTGTTCGACATCAGCCCCCGTCTCAGGCTGCTTTCCGATGAAGGTCACCTCGCTGCCAGACGCTTTCGCTGGGAAGGCCTTACAGACCGCGTGACCGTCGCTATCGAAGCAGGCGGCATAGAGCAGGGCGTCGTGAGCAGGACGGCACACTGTGATAGACTTCGTCTCGCCTGATTTCAGACGGGCCATACCCAAATAAGTGGCAGTCGCATCATAGATGGCTGTCGTGGGGAGAATAAACACCCGATACTCCTTCGTATTGCCAAAATCGACAGATATCTTGACAGACAAGCCTGTAGACGTGCTCCAATCCTGAAGCGTATCCACCTGTTTGCCGCCCATCACAAGCGCCTCGAAGTTATCTTTGAATTCTTGTTCCGGTGTTGACCCTGATTCCTTTGTACATCCTACTGCCGTTAAACAAAGCGCAACGGCAGCAGTAAAAACCTTGATCCAGCTCTTCTTTTCCATAAACACGCGGATGGTTGAAAAAAAACGTGTGGACCAGCCTGGGCTTGAACCAGGGACCTCCAGATTATGAGTCTGTTGCTCTAACCAACTGAGCTACAAGTCCGCTTTTTGCGATGCAAAGGTATAGGAAAATCTTTAAATATCCAAATTTTTACGCCGAAATAACAAAAAATAAGTGGAAATTAAGTACCTTTGTACCCCAATGGAGATAATTCGTGACATAGAAAAGACCAGAATGATGCTAAAATGCGCTGCCACCATCGGTGTGTTTGATGGTGTCCATGCAGGGCATCAGCAGGTCATCAAACGTTTGGTTTCCGACGCCCAATTCCATCATTTGGCATCGATGGTCATCACCTTTGACCGTCAGCCCAGACAACTGTTCGATCCTCAGTTCCACCCTCAGCTGCTGACGACGCAGAAGGAAAAGGAGGAAGAACTGGAGCGCCTGGGCATCGATTTCCTGGTGGTGCTGCCCTTTACCAAAGAGATCGCCTCGCTTTCCGCTCGTGATTTCATGGCGCAGATCCTCAAAGAGAAGCTGAACGTGAAAATGCTCCAGATAGGCTACGACAACCGTTTCGGACATGATAGGACAGAGGGGTACAAAGACTATGTGCGTTATGGTCAGGAGCTGGGTATCCGCGTTTATCAAGGTATCAAGCTGTCGTTTCAGGATTGTGATATCTCCGTCTGCTCATCCAACATCCGCAGTCTGCTCGCAGATGATGGAGATGTGGAAACGGCAGCTATGATGCTGGAACGTCCTTACCAGCTCACAGGTAAGGTGATGCCTGGTGAGCATATCGGTCACCAGCTGGGATTCCCCACAGCCAACCTGCAGCCAGACGACCCTTTCAAACTGATTCCTGCCAGCGGAGTCTATGCTGTGTGGGCTATCATTGAAGGACGCGATAACCTCTGTCCTGCGATGATGAACATTGGCACACGGCCCACGTTCGACGGCAGAAGCCGTACGCTCGAAGTGAACATCTTCGACTTCGACGGCGACCTGTATGGTCAGACGGTGATCATCACATTTGTAGCAAGACTGCGAGAGGAACGAAAGTTCGAATCGCCCGAGGCGTTGGCTCTACAACTGAAGGCAGACCGTGAAGCAGCAGAAAAATGTCTAATCAAACATCAATCATAAATCATTAAATCCAAACCATTAAAATGAAAAATGCTATTATTTACACATTTGTTTTCCTGGCCATTCAGGTGATTGGCGGAGCTATCGTTGACGGCATCTGGCACTTGGCGTTTGGGAAAGGCTCCATGAGTGATGCCACAGGCATGATCGTCACAACGGTCGTGTTTACAGCGATCACTGTGGCCGTATTCCTATTGGCGAAATGGTGCGAGGTGTCAAGACGCTGGATTCAGAAACGCCCTTGGGTGACGCTGATCTGGTGTGCTGTCGCTGCCCTTGGTGCCATCATCCCGTCTATCTGGATTCAGGAGCACATGCCTGAACTGCCAAACATTGCCGAAGACACGTTCGACATGATTCTCAGAGACCGCTGGGGCTATGTGGCCATCGGACTATTAGCACCATTTGGCGAAGAGCTGGTGTTCCGTGGGGCCGTCTTGCGATCACTTTTACAATGGTGCAGCAGACCTTGGACGGCTATCGCTATCTCTGCCCTGCTCTTTGCTGCTGCCCACATGAACCCAGCACAGCTACCACACGCTTTCTTGATCGGACTGCTGTTAGGCTGGCTGTATTATCGCACAGACAGCATCATCCCTGGAATCGTGTATCATTGGATCAACAACACTGTGGCCTACGTGATGTATAACCTCTACCCCAACTCCGACCTCACGCTGATAGACCTCTTCGGCTCAGAACGGATGTCGCTGATGGCGGTAGGATTCTCGCTCTGCATCTTCCTGCCCGCTATCTTCCAGTTGCACCTGAGGCTGAAGAAATAACAGATCCTTCCGAAAAGACGCGAAGAGGGCTGCATCCATCCGGTTGCAGCCCATAACTTCATTTAGTACTTAATAAACTTGAGAGATTTGAAACTTCACAGCTTCATTAAAATAATATAGAAAGCATAGAAAAAAATTATTCCAAGTAGGTAGTCTTCTCCTTAGCCGGAGCCTGAATCGTGTCGCTCACGTTCTCCGCCTGGATCGTGGTCAGCACGTTGACTGTATCAGCCAACTCCTGTTGTGCTTTCACATAAGCACCACGCGGATCTTCCCAGATATCCCACGGTGCCTGAGCGGCATTGCCCAGCGTGAGGATGATGGCCACGATGGCAGCGGCCTTGAACAGAGGCATCAGACGATCCTTCAGCGAGACGGTCTTGGCCACAGGGGCTTCGCCGATCTGCTCAAGGATACGTGCATCGAAATCCTCGCCCAGCGGTTCCTCCTTCTGCGTTTCGCAGACGAAGAGCGCCCTGTATTTCCGGATATTCTCTGGAATCTCCAGACTGTCCGGCTGGCTGAAGAACGTACGAAGGATCGATTCCTCCTGAAGAGTGGTCTCACCCTCCCAGTAACGTTCCAATAGCTGTTCGATGTACTTATAGTCCATAATTCTCTGTCTTTATAAATTGCTGCTTGATCTGTTGTCGTGCCCTGAAGATATTGATTTTCACCTGTTCCTCTGTGACACCCAGGATCTGCGCTATTTCCTTATAACTCTTGCCCTCGAACTCCCGTAGCTGCATGCAACTGCGCTGTTTCTCGGGCAAGTTGTCGATGAGCTGCCTGACAAGTGCGATACGGTCGCGCTGCATAGCTTGCTCTTCTGGATTGGATGAATAGCTGTGATCGGCTGAGTCGTGCCCCTCTTCCAGACTAGGATTCTGGTTTTCCGCCTTTCTCATCTTGTCGAGCGAGATATTGCGGCAGATGGTGAGGCAGAAGGCTTCGATGGAGTCTAACTCCTCCCAGCGGTCTCGCCTGTTCCAGACCTTGATCATCGTTTCCTGAACTACGTCCTCTGCCTCCGCTGGATTGAGAGTGATGCGGAGTGCGAGCCGATAGAGCTCGTTTTTCAGCGGAAGGATATCGTTCCGGAAATTGATCTTTTTCATCCTCTCTAACTTTAATGACGATTGGGAAACGGAAAAGTTACAATAAAAGGCGAAAATTTTCGCCTTTTATTTGATGATGGTGCCATGATGGCCGTCGATGGCGGTAGCGAGGGTGATGATGACACGAGCGACGCCTGCGTCGATGGCGGCAAGGGCGTTCTCTATCTTAGGCAACATCCCACCGCTGATTGTGCCATCCTCTTTATATTTAATAAAGTCCGCACGCGTGATCGTGGGAATCACAGAGTCGTCATCATCAGGATTGCGAAGCACACCCTTCTTCTCGAAACTGAAGATCAGCGTCACATCATAATAAGGAGCGAGAGCTTTGGCCGTCTCACTGGCGATCGTGTCAGCATTGGTGTTGAGGATGTTTCCTTGTCCGTCGTGCGTCAGAGGGGCCATCACGGGAGTGATTCCCTCCTCAATCAAACGACTGAGCATCTGGCCGTCAGCGCGATCCACATCGCCCACAAATCCGAAATCGACACCATCCTTCAACGGACGCTTATGACTGCGGATGACATCCATATCAGCACCCGTCAGTCCGAGGGCGTTCACACCATTAGCCTGCAGACGAGCCACGAGGTTCTTGTTCACCAGACCACCATAGACCATCGTCACCACGCTGAGCATATCAGCATCCGTGATACGACGGCCACCCACCATCTTCGACTCGATGCCAAGGGCTTCTGCCACCTTCGTGGCCTTACGGCCGCCTCCGTGCACCAAGACTTTTCTGCCTTCGATGGCACTGAAGTCTTTGAGCAACCGTGAGAGCTGGGCCTCATCCTCGACGACAGCCCCACCTACCTTTACGATGGTTAACCTTTCCTTCATTATTCTAGATATGTATATCCGTAAAGTCCGCTGCGATAGTTCGAAAGGAACTCCTTACCCTCTTCGAGCGAGATCTTACCTTGTTTCACACTCTTAGCCACCCAGACCTCGAGCTGACGGACGAGCTTCTTGGGGTTATATTGCACGTACTCGAGCACCTCTTCCACCGTCTCACCATCGATGATCTGGTCGATATGATAGGTTCCGTCTTTCTCTGAGATATGAACAGCGTTCGTGTCACCAAAGAGGTTGTGCATGTCGCCCAGGATCTCCTGATAAGCACCCACGAGGAACACACCCAGATAGTAGGGTTCATTCTTCTTCAACGGATGCACGGGCAACGAGTGGGTATTATGACGATTCGTGGTGAAGTTGGCAATCTTACCGTCAGAGTCGCAGGTGATATCCTGGATGGTGGCGTTGCGCGTAGGACGCTCGTCGAGCCGTTGGATAGGCATAATAGGAAAGACCTGGTCGATGGCCCACGAGTCACTCAGACTCTGGAAGAGCGAGAAGTTACAGAAATATTTGTCTGCGAGAAGCTTGTCGATCTTCATCAGCTCCTCAGGGATATGCTTCAGACTCTTGGCGAGGGCGTGGATCTCATGACACACACTCCAGTACATCGCCTCCACCTCAGCACGCGTCTTCAGGTCGACGATACCGTGTGAGAACAAATCGAGCACCTCTTCACGGATCTGTTCCGCATCGTGCCAGTCCTCCAGCACATTGCGAGGTGAGAGGTTGTCCCAGATCTCATAGAGGTCCTTCACCAACTGGTGCGAATTCTCATCAGGCTCAAACTCCTCAGGCATCTCAGGTAGTGAGGCCGTCTCCAGCACATCAATCACCAACACAGAGTGATGGGCAGCCAATGAGCGACCACTCTCTGTAATGATGTTGGGATGGGGCAGATCGTTCTTGTTGGCTGCATCGACGAAGGTATAGATACAGTCGTTGACGTACTCCTGGATGGAATAGTTGACAGACGACTCACTCGACGGTGAACGCGTTCCGTCGTAGTCGACACCAAGTCCACCACCACAGTCCACGAAGTCGACATTATAACCCATCTTATGCAGTTGGATATAGAACTGCGAAGCCTCACGAAGGGCTGTCTGGATACGACGGATCTTCGTAATCTGCGAACCGATATGGAAATGGATCAGTCGCAGGCAGTCGCGCATACCTTTCTTGTCCAACATATCCAACGCCTCCAGCAGCTCAGCACTCGTCAGTCCAAACTTCGAGGCATCGCCACCGCTCTCTTCCCACTTGCCTGAGCCAGAGGAAGCCAGTTTGATACGGATACCGATATTGGGCTTCACGTCCATCTTCCTAGCGACCTTAGCGATGATTTCGAGTTCGTTCAGCTTCTCTACCCCAATGAAGACGCGCTTCCCCATCTTCTGAGCCAGTAGGGCCAACTCAAT
>JAEEGL016491343.1_pt1 | contig 30475 bp, 25 predicted proteins | sample 9134231 | NCBI WGS metagenome assembly JAEEGL01 (sample SAMN16246548, study PRJNA631951) | gut metagenome | biome: gut microbiome; feature: rumen; material: fiber-attached | host: Bos | place: Iran: Karaj | collected 2018-10 | reverse complement strand
TATAGAACAATTTCAATGTTTATGAAATAAACTTTGAAAGGAGAAAAAAATGGCAAGATATACAGGATCTAGTTACAAACAAGCTCGTCGTACTGGTATGTCTTTACTTGAAAATGGTAAAGAATTAGCTCGTAAACCATATGGTCCAGGTATCCATGGTGCTGATAGAAAAAGAAGAGCTTCTACTTATGGTGTTCAATTAAAAGAAAAACAAAAAGTTAGATTTATGTATGGTCTTAATGAAAGACAATTTCATAAGACATATTTAGAAGCTGGTAAAATGCAAGGTATCCATGGTGAAAACTTATTAAAACTTCTTGAGTCTAGACTTGATAATTTAGTTTATCGTATGGGATTTGCTTCTACTAGAAGAGCTGCCAGACAACTTGTTAATCATGGACATATTACTGTTAATGGTAAAAAAGTTGATATTCCATCATATAGATGTAAAGCTGGTGATGTTATAGCTTTAAAAGAACAATCTTTAGAACATAAAGCTGTTTTAGAAGCACTATCTAAAGTTGTTAAAAGAGCTGAATTTGTAACTTTTGATGATAATAAAAAAGCTGGTACTTTTGTTAGACTTCCAGAAAGAAGTGAACTTAATCCAGAAATTAATGAATCATTAATCGTTGAATATTACAACAGATAATAAAAAACCTTTCTTATTGAAAGGTTTTTTTGTTTGTTATAGGTGCCAGCATTGTTTATATGATTCTACTCCACATAATTTATCTTTACATCTATAATGTCTTTTACAATTACATTTTGTGCAAGGTGTGACATTTTTTGTACATGTTGCAGTTACTTGGCAATTACACCACCATTGTTTATCAGTTCCGGAATCAGCTGAGATACATTTACATGGGCATTTGTTATTACAATATGTCTGATTTGATTTATAATTAACTCTTATATTGCAATTAGTTCCATTTCTTGTGTAACCGCTTGGACAAACCCAGTTTGCACAACCACATTTACCGCAGTTTTCATATGTTTTACATTTGCAGTTTTTGCTAGCACATGTCTTAAATTCTTGAACGCCACATGATTTGTTTCTACCATATACTTTTACACTATAAGTTCTTGTTATTGTACTTGATTTATTACCTGCTTTATCTACACAATATGCGGTATGTTTTTGATTTGTTACTGCTTTTTTTATTGAAAATGTTTTACTAGATACATTATATGTTTTTTTATCTACTACAATTGATTTTACTCCGCTACCTTCATCAGTACATGAAACAGTATATTGAAATGCACCATTGTTATTTGCTTTGTATGTTCCATTTGCTTTATCAATTGATACTTTTGGAATTCTAGAATCAACATTTATTTTATTGGAAGTTACTTGATTGTTTTTAATATTATTTGTTGTTTCTACTACTCCAGCATTCATTCTTACATAATCTGTTCCAATTTTGTTATCTTTTACTGCATAATTTATATTAAATGTAACTTTTGATGTTCCCGCTCCACTTGCAGATACTGATAATGTTGCTTTATCTGCAGTTGATGAAAAATTATTTTTATTTATTATATTTAATGTATCATTACCAGAAGGAACTGTACAACTTGCTTTTATAGTAGCACTTCCTCCTTTTTTAATATATCCACTTGGTACTGAATCAAATTTACAATTAGATTTTGGAGTATTCATTATTCTATATGTTTTGTTTTTATCTGAATTATTACCAGCGATATCTTTACAAGAGGAATTCCAATCATAATTTTTCGGAGTATCACTTGCAGAATTTATTGTCATAACTTTTGGATTGCTTCTTTTTACATTATTTATTTTTAGATAATCTACATCACTACCTGTATCTAAACATTCAACATTTACTCTAAATGGTGTTAAATAAGTAGTTACTCCTCCAATTAGGCTTTCTGCAGAAGATACCGTATAAATGATTGTTGGAGCAATTGTATCTACCATAAGTAATTCAGAATTAAAACTTTCATTACTGTTTCCTGTAGAATCAGCTTTGATAAAGTTAGGTAATACTTTTAAATAGTCATTACCGGATACATTTGAGAAGGCTTCATAATTAACATTTATTTTTACTGTTTTTGAATTATTGCCTGTTATTGAACCTAGACTTATTGCTCCTTTTAAATTATTAGTAATTATATAACTTAATGGATTGTTTGCTAGTGTTAAAGTTGATCTATCCTTCTCATCACATGTAATTATAAATGAAGCTGTTTTATGAGTAATATTCAAATATTCATTATCATCTGTTCTGGTTATTGTGCAATGTGGATATCCAGATTTATTTGATGTTTTGGTATTTGGTATATCTATTATGTTACATGTTGCAACTGTATCTTGCATATTAATTATTTTTACAGAAGCATCTTTTGGAACGTTTTGTTCTATTAATTCTTCTATAATACTAGTGCCTTTTTTATCTTCTGGTAATATGCTTTTTTTAGTTGTTCCAGATATATAATAAATATCTTTTATACCTGATTCATCTTCGGCTTTTTTGATTGTTAATTTATTATCAGTGATACTACCTTCGCATTTTGGTATACTTTCATCTATTCCTGGTTTAGTTATATTACATTTTACTGGTGTATAACTATTATTTAAATCTCTTGGAGTATAATTAACATATATAAGTTCAGTTTCCATTGGAATATTATTAATTACAGTATCTTTATCTATATAATAGCTTCCAATAGGATAACCTTCACTGTGTTCTGTTAAGTTTTGTTTTATTTTTGAACTTAATGTAGAATATATTGAAACTTTTGCATTAGTTAGTGGATCAATATAATATATATCTGTTATTTCTTTATCTATTACTAGTTTTTTTATTTTTATAACATTATTATCAAAAATTAAATTACATGTATTTGAATCTTTTTCTGTTGTGTGTCTATCACTATCACTTAAAGAAATTACAATACAGCTTTTAGATATGTTTAAGCTTGTATCCATTATTTGAATGTCATAGTTCCCACCACGTTCACTTGGTTTATATGCTTCTTCTATGATACTTCGTAAGTTCATTCCCATAATTTCGTCATTACTTTGATCTTCGACATCGATTTGAACTTCACCATCAACTACTATAAAACTAATATTTTCTTTTAAATATGTGCCTTCTTCTAAAACAGGAGGAAGATCTGAAGATATTAGTATGCCTTTTATTCTACCTGGAGTATTTGATCCTTTTCCTAGTTTATCTGCTATATTTTTTAGAACTACTTCTTCTCCAGTATCATAATCAACATCAATCATATCACATGTTGGAGCTGCATCATCTGCAAAATTAGCTACTGTACAATATAAGTTTTCTTCAGTATAATTTATCATTTTACCAGCATTATCTTCGCATATTAAGCATGGTGTATATATATATTTATTTGAACTTAAAGTTTTTTGTCTTACATGTACATAACTGGATGAACAATCATTTCCATTTGAATCTACAAAATCTTTGGTTATGTAATTGTTACTAGTCATTGTAGGAACTGTTACATAATTAAACTTTTGTGGTGTTTTAATAGTAGGAAGTTCAGCTTTATTATCTGCATAATATGATTTACCTGCTAAAAGGAGTTCACCTTTTAATTGTTCATTATATCGTTGTTTAGCATTAGCCATATATTCTGTTATTTTAGGAATGACAAGGGTTGCTAAAATTGATATTATTACTAAAGCTCCTAGTACTTCGACTAAGGTGAATCCAGACCTTTTTATTTTTTTCATATGGACCTCCTATTATGTATATATTATATGAAAAATAATTAAAATTGTAAAGTTAGCAAACTTACTTTTCACAACTTTTTTATAAATAAAAAGAATGAAGTTTTAATACCTCATTCTTTTTTTAATAATGCCAACACGTTTTATATGATTTAATTCCACAACCTTTTGCTTCACATTTCTTGTGTGTTTTACATCCACAGCTTTTGCAGGATTTATATGTTGCACAATAATCTTGAACTTGACTTGCTGTGCAACTACATGTCCATACTGTTACTGCGCCTCCTGCTGAATCACATCTTGCATTCTTAGTACTGTTTCTGTTGCTTGCATTACATGATAATCCTTGATTATGAGCGCTTATTGGGCATCCTTCGGCCCATGCTTTTTTCCATTTGCAATTACCATATACAGTTTTGTAAACCCATCCACCACTAGTACATCCACAGTCTGCACATGAATAGTATTTTGCGCATGCACAGGCCTTGTTACGACACACTTTATAATTTTTCACACCACAGCATGAGTGAGCACCATTTATTTTGACATAGTAATTACGTTTAACTGTTGTTGATTTATTTCCTGCTTTGTCTGTACAATATGCTTCATATTTGTATGGTACTGCTGTAACTTTGATTGTTATTTCTTTTGGATTTGATGAATAAGTTACCCAAGAGTTTTTTGTACAAGTTGGAGATCTACCATCGCAATATGAATTTCTTTTACATTTTTCTACTCTCACTGATATATTTTTAGGACTACTTCCAGTATCTGTACATTTTATTTTGAATGTCCATCCTGAATGATGCGCTGCATCTCTTTTATTTGAATCTCTATTATAAGTAATTGTTGGAATTACTGAATCTACTTTAAACTTAGCTGAACTTGTTGGTGTATTTGATGTGCCATCAGAAGTTGTTACTAAACCTGAAGATATATTTATTTTTTCTGTTCCAGATTTATTGTTTATTACGTGATATTTGCATGTGATAGTTACTTTTTTTGTATTAGATCCTGTAGCAGTACAATCTTTTATCACTCCTAGTGAGGCATCTGTTTTTATTTTAGAATATCTTCCGTTAGTATTTTGAACATCTGTTACTTTTAGTGTTGCATTTCCTGCTGGTACATCGCATGCTATTTTAAATGTTTTTACATCTCCTTTTTTTAACCAGCTTGTTGGTGTTGTAATGAATTTGCAATTAGATTTTGGTGCTTTTCCTAATTTATAATCTTGATCTTTTGTACTTGTATTTCCTGCTGAATCTACACATTTTGTTTTATATAATCTTTCATATACGTTAACTGAATCAGTACTTCCTTTTTTGTATGCTGTTTCACTTGATGGGAATGATTTAATTGTATATGTTTTTGGATTTGATGATGCTTTTGATGGAAATGATGCTGCTGAACTTGCATTACTTGCTGTTTTTACATCTATATATAGTTTTGGTGCTGTACCATTATAGCTATTATCTTTACAACCAATTTCTAATATAAATGGCGTAAAATATACTCCTGTTACTCCACTTAATGTTCCTTTTAGTTTTGATCCTAATTTAAAGGTTATATTTGGTGTAGTTGTATCTATATTTATTTTTGGTGATTTTGCTTTTGCATTTGATTTACTATTTGCTGTTACAAGTCCTGCACTTGCATTAATATAATCTGTTCCTGCAACTCCTGTTTTGGCTGTATATGTCAGATTGAAGATTACTGTTTTCCCATTTGCTGGTGTTGTTGTTGGTTTTGTAATTGTTCCTTTGCTATTTTGTGTTGTTATTTTATCTCGCCAATCTGATGCTACTGTTAATGTTGATCCTGTTGCTTCCGAACATGTTATTTTATATGTTTTTTGTCTGTTTTGCGTATTATTATTTATAACTGATATTCCTGTACTTGTATCTTCTATTTTACATTCTGGTTCTCCAGGTACTGGTGTGTGTTTATATCCTATATTACATACCGATGTTTGTCCTTCTTTATCTTCTGCTGTTACACTTACTTCTTCTGGTGCTGTTGAATCTAATGTTTGATTTATAACTAAATCTGTTTTTTCTTTATCATTTTCTGTTATTAAACTTTGTTTTATATTATTTATATTCCTAAAATATACATCTGCTATTCCACTTGATGCTTTTATTGTTAGAGTTATATTTCTATCTGTTTGAGTTCCTGTACATGTTGGTGGTGGTGATAATGCTCCATCTTTTTTTGTGCTACAATCTACCGGTGGATTTGGTGTTCCTACTTCTACTCCTGTTTCTGTTACTTTTAAAACTTGTAAGTCTTTGATATATTCTGATTGTTCTTCATTTACTACAAATGTTGTTCCTGGTATTACAAATCCATATCCTGCATCATATCCATAATCTACATAATCATCTTCATCTGCATCTTCTCCTTCTATTTGTTCTGGTTCTCCTGTTGATTCTTTTATTGATTCTGCTGGTAATAATGATGTTGGAGTTAGGATTGATACTTTGTTTCCATTGCTATCATAATAGAATATATCTGCTATTGGCCTATCTACTACTAATTCTCTTATTGTTACTGTGTTTCCTTCAACTGATATGTTACATGTATCTCCGCTTGTTGCTAGTTCTGTTGTTGTTGTATCTCCCACTTTGAAACTTAAACATGATTCTGATTCATTTCCTGCATGATCTACTAATATTACACTATATACCGATCCATTTGGTCTATCTTCTCCTCTTGTTGTTGGATCAAATAAATATTTTATTATTGGTTGCATATCTATTTTTGCTATATCATCTACACTTTTATTTGATACATCTATATATACTGTTCCTTCATCTACTATTCCTACTTTGATATTCTTTCTTTCTTTTGTTGTTTCTCCTGCTACTTTTGTTACTATATCTGTTGCTACATCTATTTCTTGTCCTGGTTTTAAATCCAAACTTGAAAGTATTGTATCTGTTGTTGCTTCTATTTTTATTCCTATTATTTTTCCTGCTGCTCCGCTTTTACTTAATAAATCATTCGGATTTTCTATTAACATTGAGTTATCAGTATTTGGATCTTCACTATATTCTTTTTCTGGATTATCACATGTTGGTGGTTCTTCATCTGTCCAGTTTGAAATATTACAATATGGATTTGTCTTATTATGATTTGTTACATTTCCTGCTCCATCTTCACATATTAGACATGAAGTATATTCATATTTCCCAGGATTTTTAATTGAGGGTTTTACATATACATAACTTTTACTACAGTCTCTTCCTTCTGAGTCTGTTAATTTGTTTGTTGTATATTTTTCACTATCTAATTCATCCCATGTAATATATCCATATTTCTTCTCGTTTGCTGTTGTTGGAAGATCTTGTTTATTATCTGCGAAATATGATTTTCCCGATAATAATAATTGCCCTCCTAGTTTTTCATTATATCTTGTTTTTCCGTCTTGCATATATTCTGTTATTTTTGGTACTACTATTAATGCTAGTACTCCTATGATTACTAAAACTCCAAGTACTTCTACTAAGGTGAATCCTTTTTTATTGGTTTTTTTCATAGAAAGCCTCCCATATTATTTTATTTCTAATATAATTATAATTTATTTGTTTTAAACTGTAAAGAAAATTAGTCAAATTTACCATTTTTTATTATAAAAAGAATGAAATATTGATATTTCATTCTTTTATTCCTAAATGTATTTTTATTTGACTTATCGAAAAAGCATTTGTTGATTGACTTGGAATAAACACTACATAATTAATGTCATTTTCTTCTACATAATCATTAATACTTTTTTTGCTTTTGTTATGTCTATAATCAATTGATAAAATTTTTTCATAACTTGGTACTGCTAAAGCTTCCAAGATATTAGTATATGAAGATCCTACAAATAATATTCTTTTGTTGTTTTTATTATTTGTTATTATTTTTGTATATGCAAAGTCACCTTCCATATAAGCGTCTTCATAACTCATTCCTTTTCCATATACTTTTTTATTGCTTATTTTATCATTTTCATATCTGGTATAGTTTATTTTATATTTTGGAATTAAATATAAATCTTCTTTATCAGATTTAATTTTTTGCCCTAATTGCCTATTGTAAGCTCCATTTACTATTGTTTGTTTTATAGCAAATGTTTTTTCCAAATCATAAGATTCTGTTTCTGTATATTTATTTATTTCTTCGTATAAAAGATATGCACATCTTGGAGTTATATGATGATCATTAGAATAGTAACAATTATATATTCCACTATTTTGAAAGACCTCTAAAGCATCTATAAAAATTATATTTTGATCTAAGTTTTCTTGTACTGTATTTACTTGTTTTTTATATATTTCTAAACTTGAATTATAATTTTTAGGGAGATCTTTTAGCATATATGCATCTTTTCTTGGAATAGATAAATATATAAATTTTGCTTTTGTATTATTTGCTACTTTGTTTGTTAGGTATGTTACTTGTTTTAATTCTTCGTAGTAATACGGACTATATATATCACTAGTTGCACTATATAACTGTTTATTATTTCCTATTGCTACATCCCCAAAATAATGCTGAAAATTAAATAAGAAATATCCTTCGATTAATTTATCTCTTTTAAATAATTGATCTTTAAAAGCTTCTGTTAATTTATCATAGTATGTTTTTGAAAATAGACTATTTATAGTTATTCTAGGATATGTTGCTAATTTTCTTCTTTCTGTTTCACTTATTTTCTCATTATTTAGTAAGGTTCCTATCATAAAAATAAATAAAATTGTTATGAATAATATTACAAATATTTTTTTTATTATTTTTTCCATAAGACCTCCTTAAAACCTAAAATAGATAAACGGATTAAATCCACCATAGGCTATGAACATAATAGTAATTATGAAAAGAATAATTAGTCCTAAATAGTGAATAGATTCCAGTATTATTTTTCTTTTTTTATTAGTCATTTTATTTATTCTTTCTATTATTTTGTAATAGATTGGTGTTTGAAAAATAATAGCTAGTATGAAATAAACCCAATAACTATCTATATATATCATAAAGGTATTAAATGAAGTTTCTGTAAATCTAAATGAAAATAGTGATTTTGAATAATTTGTTAAAAGACTTAAACTATCACATCTAAAGATAATCCATCCAAAATAAACTACTATTAAAGTATATATATGTCTTATGATATTTGGAGTCTGTTCTAAGACCTTTTTAAATACAAATTTTTCTAATATTAAAAATATAAAATAATATATGCCCCAAATGATAAAGTTCCACTCTGCTCCATGCCAAAAGCCTGTTAAGGACCAAACAATAAGCATATTTACTATTTGTCTTTTTACACCTTTTTTATTTCCTCCTAAAGGGATGTATACATAATCTTTAAACCAAGTTGATAATGATATATGCCAACGTTTCCAAAATTCTGTAATACTTTTTGAGATGTATGGAAAATTAAAGTTTTCTAAGAACTTAAAGCCAAATATTCTTCCTAAACCAATTGCCATATCTGAATAAGCAGAAAAATCAAAATATATTTGGAACATATATGCTATTCCTCCGAGGATAGCAATAATACTTCCAGGGTTATTTGAAGAAAATATTGTATCTGCTAAAGCACCCATTTGATTAGCTATTATCACTTTTTTAGCTAATCCTAGAATAAATCTTTCTATACCACTACACAAATCATCAAATGTAGTCGTTCTATTATTTAATTGTTTTTCTATTGTTTCATATCTAACAATAGGTCCTGCTACTAATTGAGGAAATAATGAAACATATAATAGTAACGTTAAATAGTTTTTTTGAACTGATGCTTTTTTTCGATATACATCTATTACATAACTCATAGCTTGGAATGTGTAAAAAGATATTCCTATTGGAAGAATAATTTTTGGTATTTTTATGCTTATTCCAAATAAACTATTTATATTTTCAATAAAGAATCCTGTATATTTGAAATAAACTAATATAGATATATTTAATATTATTGTTATTATTAAATATAATTTTTTATAATTATTTTTTACTAATAGAAGTGCTCCAATATAATCAATTAAAACTACTGATAAAAGGAGTATTAAATATTTTGGGCCTCCGAAAATATAAAATATTAAACTAAATAATAATAAAACATAATTCTTATATTTTTTAGGCACAATAAAATAAAAAAGAAGAACACATGGCATAAATAGAAATACAAATATTGCTGAACTAAATACCATATTATTCCTCCTTTTAAAAATTAAACATTAACCATTCATATTTAAATATCATTAATAGTCCTATGATAATCATTATTAGTCCTCCGATTAGATGAGAATATTTAGTATATTTATTACTTATTGCTGTTATTTTTAATGTTTTCATAGCAATAATGAATACTAATAAATCATCTATTAAGAAGAATAGAACATAAATAATTATATATATTATTTTTGCTAGTCCTTTTACATTATTTATACTTAGTATTTCAGTAAACATTACTGGAAGTCCTAATGAACATAATAATTCAATTAGGTTTACTGATATAGCTAAGAGAATAATTCCTATCATAGATATTAAAAAGCTATTACTTGCTAGTATTTTTTTAATTCTAGTCATGATTTTTCTTCGTTGTTTTGGATTAACTACATCACAACCTGCTTCTTTTCTTGTTTTATAATATCTGTATATATTATATCCTCCGAAACATAGAGCAAATGTAGCTACTAGTGTTCTTAAGAGTTTTATACTATTTAAAAATGTTGCTATTTTTAAAAATCCTATCATGAATAAGAAATAAACAAAAGCACTGGTAAATAGGAATGTACATCCTAAAATCCACATTTTTTTTCTGTCTTTATAATCTAATAGCATTGTTATTAGAAATATTAAAATCCACATTGCACATGGATTAAATCCATCTACAAGTCCAATTAAGATAGCAATTATTGGTAGAGAAAAACTTTTTAAATCTACTTTACCAATAATTGGAATATCCAGTTTAGTATTGACTTCTTTTTTATTTGCTTGTTTCTTATCCTCTTTTTTTGGATCATTATTACCATAATTAATTTCTTTATGGTCTCTTACTTTTAAATAATAACCTACTTCATCAATATATGGTGTTGTCTTTGCTCTTTCTATTCCTTTATCTACAGACTCTTCCCATGAAGGTGTACTATTATATCCTTGATATACTTTAGCACCAATTATGAAATATGGAACTCCTTTGGCTTCTTTTTCTGTTATTTTTTGAACTTCTTCCCATGTTTTTTGATTTTCTTTATTACTCCATACTTCATATTTATATATTTTTACATCTTTATCGTCTTTATATTCTTTATTAAGATATTCTTCTAAAGCTGCGCAATGAGGGCATCCATCACCATAGAACAAGTATATATTAGTAGTTTCTGCTTTTACTACTATTGGAAATAACAAGAAAATAAAAGATAAAGCAAAAAATAGTTTTTTCATTTTAATCACCTAATTCTTTTATTTTTTCTTCTATTTGTTCGTATGAAGATTCGCCAACTAATCTATCTTTTTCATTACCGTCATCATCTAAAAATATTAATACTGGTAATACTTTTCCTACTTCGTAAGGAACATCATCAAAATCATAGTCATATTCTTTAATATGTACTTTATATTTTTCAAGAATTCTTTCTAGAGTATTATTCATAATAATACATGATGAACATGCTATAGAAGATATTTTTACTATAGTCATTTTACCCACTCCTTTAGAAGTTTTACAAATTCATCTAATTCTTTTTTAGTAGTTTTGTATGAAATGCTTATTCTATTTGAAGTTTCTGCTCTATTCATATCATGATATAGTTCATTTACTACAAATGAATAAGATCCAGATGAACATGCTGTTTTTGAAGAAATTATTACTTTATTATCTGAAAAATATTGTAATGTGTCTTCACTATTTTTATTTAAAATACTAAAGTTTAGTATTTGTGGTATTGAATACTCATTTGAATTAATTAGTACTAAATCTTTAATTTTATCTTTTAAATAATTATTTAATTCTGTTACTTTTTCATATTTTTTATCTAAATCTTTAAATGCTTCTTCAATTGCAACAGCTGATGCAATAATTAATCCTGTTTGTGGTGTTCCACTTCTATAAATAGTTGTTGATTTACCTCCATGAACAAGTGGTATTAGTTTAACATGTTCTTTTTTTATTAAGCCACCAATACCTATGAAGCCAAATATTTTATGCATTGAAAAACTTGCTAAATCAACATCTGATAAATCTATTTTTACTTTTCCAAGTGCTTGTGTAATATCACTGTGGAAATAAACATTTTTATATTTTTTTAAAAATTTACCTATTTCTTCAATATTTTGTCTTATTCCTGTTTCTGAATTAACTGCTCCAATTGATACTAATGTAGCCTCGTCATCTAAAAGGCTTTTTAAATGATTCATATCTATTAATCCATTAGAATCAAGATCTACAAAATCTATTTTAATTCCTTTTGTTTGAAGATATCCTACTGGAGTTGTTATTGAAGAATGTTCTAGTTTTGTTGTAATAATGTGATTTACATTTAGCCCTTTTAAAACAGTATTATTTGATTCACTAGCACCACTTGTAAAAATTATTTCATCGTTTTTTATATTTAAACAGTTACATATTTTTGAAATGGCACTATCTATTTCTTTTTTGCATTCTTTTCCTAAGTAATGATTAGAATTAGGATTTGCAAAATATTTTTCTTCTGTTTCTACAAATTTATCTATTACTTTTTTATCTGCTTTTGTTGTTGCAGAATAATCTAAATATATCATAATATCACCTTTTTTAATTATATCATATATTGATATTTTTTAAAATAAAAAATCACTTATAGTGATTCTTACTTGTCTAATTTTTTTATTAATTCTGTAAGTTCTTTTATATCATTAATATGATATCTACTTACAATTTCTGGTTCGAAACCATATTTAGCATGGATGAATATCATGCCTGCCTCGCTTGTTGCTATTTTATCTTTTTTAATGTCTCCAACATAGAAACTATGCATTTTATGATTTCTTTTAGCTAGTTGTTTTATTGCTTCTCCTTTAGTTATACCATATGAAGCTGTTCCTATATAATCTATAAAATATTTACTTAATTTTGATGTTTTTAAAAATGATTTTACATAATTATCATTGTTATTAGTAACTATACCAAGTTTATGATCTTTACTAAGTTCTTTTATTACATCTTCTACACCATCATATAGCTTGGCACCTTTTATTTTAATTATATTTATAGTTTCAGCTATTATTTCATTTGTATAATCAATTGCAGTATTAAGATCTAAATATGGCATATATTTTTTCGCAGCATCTGGAAGTTTTAATCCCATTACACTTTCTATTCTAGCTTTTGTTATTTTTTTCATTTCAGGATGCCTTTTTCCTACAATACTTGCAGCTTCATAAGTTGCATCTCTTGTATCCCAAAGTGTTCCATCTAAATCAAATATAATCATGTCTTTCACCTTTTCTTAGTTATTTGAATTTTAAAAGTACAAATGGTGTTAAAATAAAGATTTTTAAATCTAATAAAAATGATAATTTATTATAGTATTCAACATCATATTTAAGTTTTTCATTATGTGTTATAGTAGCTACTCCATGAAGAGTTGCAAGTGAAGTCATTCCAGGTCTTACTAGATATCTTTCTTTTGGTGGTTTGCTTGGAAGTTTTTCCCCTGGTATAAAAGGTCTTGGGCCTACTAAAGACATATCACCTTTTAGGACATTAAATAATTGTGGCAATTCATTTAAGTGTGTTCTATCTATAAAATACGAAAAATTTGTATATCTTTGTCTATATGGCATATGATATGTATTTATTTTTCTCGTTCTAAATTTATACATTAAAAATGGTTTTTTATTTAAACCTTCACGCATTCTTTTTTCATTGTGAAGTGGTCTTCCTAGATTTAGATATAAAGCTATGGCAACAAATAGCATTATCGGAAATGTAATTACAATTAATATTAATGAAACAACTATATCTAGTATTCTTTTATTATATTTCCTATACATCTAATCACCTCACTTTACATAAGTATATCATAATTCTTTTTAAAATTCTATTATTCTTTTATGTTTTTAATTATTTGTTTTAGTAATAAAAAAAGCATGTAAATACATGCTTTTTATTATTTTATATAGTTAGTTATTTCTTCAAAAGATACAGTGTTTTGTTCTCCAGTTTCCATATTTTTAATAGTGGCTTTTTTATCTTTTTCTTCATCAGAACCAATTATTATTACATATGGTATTTCTAATCTATTAGCATAGTTTAATTTTTTCTTAAATTGTTTATCTTCATAATATACTTCACATATTATATCTTTTTCTCTTAAAAGTTCTGCTATAGACATAGAATAACTTATATTTGATTCATCAAATGGAACAATTAATACTTTTGATAAAGATTTTGTTTTTGGTTTTACTATACCTAGATCCAGTAATACAGAGAATAATCTAGTAATACCAATTGATATTCCTATTCCATCAAATTCTTTTTCAATATAATGTTTTGTTATTCCACCATATCTACCACCGGAACAAATGCTTCCTATTCCAGGATGTTCATCTAAATTAGTTTCATATACTGTTCCTGTATAATAATCCAATCCTCTTGCTATTGTTAAATCTATTTTATAATAGTCTCTATCAAATTTAAATTTATCTAAATATTCAGTAACATATTTTAATTCTTCAAGACCTTCTTTAAAGATTTCATTATCAATATTTAAACTAGTTAAAGCATCGAATATTTCTTCATTAGTACCTTGTATTTTTATAAATTCAGATATTTTATTTATTTGATCATCATTTAAAGATATCTTTTTTAGTTCTTTTTTTACTTCTTCAATACCTATTTTATCTAGCTTATCTATTATTCTTATAGTTTCAGATGGATCAGATATACCTAGGCCTTTAAAAAATCCATTAAGTAGTTTTCTATTATTTATTTTTATAGTAAATTTACCAAAATCTAGTTTTTTAAATAAAGTATAAATAATAGTTAATATTTCTGCATCATTAATAAAACTAAGATTTTCTCCAATAATATCTATATCACATTGGTAAAACTCTCTGAAACGTCCTTTTTGAGGTCTTTCACCACGATATACTTTTCCTATTTGATATCTTTTAAAAGGAAATACTAAATCGTTATAATGCATAGATACAAATCTAGCAAGTGGTACAGTTAAATCAAATCTAAGTGATATATCTGTATCTCCTTTTTCAAAACGATATATTTGTTTTTCTGTTTCACCTCCAGCTTTAGCTAGTAGAACATCAGAATATTCAAGTACTGGAGTATCAAGTGGTAAAAAGCCAAAACTTTCATATGTTTCTCTAATGGTATCAATTATGTTATTAAATAGAATTTGGTTTTCAGGTAATAATTCCATGAAACCAGGCATTATTCTAGGATTTGTTTTACTCATATTTATCATCCTTCCATGTTTATTTTATCATAAAATTTATTTAAATAAAACAAAAGTATGATTTTTAATCATACTTTAATTTTCTTTGGACTCCTTTAGCATCTTCATATTCATTGACGATTTTCTTAACAGCTTTTCTTTCAGTAGTAGGAACATATCTTTTGATATTTTTAATAGTTGTTGTTTTTTCTTTTTTATTTACTAATTCGTAATCCTCATCATAAGATATATCTAGTACTTCTGGAATTATATCTTTAATTTCATTATAATCCGCTAAAGCATCAATGAATTGTTTTTTTAATTTACCAAGTTTAGGCTTTTTAGAGTCACTATTAAGAGCTTTTTGATGGACATCATAAAATACTTTATATACTTTAGCTGCCCTTTTATCTGCACCATTTATTGTAGTTAATCTTAATAAAGCACGTTTGGTAAAATTAACTAAAGTTTCCTTATCGTGAAGACCATGGATGTTTATAAAGTTTGCAGCAGAAAAATTAACAGGTTCTTCTTCAGAATTGTCATAGTAAACACAATACATTGGTCCAAAAGAACCAGCCTTTCCTTCAACAAAAAAATATGAAATATCGTTTACATTTAAAATAAATGTACTAGGTGTATTTTTCTTCTTTTTTCTCATATTTATCCCCCACGATCTGAATTAATAAGTACCTTTAAATATTATCATAAAACAAAAAAAATGTCAATAATTGACATCTTTTATATAGTATTAATTATCTATTGTTTAGTTGCCACCGTTGTTTTCTCCCCCACCATTATTGCTATTGTCTGTTTCGCATTTAGTTGGTGCTCCACCAACTAATACAACTTTACTATTAATATCTTTTTCATCTGTTAATTCAAAACCATTATGGGCCTTATCAATCAAACACATCTTATATTCATATGTCGTTTCAGCTGGTTTATAACCTTCTGTTCCTGGATTTCCTGATGCTGCATGATATGTTTGCACAACTTGTACATAACAATCATCAACATATCCACCTCCGAAAGGACTTGTTTCAAGTTTCTTTTCAAGTAATGGATTTATATGGTCTTTTAAATTATATGTACAAGTCATCGTATCTCCGCTTAGTGTACACCTTTCATTATCAGTTGTAAAACCAGTAGTGATAACATCTGTTCTAACTGCATCTATTGCTTTGTGTGCATTATCTGAGAATGCTCCTTGTCTAGCAGCACTTAAATATTTAGTTACTGCTGGGATTGCTAACATAACTAGGATTGCTAAGATAACGATAACTGCTAGAAGTTCTATTAATGTAAAACCTTTTCTATTTAAATTTTTATTCATAAATAATATTCCTCCTATTCTCTAGAATTAGTATAACATTTAATATTTTTTTTGTAAATACTTTTTTATTTTTTTTAACTAATTGTCGCTTTTATATTTTTAGTTTTTATATCTTTTGCGTCAATATCAACTATTTCATAACATTTTTGAGCCCCATTTTCTTCTTTACCACACGATTTTACATTTACTATTATTATGTCATTATCAAATATAATATTGCTTTCTTCTTTCATAAAATCAAAGCCATATGGGTCTTTATCAATATCTACTCCTTCGATATTGATAAATTTTATAATATAAGCATTATTTTTCTTTTCAAAATATCTAGGATCTTTTTTATATGTTTCATTTTGATATAATTTTACTGCTTCATCTACATATCTGTTTACATATTCTATATATTCTTGTTTGTGTTTTTCATCTATTAGAGTAATAGTACTCATTCTTACTACAAATGCTCCGATTACTAAGATGATTAATATTGCTAAGATTTCGATTATAGAAATCTTTTTCTTTTTTGGCCTTCCTCTATTCTTTTTTTTCATTTAATCCCTCTTTCAATGATATATTCTGTTTATATTATAAAATAAAAATTTTTAAAAGTAAATTAAAAAAGAAAACAAAATCTGTTTTCTTTAAATCCAAACTGCAAATAGGATACCTATTACAGCACATATTATTCCTATTAACCAAAAACCTTTTACTATATCAGGCTCTTCATATCCTAATTTCTCAAAGTGATGATGTATTGGTGTCATTAAAAATAATCTTTTCTTTTTAGTTTTGTAATAGAACACTTGTACCATTACACTTAGTGTTTCAATACAGAATACTAATCCTATTATAAGTAGTGTTATTTCTCTTCTTGTTAATATTGCTACTGTTGCAAGTACTGCTCCCAAAGCTAATGATCCTGTATCTCCCATGAATACTCTAGCAGGATAAGCATTAAACATTAGGAATCCTGCGAGTGAACCTGTTAATACAAAACAGAATATACCAACATCTTCTTTTCCTATAAATAAAGATATTAGAGCAAAAGCTACAAAAGCTATAGTACAAAGTCCTCCGGATAATCCATCTAATCCATCTGTTAGATTGGTAGCATTCGAGAATCCTACTAAAAGGATTAGGATAAATACTCCATATAACCAGCCTAAATCTATATTTATTCCTAAGGTACTTACAACAAATGATGTATTACCATTATATTTCATATATATTGCAAAGAATATTAAGGCTACTATTATTTGACCTATAAATTTTTGAATTACTGTTAATCCTTCATTTTTACCTCTTTTTAGTGATAGAAAATCATCTAAAAATCCAATAAAGGCGTATAGAATAAATACTACCATTATAATTAATAAATTATAGGTCATTTCTAATCTATTATCTAGTACTAATGCAAGAATAGATAGTATTGTAGGAATTATAAAGATAATACCTCCCATTGTTGGAGTTCCTTCTTTTTTTCTGTGTGCTTCTCCTACATATTCACTTATTCTTTGGCCAAAATTAATTCTTTTTAATATTGGTATAAGTCCAAGTCCTAAGATAACTGAAACGATAAAACCTACCATTATTGATAGTATAGCTTTTGTTAGTATTAACATAACATCGCCTCTTTCTAGATAATTATACTACATATTTATATATTTAATCTAGATATTTATTGATTTTTTGTTTTGTTTTACATTATTATAAATAAAAAATGCTCTAATGAGCATTTTATTTTAATACCAACATGTTTTTCCTGTTTCACAACCACAAGTTTTGTTTCGACATGATTTAGGAGCACAAACAATTGCTTTATTACTATTAGCAATACCACCATGACTGTTTCCATCTGTTTCATAGAATGAATATGTACGAGTTATAGATGTTCCCTCAAATAATTCCGTAAATCCATACTTTGTATTATTTGCTTTTTGATTATCATAAGTTGATGGTAAATAGATAAATGATTTGCTGTATTTTGTTTTTTTAGATGTCCATGCTACTGTATCATACTTTAACTTATTATTTTTGTTAGCTATATATATACCTCTTCTTGAACTATCTTCATACATAATACCTTGGTTATTATCAACGTCCCAATATGTTGTATTACCTTTAACAGTGATTGCTTTTCCTGTGCATTTCCCATTACTAACAGTAAATGACCATTTTACTTTTACCCAGTGAATTCCAAGAACGGTAACGTTAAGAGTCCTTCCAAAAGCCATTATTGCGTTATCACTGTCTGCCAAATAATCTATTGCTTGCCCTTTTACATCAATTTTATTACCGTTATATTCTCCAGCATTAGGAACACATACCCAATAGTTATGGTTTTCGTTCTTGCCTTTAGGAGCTGTGCTGACTACTCTATTAGTTTCATATATTCCTATATACGTTATATTTTTTGTTCCGTCTTTAAAACGACTGCCCCAGTATTTTTTGTGTGGGTCTTTCCCTCCGGTTGCTCCTCCATAGAATACTTTACTTGTATTTTTTACTGTACCAAAGCCATATTCAGAATATTCTTCTGGTAGATCTGCACCAATTTTTACTCCACTTAAGTTATATAAATATTTACCTCTACTATTTTCAACAGTATCTTTAATAGCAGCATATTTACTTCCAAATGCAGCATAAGCAACTGGTGTATTAGCAAACATTGATAATAAAACTACACTTATTATAATTACTCTTATTACTTTTTTCTTCATGTTTATCACCTCTATTTACAACCACATTCTGCTTTAGATGGGCAAGATTTATATGTACTTACTCCGCAGATATTACAATCTGTAATTTGTTTTAGTACTCTATAAGGTCCACCTTTTTTAGTGCTTGAATTTCCAGCTTTATCTGTACAATCTGCTTTTATTTCTGGTATTGATCCTCTTGTTTCAAGAGGTATTACATAAGGATTAGATGTTTTACTACCGTTGATTTTAAATATATCAACTCCGCTTACTTTATCTGAACAACCAACTGTTACTGATACTGAATTATAGTAACCTTTTCCACTGTCACCTACAGCTGTTGCTTTACCTTCTTCACCTAAAACATCATATGTTATAGTAGGTTTTATTGTATCTACCATAAATGTTGTTGATATTGCTCTATTTACTTTATTTTCATAACCACTTTTAGCATTTCTTACAACACCTGCGCCAAAAGTAATAGTTTCTGTTCCTGTTTTGCCATCATTTGGTTTATATGGTATTGTTAATTCTAATTCAACTGCCTTTTTTTCTGATCCACCATTATGTGTAATATTTTTAGTAGTTATTGTTCCTAAACCTTTAGAGGTATCTGTAACTATTTTACTTAAATCTTTTATTAATACTTTAGTTTTCTTTCCGCCATCATCAAGAATTTTACATTTTACTTTTAAATTTGTTCCGGATGGTCCTATATATTTAGTACTTGAAGGTGCTTGAGTAAATGAACATACTGGCATTCCAGTAGTATCACATGGTATCATATTATTTTTTTCATCTTGTAAAAGTACATCTGCATCTACTGGTATTCCTGATATTGATTTATTTGTTATTTTATGTCCTGAAATTAATTCCTTTGCTACTGGAGCATTATTTCCTACTTTATAATATACTGCCTTAAATCCTCTTTTAGATGTTGCACTTTTAATTATTACATTACTTCCTGACCAGTCCATATAACATGAATCATGGATAATAGAAAAGTCTAGACATGAGTTTGTTGATTCATTTCCACCTTCATCTATTGCTATTACTTCATAGTCTGCATCTAGATTCGTATTAAATTTGCTTTTAAATACATCTTTTATATTTATTGCTCTAATTTCTTCAATTGCTCTATCTTTTACTTCTATAACATAATAGTTTTTGTAATTTTTCTTTTCTCTAATAATTATATATTTTAAGCCTTGATCATCATTAACATCACTTAAAGTCCAATTTGTTGCAGGATCATCATCGTAGTCATTTATTATTTTATTTGTACAAGTTGGAGCTACTGTATCTGACCATTTGTCTATATTACAATGTGGATCATCTTTCTTATCATATGTATATATTTTCCCTTTTGCATCTTTACATATTAAACATGCTACATATTCATAATCTGTTTTATTATATCCTTTTTGTCTTACATATACATAACTATCAGAACAATCTCTTCCTTCGGAATCTACTAATTCATTTGTTAAAAAACGTCCATCTTTTAAATCTGCTAAAGTTACATAATCATATGTTCTATTAGAAGATTTTGTGGGAAGCTTATCTTTATTTTCAGTATAATATGCTTTTCCTGCTAAACGAAGTTCATCTTTTAATTTATCATTATATGTATCTTTTCCTCCTGTTACATATCTTGTAATTGCTACTGTTGCTATAATAATTAATATAGCTAATATAAGCACTACTATTAAGACTTCTATTAATGTAAAGCCTTCTTTATTATTTTTTTTCATTTGACCACCTACTATTTCTCTATTATCATTATAGATTATTTTTTTTTACTTGTAAATTATTTTTTGTGTTTACATTTTTATTTGTATATTGTATATGGTATTTTAGTTTGAACTAAATATATCTAGTAGTTTTGTTATAATTGGTCTTCTTTTTAATATACCTTTTATGATTTCTTCTTTTGGTTTTTTTACGGCATATTCAATATATTTTTTCTGTCTATAATTTAAAAAATACTTTGATAGATATATATTATTTAATTTATAATTATATCCTTCTTTTTTTAAATAATCACATATAAATAGTTTACATCCTAGACATTTTGTAGAACATGTTCCATTTGATTTAAAATACTTGCAATTACTTTTTTCAGTGTATGAATAACAACAACCATTTAAATAACTATTTCTTTTTATATTATTTTCTTTTAAATATCTGCTTTTTTTACATATGTTACATCTAAAATCACAAGGATTCTTTTCTTTAAATTCATTATCTAAATATCTACATAATGCTTCATATATATAATCATATCTTTTTTTAGTATTATTTATATTTATTATTTTTTTTAACAGTTTTTCTTTTTCTTTTGTATTCTTTTTATTTTTATTTAGATATTTTATTGTTTTTTTATAAATATAATTATTTCTTTTTTTTATTAGTTTATCTATCATACTAATACCTCTTTTTTATTATAACTAAATTTATTAAATATGAAAAGTTTAATTATCATATCTACTTTTTTATTGTATAATTAAATTGGTGATTATATGTCTAAAGAAAAAACTATTATTAATTATTATGTGCTTTGTAATAAATTAAAACATGTGATTCGAACTGGTTGGAAAGATTGGAATGTTAATACTGATAGATTAGAAAGTGTTGCAGAACACATTTATGGTACTCAAATGTTAGCTATTGCTATTAAATCTGAATATAAATATGATATTGATATTTTAAAAGTTATTTATATGCTTGCTATTCATGAACTTGGAGAAACTGTTATTGGTGATTTAACACATTTTGATATTTCTAAGGAAGAAAAACGGAAGATCGAACATGAAGCAGTTCATAATATTTTAAATAATTTAGTAGATGGGAAATATATTGAAGACATTTTATTAGAATTTGATAGCCGTAATACTAAAGAAGCTTTATTTGCTTTTTATTGTGATAAATTAGAATGTGATCTTCAATGTAAATTATATGATGAAGATGGATGTGTTGATTTAAATAAACAAACAAATAATAAAAGTTTTTACAATCCTAATGTTCAAAAACTTCTAAATGAAGAAAACTCTTGGTCTAGTATGTGGCTTAAATATGGTCAAAACAGATACAAATATGATAAAAACTTTAAAGCTATTTCTGATTATGCTTTAAATAATAATATAAATAAAAAAGATGAGTAAACTCATCTTTTTTTATACACAAGTATATCCACCATCTACTGGTAATATTACTCCGGTTACATAACTAGCTTCTTCACTAGCTAAGAATATTGCTGCTGCATTAAGTTCTCCTTCTTGTCCATATCTTTGCATAGGAACATGTGTTTTAGCAAATTCTTGGAACATTTTAGTGTCTAGTACTTCTGTTGTTAATTCTGTATAAAAATATCCAGGGCAAATTGCATTTACTGTTATACCATCACGAGCAAGTTCTGCAGCTGCAGCACGAGTAAAATTAACTACTCCACCTTTACTTGAATGATATGCGATTGTAGGTATTTCAGTATTTCCTACCATTCCATACATAGATGCAATATTTATTACTCTACCATATTTATTCTTTTTCATAATATTTCCAAATGCTCTTGTCATTTTAAATACAGATGTCATATCAGTTGCAATAGTAAAATCCCACTCTTCATCGTTCATATCTAATACGCCTTTGTCTTTAGATGATCCAGCACAGTTTACTAAGATATCTGCTTTACCAAATTCTTTTTCTACCATCTTTGCAGCATTATCGATATCTTCAGAGCTTGTTACATCACATTTTATAGGTAAAACTTTTACTCCTTCTTTTTCTAATTCTTTTTTTAGTTCTTCAAGTCTTTCAATTCTTCTTGCAAGTATTGCTAAATCTGCTCCTTGTTTAGCAAAAGCTTTAGCCATTTGTTTTCCAAGTCCAGAAGAAGCTCCGGTTATTACTGCTACTTTTCCTTTTAAATTAAACATAATATCATCCTCCAATAATATTATATCATAATAAAAAGAAATAGTTAAACTATTTCAATCTATTAAGTCCATTTATTAATGTTGGAACTACTTGTTTCTTTCTTGATACTTGATCTTCAATATATGTACCTTGTTTTAAATCTTTCATTCCATATCCAGCTTCGAGTACTTCTTTACCACTTTCAGTAAAGATAAAATATGATCCGTTTCTTATGATATCGGTAATAGCTACTACAATAAATTTAAATCCATTTTCATTTTTCATATCTTCAATTAGTGAAATGTAACTATCCATATCTTTTTTAATTGAATCAAAATCTAATGTGAATATTTGACTTACTGCATATTTTGTTTCTTCATCATAACTAAATGTTTTAATATCTGTATTAACTACTTCTTTTTGTGTTTTACCTTCCAAAGATGTTCCTGCTTTAAACATATCAAAGCCAAATTTTTCATAATCTACACCAGCTTTTTCTGCAAGTTTTTTTACTACTTCTTTGTCCATATCAGTTGTTGTTGGGCTTTTTAAAATAAGTGTATCTGATAATATTCCAGATAACATTACTCCAGCGATATCTTTAGGTATTTCAACGTCATTTTCTTCGAATAAACGGTAAATTATTGTATTAGAACTTCCAACTGCCATATTTCTAAAGTTAATTGGAAGTGTTGTAGATAAATCTCCAAGTTTATGATGATCTACAATTTCAACTATTTCTGCTTGAGAAAGTCCTGTTACACTTTGAGCACTTTCATTATGATCTACTAAAATTACATGTTTTTTATGAACATTTTCTAGGTCTGTTAGACGAAGAAGTCCAAGACATTTATTATCATCATCTACAATTGGGTAGTTATTATGTCTTAGTTTTCTAGATAAATCTACAAAGTCATTGTAATAATCATTTTCATTTACTACTGTTACTGCTCCTTTATCGCAGAATACATCTGTATAATTAGCTAATCCTATCATTTTTAAAACATAATAGGCATCATGTTCTGTTTTAATAACATTTACTTCACTTTTTTTAGCTATTTCAAGAGCTGTTTCTTCTAAATCAGATTTACCTACTACTATAAGATTTTTTAATCCTTGTTCAATTGCATGTTTTATTAATTCGGCTTTATTTGCAGTAATTAATATACTTTTTTCATTAACTTCTGCTAAAGAACCTGTTGCAATTATTTCTCCTTCTACTTCATCGTTAAATCTTAGTACTTCAGTAGCTTCTAAAACTTCAAGTAAATTATCATATGAAGTTTTTATAGTTCTTAGACTATCTCCAAATAAATGATTAAGTATCATTTTTAATGTTAATAGTCCTAAATATTTACCTTCTTCATTTACTACAGGTATTCCTGTTATTTCTTTATCAAGTAAAAAGTCATATGCTTTTTTTATTGAATCTGTATTTTTCATAAAATATTCTTTATGATATTCAATATCTCTTATTTGTAATTTTACATTATCTAAATAATTTGGAACAGGTACTTTAAAATAATTCAAAACATATTCTGTTTCTTTATTTATTTCATCTAAAACTCTAGGTTCTGTATTCATTCCTAGTTTGTTTTTTAAATATGATAAGCTTATTGCTGCTCCTGTTGCATCTGTATCTGGATTATGATGACCAAAGACAAATACTTTTTCCATTTAATACACCTCTTTCTTACTAGTTAATTGTATCATAAAATTATTGTTTTTGATAGGAAATCTTTTATAAATTGCTTCCTTTTTTGGTATGCATTTTTGAATATATAAGATATGCTCCTACTAAAATGATTAAGATTCCTCCTGCAATAGTTCCTATTTGAACTGTACTTGCAGTATCTGGAGTATCTATTATTTCAGAACCATCTTCACTATATAATCTAGCATATAATGTGATATCTTCAGTAATTGGATCATTAAATAAGTAATCACTGGTTTTATCTTCATTTGTATACCAAATTATTCTTTCATATTCAGTATTATCTGGTAATTCAACATAAGGTGCTTCAATGGTATCTCCACATGATACTTCCATAATAAATGGATCTAATCCCATTCCAGGAACAAATGTTACGTCGCAAGAATTGATTTGAAATGTACTCCAAAAAGCATATAATGTAATATCTTCTTTGATTGGAGTTAAAAAACTAAATTTGTTTTCATAATCAACATCTTTATACCAGCCACCGAAATAATATCCTTGTTTTACTGGATCTTCTGGCCTAACAAGTAGCTCATTATATTCTACTTGAGAAGTTCCTATGGTTATATCATCGGTTGTTTTAAATGTTACTGTATATATATTAACATTCCATTTTGCATATAATGTCATATCTGAAGTTACTGGTGTTGCAAAATCATATTCATATTCGTAATTTATATCTGTATACCATCCTGCAAAGACATATCCTTCTTTTACGGGGTCCACTGGTTTTTCTAAAAGAGCATTAGCATCTACTTGAATAACATTTGTATCTTTTCCATTATTTATATAAAATGTTACTGTATATTTTTCATCAAGTGCATGTACATTACTATATCCAATTAATAGTAATAGTATGATAAATAATATTTTGATATGAATTTTTCTTTTCATAAATTCCTCCTTTGCTTATACTCTTTTAGCTTTTTACACATTGTTTCTTTTTACTATTATATTTATATCCTGATTTGCAGTCGCACTTTTTCTTTGTTTTATTATAATAGGCCTGCGATCCATAATTTGATGTACAATAATTATTTGGTTTGCATTCTTTTAATCCTTTATGGTAAAAATAACCACTTGTACAATCGCATTTACCTTTATCACTATTATAGAAAGCTCCGGTTCCATAATTTGATGTACAATAATTATTTGGCTTGCATTCTTTTAATCCTTTATGAAGAAAGTATCCTGACTTACAAACGCATTCTTCTTTTGATTTTTTATATTTGCTTTTTGAACCATAAGTGTTCTTACAATAACTCTTTTTATAACAATGTTTTTTGCTTTTTATATAGATATATCCTGAATTGCAGACACATTTCTTTTTACTTGAATTATACTCGCTTGATCCATATTTATCTTTGCAATATGTGTTTTTTACACACTTTTTTAATCCTTCATGAAGAAATGTATTATTATTACATACACATTTCTTTTGTGTTTTATTATATGATGCTAAATTATATTTATCTTTACAATATGATTTTTTTACACATTCTTTTAATCCTTCATGATAAAACTTTTTTTCTTCTTTGCAATCATCGCATCTACATTTACATTTATTTTCTTGCACTGAATAATATGCTGTTTTACCTTTTGTATCTATGCAATATTTATTAGCATCTACGCATTTATTATTACGATATATTTGTCCGCTTGGACATGATGTGGTTTGTTTATCAGCTCCTTCTGATGGAGTTTGTGTTGATTCTGGTTTTTTAATATTTATTTGATTTGAGCTAGATAGTCCTTTTATTCTTATAATCATTCCTACTTGGAAACTTGAATAACTGTGGTCTTTATTTGCATCGTTTTGAGCAGTTTTTATTCTACTTGCTACTAGTTTACCATTTACTATTGGATAGCTACTTGCCACTGCATAAACACTACCACCGCCCATGTATACTACAAGGTGGCTTGAATTTTTATCAAATGAATATTTTGGAGTGATTTTTCTTTGTGCTAATATATCTCCTGCTTTTAAAACACCAGCATCTGCTAATTCTTTAATAGTTGGAGCTGCTTGTTTATATCCAGTACCTTTTGATTCACAAAAACTATCTGCATCTACTCCACTATAATATTTACATTTTATAGTATAGTTACTATTAGTTGATATAGTATGATATGATTTTTTATAATTTGAATCATAATTTGGTATATGTGTTATATTATAAGGCACTATATATTCAAACTGACTATAACTTTTATCTACTGTATATCCATTTATGGCATAGAAACTTTGACCATGACTTAAAACTTTAGCACGTTGCAGTGCGTAACTAATATATTCAGAACATGATAAAGATGTATTTTTATAATTAATTAAATTACTCTCGTCTCTACCTGATTGTGATCCTACTGATGTATAACCATATCCATAGGCTTCTAATTCATCAGCTATTGTTTCAAGACTATATTTCCAGTCTCCCATTGTTACAGCTTTTACATTTGATATACTGCTTGATATTATAATTATGCTAATAGAAAATAATAATCTCAATACTTTTTTATTCATACTCTTCTCCTTTTACTATACATTTTAATTGTATCATTTGTTTTTTATATCTACAAGTTTTTTTGACGTTTATTGTGGAACAAATATAATCAATTAGTTGACTATATATTAATTAAATGTTACAATTAATGTGTTATGGGTCTATAGCCAAGTGGTAAGGCGTGGGTCTGCAAAACCCTGATTCGTCGGTTCAAATCCGACTAGGCCCTCCAATATGAAAAAAACTAACTTTTTTAGTTAGTTTTTATTTTTTACGAACTTTTTGATGTTTGGTCTTGGCAGGAATGTCATAATAGTATTCTTTATATGTGATTGGAAGTCCATATAATAATCTAGTATCGAATGAGTAATCTCCTTCAGCAATTCTTTTTCTTAATAGTTTCAAATCTTCTAACTGGTTTGTGCCAAAAAGGAAACTATATGTTGGACAATCTAAATAATATCTATTGTCATTATATCCTCTTACATATGAGACATAAAGCATAGTTCTTGCATCTAACAATTCTTTTGTATTATTTTGATTTTTTAATAAATTTACTACATATTTCCATGATTTTATATAAGCAATTCTGTCTCCCGGATTAGTTTCATAATTAACTTTTGAGTTAAGTGCTAGCATAACTAAATCTATCTTATCCATTTTTGTAGTATCGAGTCCACTCGCTATAGCATAACTTCTAAGCGAATATAATAGCATTTTTGTTTCAATATCATTTCTAAATTCTTCTAGTTTTTTTAAATTTTTTGCGTGTTCTATTTCATGTTTAATAACACTTAATCCAAGAGTATTTTTAGTAATTACTTCATTTTCATTTATTCTTTTTTCATTTATGATTATGGTTTTGTTTTCATTAGAATAAAGTCCGAAGCTAGAATTTTCATTATTTATACTAAAATCATGAATATATGACCATAGATCTTTTTCATTATTCATAATATAATCAAATGCTTTTATAATAAACTCATCATCTATATCCATATCTTTATATGACATATATAATTTATATAAATCACTTACCATTAAATCACACTCCAAAAACTATTTAACATTTTTGCATAAAAGAGCCAAAAGTCCTTTATATTTCTTTTATTAAATTCTCGTCACTTATATCATCTTTAGTAATGGTATTAAGTATTTTCTTTTGTTTTTTATTTTTAGTATTACTTGCATGCTTAATAACACTTTTTTCATATATATTTCTAATAAATCTAGCATTACCAAAGTTTTTAGTATTTTTATATTCATCTACTAGATTTTTTACTTTATCTAGTGCTTCTTTTTCTACTTCAAAGCCTGATTTTTTCATCATGTTAATGAATATCTTAGCAAGTTCTTCTTTGGTATAATCTTCAAATTCTAATGTATAACCTATTCTAGATACGATACCTGAGTTTGAATCTAAGAAATCTTTCATTTCTTTGGTATAACCTGCGAATATTACTACAAGATCATCTCTATGATTTTCCATTGCTTGGATAAGTGTAGCTATAGCTTCTCCATTATAAGAATTACCACCTTTATCCGCTAAAGAATAGGCTTCATCTATAAATAGTACTCCTCCCAAGGCTTTTTCAATTACTGCATTTGTTTTAGGAGCTGTTTGTCCTACATATTCAGCTACTAAATCTTTTGAGGATACTTCAATTAATTTATTTTTTCTAATATATTTTAAATTATATAAAATACCTGCAATAATTCTTGCTACTGTTGTTTTACCTGTACCAGGATTACCTAAAAATACCATGTGAAGATTTATATCATTTATATTTAAATTACTCTTTTTCTTTAGTTCAATTAAATCTACTAAATCTCTTAATGTTTTCTTTATTTTTTCAAGTCCTACTAATTCATCTAATTCTTTAAATACTTCATCAAGTGTTTTTTCTTCTTCAAGTTCTGGTATTTTTCCTTCGAAAGAGATTGTTTTTATTAAGTTATTTCTATAACTTTCATAATCAAGTGTACTTTCTTCATATGTTCCTGTTATATAATCTAATAATTTAGATTCATCTTCTTCTTTTAATTGTATTTCATCTTTTATATCATTTAAAAGTTCTGTTATAGTAGGTTTTTCTTCTTTTATATTAAATGTGAAATACTTATCTGTTAAATTATTACTATAACTTAAGAAGTTTGTTAAATTATCTTTATTATCTCCAAGAATAGTTATCATTTTTTTATTTAGATTTTCTTCTAAAAAGTGAATTAGTTTTTCTTTATCTTTGGTATCTAATAGTTCAAATGCTTTTAAATCTTTTATAACTATTATGGCGTTTTTATTATAGGTATCTTCGAAATCTATTTCTTTATAAAATGATAGATTTTTTAAACTATTACTTTCTGTATAATCATATAACTTAGCCGCTTTTTGTAATATAGAACTGATTTCATCTACTAAATTAGGATTATTTGTTTCTATTGTTAGATTAAACGTAATATAATTATTTTCAAGTTTTTCATGATATTTTCTCATATATTCGATAATCTTTTTTAATAATTCTTTGGCAGAGTCTTCAATATATAAGTTATCAATAGAAGTATATACTTCTTTCATATCGATATTTTCTTGTGTTACTTCTTTTTCTTCTTTGTTTTGTTCTACTCCAAAGAAATCATTATAGACATCTTCTAAAAACTTTTGATTATTCATTTTATCACCTTTTTCAGAGAAAGCATCTAACTAATTAGATGCTTTTACATTTATTTCTAACATTTTATCTTTTAATTCTTTTTCTATTGATGCAAGTTCTTTTTCAGCTTCTGCACGTTTAATACGTCCATTTTCATGAATTTCTAGAACTTTATCAATTGTTTCAATAATGTCAGCATTAGTCTTCTTAAGTGTTTCTACATCAACAATAGCTTTTTCTGATTCTTCTGCTATGGCAATAGAACCTTGTTTTAAAGTTTCACTATTCTTTTTAAGCATTTCATTTGTAAGTTTAGATACTTCTTGTTGTGATTTTAATGCTTTTTTAGCGTTACTTATACCTAATGCTAATACTATTTGATTTTTCCATAATGGAATTGTATTTGTTATTGAACTTTGAATCTTTTCTACAAGTTCAGCATCATTATTTTGCAATAATCTTATTTGTGGAGCCATTTGAATAGAAATAATTCTAGTTGTTTTTAAATC
>JAEEGL010456212.1_pt1 | contig 30475 bp, 41 predicted proteins | sample 9134231 | NCBI WGS metagenome assembly JAEEGL01 (sample SAMN16246548, study PRJNA631951) | gut metagenome | biome: gut microbiome; feature: rumen; material: fiber-attached | host: Bos | place: Iran: Karaj | collected 2018-10 | reverse complement strand
GGGCGATCGTCTGCGCGTTCTGCGCGTCGCTCACCGGGATGTGGCTGGCCAGCAGGATGATCAGGCCCTGCGCGTCCGCGCTCTGCCCGTTCACCTTTACCTGGGTCTGCAGCTCGCTCCGGTCTGCCTTTTCCGCCAGGGCGTCCCCCACGGCCTTCGCGTCCGCGGCTTCCCCGCTCACGCTCAGCGTGGGGTCGATCGGTACCGTGATCACTTCCGCGTCGCTCACGACCTCTTCGACCACATCGTTCAGATCGTTGTCTGCCATGGTTCTTTCCTCCTTAAATCTTGCCGTATACGCCCAGGATCTCCAGCGTGCCCTGCACCCGGGTGTCCACGATGTCGCCGTCGATCATCTCATTCCCGCTCGTCAGGGCGTCCACGCACATCCCGCTCGGCGCGCTGCCGGTCTTCCAGCGCGGGCTCACCGCGTACCGGCGTTCCATCTGGTAGGTCCCGGGATCCCATTCATCCGTGTCCGCGTTGTGAAATTCGATCTGGATCACGCCGTTCCCCAGGCCCTCGTCGTCGTCCAGCCGGTACCACCGCTGCATCACGATCCCGTTATCCCCGCGGATCGTCATCTGCATCCGGTCGTCTTCTGTCCAGTCCTCGCCGCTGGCCCGCCGCGCCCGGATCTTGAAGGATCCCGTGTCCCCGCTGTGCAGCTTCAGCTCCGTCGCCGTTTCGTTTCTGGTCAGTGCCATAGCGACCCCTCCGTCATTGCGATGTTGATCTGCCGCCCAATGCCACGGCTGATGGATTGCATGTGTGTGTACCCGCTGTATGTCATCGTCTCCCCGTACCGCGTACCGCGGATGCTCGCGGTCTTTTCCGGGTCATAGAACAGCGCAAACGCCGCGTCCATCTCGATGTCGTCCAGGTAGACGAACAGGCGCCCGCCGCCATTGTCCAGCGCGTAGCCGTTCAGCTCCGTCCCGTCGTTCAGCGTCAGTTTTTCATCCATCTGCCTCGTCCTCCTCTTCGGCCTCTTCCGGCTCTCCGGCGCCATCCGGTTCTCCGGCTTCCGTGGTCTCTCCGGCGGCCTCCCGCTCCGCGATATAGTCCGCCGCCGCCTCCAGCACGATGTACGTGTCCGTCAGGATGGCTGTGTTGTTCTTGGTGGGCTGGATGGTCAGATGCTGCAGCCCCTGGTAAACCCGGTCGATGTCCGCGATGGTGATCTTCATTTTCCTGTCCTCCCTCTTTTACCTGTAAAAATAGTAATTGGTGTTTGCGTTAAATGAATGTTGCCCTTCCAGCCGGAAATAGTAGTAATTATTGACGCTCCCGGGGTAGGTCTGTTCGACGCTGGTGCACCGCAGCGTGTACCGCGTGCTGTGCACGTCGCTGATCGTGAACCAGGTCTCGCTGCCGCTCCCGTCCCGCTTCGGGATCTTGACGTCTCCGTTTCCGGTGGGTTTCGACCAGTTGCTCGTGTTGTCGTAGTAGCTTTGCCAGCCGTAATCGTATACGCTGCTCGCGTTCAGCGTGATCGTCCCGGTCTTTCCGGTGCTGCCGCCCCGTACCTGCTGTCCGTTGACAATCGCCGCGTATCCGATGTCGTAGGATGCCTGGACATTTTTCCCGCTTCTGGAAACAGTCCCCAGCCCCAGGTCGTGCAGTGTGGTGGTCTTTGCGGCGGACGCGGCCGGGCTGGATGTCACGCTGTACACGCCGTTGCTCCAGCTGCCGCTCAGCGTTGGCACGATGCTCACCGTCACGCTGCTGAAGCCCAGGTATCCGTCGTCCGGGCTTTTACTGCCGTTGCTGTTGAATGTCTTGCTCTGCAGCAGGCTGCTCACGTCCAGGTTCAGCGTCCCGGTCTTTCCGGTGCTGCCGCCCCGTACCTGCTGTCCGTTGACAATCGCCGCGTATCCGATGTCGTATGTGGCCTGCACGACGCTGCCCGTACCCTTGCTCGGGCTTCCCAGTCCCAGGTCAAACAGCGTGGTCGTCGGTGCGCTGCCGCTGATGGATCCGGCTGTCGCGGATACTGAATAGACCCCGCTGTTCCACCCTCCGCTCAGTGAAACAGCCCGGTTAAAAGTCCCCGCGTCCTGCCATTCGCTGTCGAAGGCTTCTTTAAACTGCAGCTTATACCCGCTTCCGGAGCTGACGATTTGAACCGCCTTCAGGAAGTCCTTCGGCGTGATGGTGCTCACCGTTGTTCCGGCGGTATTGCTGAACGTGGCCTTGCTGGCCGCGATGCTGAATCCGCCGCTGGTCGGCCCGAACGTCATGTTCCCGGTCACCAGGATCCCGTTCACCTGGAACTGGGCGATATCGCCCACCCGGCTCTGGATCACCGCCGCGGTCACGTCGCTCAGGCTGCATTTCCCGGCGATCACCGTGGTGCTCTTGCTGTTGCCGATGTAGACCTTGCCCGCGTCGATGTGGGCCACGCTCTCGCCGGCGCTGTTGATCGCCAGCACGATGCTCGCGGCGGTCACCTCGCCGTCCGCGCCGACCGCCTGCACAATCTGCGTGATCTTGCCGGCCTCCGTCGTGATCCGTCCGCTCAGGGTGGTGTCCGCGTTCGTCCGGTCGGTGACCTCCTGGGTGATGGCGTTCTCCGTGATTGTCAGCCGGCCGGACAGCGTCTGCTCGGCGCCTGTGGCCCGGGTAACTTCCGCGGTGATCCGCCCGGCCTCCGTCGTGATCCGTCCGCTCAGGGTGGTGTCCGCGTTCGTCCGGTCGGTGACCTCCTGCAGGATCCGCCGTTCGTTGACGTCGATCTTCGCCTCCTGCGCGACGATCTCGCCCTCGGCCTTTGTGACCCGCTGATGGATGCCCTGGCCGTCCACCAGCACCTCGCTCACCCGGCTCCAGTTCTGGCTCGCGCCTTCTCCGGCAATGGCCTCGGCCACCATGGCCACGTGGTCCGTCGTGTCCACGAACCAGGCGTGGTCCTCTTCGTCTTTTTTTGCGCCGGCCCTTCCGGCCCGGCTGCTGCTGGCGCTCTGGCTGTTGATGATGCTGGCCACGTCTTCCACCTGGTTCGCCAGCGTCACCGTCACCTTTTTCGGCTCTTTGATCTTGTCGGCCCAGCTCATCTTCGTGACGCGCTCGGTCATCACCGTGCCGTATTCGGGCAGCGGCAGCCGGCAGTTCCGGCCGATCACGATATGGTCCAGCGCCTCCCCGGTGGCCTGGCTCAGCTCCAGCCCGGTTACCGTTACGGTTACCAGCGGTTCGCAGTGCCTGTTCAGCCGCTCCTGGCTCCATGCCCGCAGCTTCTCCTGCGTATCCTGGCTTTGGTCCGTCTCGACTTTATCCACCCGGCCCCAGACGTTTTCGTTTTTGCTCAGGTAGTTCCCGGATATATGCAGGTTGTTTTTGCCGATCGGATAGTGCCGGGTGTACATCCGCGTCCGGTCGATCTGGATGCTCAGCGTGGTAATGTTCCTGCGCATCCGCATCTCGCTCTGGAACCCGGTCGGCTGCTTTCGGATGTGCACGGTGAACGGCAGGCTCGTCAGGTCGTATTCCCACTGCGCTCCGTCCAGGCTTCCCGTCACCGTCTCCAGTACGCTGTAGACGCTCTCGCCGTTGAATGTGTAAGGGTTGCTTGGGTTTTCGCACAGGTCGCCCAGCTGCCAGACGTTCTGCTGCCCCAGCGCGTAGGCGATCGCCTGGCGCGCCGTGCACTTCGAGGCGCTGTTGTTTCCGGTGATGGTCTTCGGCGTAATCTCGCCAAAGATGGTGATATCCTTCAGCGTCTGGATCACGTGCTCCAGGGTAACCGTCCGGGTTTTTGCCTCCACCTGGTTCCGCACGGTCTTTATGCGCCAGATAATACCCTTCCCGGGCTCCGTGTCGTCCTGCAGCCAGTCGTTGATCGCGATCTCCGGCGCGTCCGGCCCCAGGGTGATCGTCGCCGTGCTGTTCCGCTCCTCCAGGTTCAGCGGCATGCTTTCCGCCCGGAACCATGCCTTTTTCTGCAGGGTATGTCCATGTAACAGAATCATACGAACCGCCCCCTGCAGCTCACCGTCATCCGGCACGCCCGCTGCGCGCTGAAGCTGAAGCTGTTCGGCCCGGGACGCAGAATAAAGTCATCCGCCCCGGTTCGCTTGCCCAGCACGCTCGTGCTGCCGATCCTGGCCCGGATCACCGGGATCCCGTCTGCGATGATGTGGTCGATGGCCAGGCTCTGCCCGTTCCCCAGCCCCAGATCCTCAAAGCTCATCGTCTTCCCGCTGATCGTGATGCTTGCCGTGTTGATCGTGGCGCCGCTCAGGTTCTGCAGCACAGCGTCCGCTGCCGTCTCCGCGCTTCCGGCCACCTGAATCACGCCGCTGCCGGTGTTTCCGCTGCCGGTGTTCGCCTGGGTGGCGTTCGCCTGCTGCCAGTAGGGGATTGCCCGCGCCCGGAAGGTGATCGTGTATTCGGTCAGCCGCTTCCACAGGTCGCCCTCGCCGGGCGTCACCACGTCATCCACCAGCAGCTGCCGGTCGGGTTTATAATTGATTGTCAGATACCCGCCCTTCGCGGCCCATGCGTTGATCGCTTCCAGTACGGCCGCGCGCTCGCTCAGCGTGTCCCGCCGGATGTTCATGGAAAAGCGCACCGCCACTTCGGTGCTGTCCCGCCGCTTTCCGGTGATCCGGGTGCCGTCGCCGCTGCCCAGGCTGACCGCGTTCACGGTTTCCTTGCCGCTGGCCCCGTCGATTCCCTTGATGATGATCCGCGGGTCGATCTCGTCCAGCTGCACCCCGTTCAGGGCTGCCCTGTGTGCCAGCTGCATCCTCTCACCCTCTTTTCCCTTGTCTGTCTTCGGTTGTGTTTTGATTGTTACTGGATCAGCACGGCGATCTCCCGGCTCACGTACGGCGCCAGGATCCGCCCGGCATCCTGGCCGTCGATCTGCACCCGCAGCCCGCTGATGCCCTTCCGCACGCCCTTCTCCGCGGCCGCCTCCACGCCCGCCGGCATATCCTTCAGGCCCTTCAGGTCGCCGCTGTTGACGCCGTTTTCGTCCGGCGTTCCGCTTCCCCGGCTCCACCAGCTCCCGGTCACGGTCAGCATGTCGCTTTGCTGCAGTCCGGCCTTCAGGCTGCTGAAGAAATCGTTCAGCGTGTTCAGCGATTCCCTGTCCGGCGCTCCGGTCATATGCTGGCTCGGGTCCCAGGTGCCGTGCTCGCCCCACTGGTTTTCCAGCTCCGGTCGGCCCCACCACATGGTGTTGTTGACGAATTTTGGCTTGTTCTGTTCGCTGGTCATGACGTAGCCGCTCATGTTCGCCAGCGGCTGTCCGTTGATCGCCGGCATGATATTGCTGCTTCGTTCAAATCCGGGGATCACCCATTTTCCGTCCTCGTCAAATGTGCCGCTGTTGTAGAAGAAGTCCCGCATCGTGCCCAGCGCCCAGGAGTACCCCATCCCGCCGTTCGCGCGCAGCTGCTCCCACGTCTTGTAGGCATCCCGGTATTCCACCGTTCTCGGATCAACGCCGGCATAGTGCATCATCATGCCGGCGACGGCCGCGTTCTGGTCGTCCATGCTCAGCATGTCAATCAGTTTATTCCGTGCCTCGCCGCTGGTGTTCGTGTAGTCGAACATGCTCAGCAGATCCGGCCCCATGTTCAGCGCCAGGTTTTTCAGGATGCCCTCCGGCCCTCCGGGGCCGGTGGAATCGCCGGTGGTTTTAATCAGCGCGTTCACCGTGTCCTGCACGATCGCCCGCTTATCCACCCCGCCGAAGGCGTAGCTGCGCTGCTGGCCGTTGCCGATGTCGGCGAGCCGCTCCGCGTCCGCTTCCACTTCCCGCGATTTCTTGGCTGCTTCATTCAGCCCGTTCACAATCTCGCTCGTGCCCCATACCCATGCGGCGATCAGTGCGCTGCCGCCGGCTGCGCCAGCCAGGCTCAGGGATCCGATGCCGCCCACCGCGCCGCCAATGCCGGCTTCGCCCGCCAGCCCGCTCAGTCCGCTCACGGTCGCGTAGGATGCGGCGGCTTGCCCGGCGCCGGCCGCGGCGCCCCCGCCGCCGATCACCGGAATGGTAGTTGGCGTGGTCGTCGGCGTCGTAGTTGGCGTGGTCGTCGGCGTCGTAGTTGGCGTGGTCGTCGGCGTCGTACCCGGGTTCCATCCGTTGAACAGCTGGATCGTCTTGATGCTCGCCACGATGCTGGCCAGCTTTCCGGCGATCGCCGCCAGCTTCATCACCAGCCATAGCCCAAAGATCGCCTTCAGCGCGGTGATCACTTCGTCCTGGTGGTCAATCATCCACTGCAGCGCGTCCGCCAGGCCGCTCATGATCTTGCCGATCATCTGGGTGGCCGGGTCCTCGCTGCCCTGCAGCTCCTCGCCCAGGTCTGTCAGGATCTTGATGCTTTCCCGGATGATATCCGCCACCGCCCGGAAGAATCTCTCCATGTTCTCCCGCATCTTGTCCAGCGCGGCTTCCCGGTCCTCTTCCGTGTCGGCGTTCATGTATTCCGCCAGGCCGTCCAGGAACCCGCTCACGCTGGTGGTGATCTCCAGCGCCGCCGTTCCCAGGCCGCCGGCGATCTGCTGCTTGATGTCTGCCCATTTGGTGCCGATGTTTTGCAGCGTAACGTAGACGTCGTTCAGGTCCTGCAGCTCCTGGTCGTCCAGCCCGTAGACGCTTTCGTTTCCGTTGAACCGCTCCGGGTTGCTCCGCCAGCCTTCAATCCATTCGCCGTTGCTGGCCTCGTGCCCGCGGGCGTTCGCCATGAACCAGCTCACGTCCGCGCTTTTCCGCGCGCCGAACAGCTCGCTCATCGTGCTGTCGTACCAGCCCTGCCCCAGCTCGTCCCGCTTCTGCTCCAGGGCGTCCAGGGCCGCCAGGGTGTACTGGATGTCGTCCTGGTAATTTTCCTTGCTGACCCCCAGCAGCTCCGTGATCTTCTGTTCCTTCCCGCCGAAGGCCAGCTGGTTCACGATGTTCAGGAACTTCTGGAAGTCGCCGCCGGCCGCCGTGATGCTCTTGTCCCACATCTGGATCTCCTGGGCGCTGCTGCCATAGTAGCCCGCCAGGTCGGTCCATCGGTTCGCCTTGGCCGCAGTCTCGGTGATCAGTCCCCACACCTCGGTCACGGCGCTCTTGATCGTGCTGATGATCCCGGTGAATATCCCCTCGATCGCGCCGGCCATGGCTTCGCCGGCGCTGCCGACCCGCTCCATCGCTTCCGCCGCGCTGTTCGTTGCCGTTACCGCTTCCGCGCTGCCAGCCTTGATCGCCCGGAAGCCGTTCCCGGCGCTCTCCAGGTCGTTTTTCATGCTGGCCAGGGTGGTCCGGGCGCTGTTCAGCTTCTGCTCCCACCGGGCGATCTCGTCGGCGTTGTCGCCGTACTGGGTCTGCGCTTCCTTCAGCGCCTCCCGCAGCGTCCGGACGATCTTTTCCTGTTCCTTGATCTGCTGCCGCAGGCTTTTGGTTTTCGCTTCGTTCTTCTGCTGGGCGGTGGCGTTGGCGCCCAGCTCCGCGGTCTCGGCCTTCAGCTCGCTCTTCAGCGTCCGCAGGTTCCGCTGCGCGTCCCGGATCGCCTGGTTGTACTGCTTCTCGCCTTCCAGTACGATCTTCTGTTTGATCTCTTTCGCCACGTTCCCACCTCTATCCGAACATTCTCCGCTCCAGCTGCGCCCCGGCCAGCTGCGCGTCGTATTTCAGCCGCATGGCGTACATATCCAGGATGTACCCCAGCAGCATGTCTTCCGCGTCGTCATGCTGGATCCCGGCGATAAGCGCGAACCCGTAGTATTCCCGGGTCCTCATCCCTCGCCGGTCCCCGCGTTTTTTTCGTCATACTCCGCCGCCAGCGCGTCCGCCGGTTCGTCGTCTGCCTCATTCCCGCCGACGGTCTCCGCGTGCATGCTCCGGTCCATCGCGGCCCGGAGGGCACGGCTGATCTCGCTCAGGTCGCCCAGGCTGCAGTCGTCCAGCACGTCGTCCTGAATATCCATCGGCAGCTTCGCGTGCTTCCGTCCGGCGTTGGCCAGGATCACGAACATCTTCCGGATCACGGCCACCGTGCCGCTGTTCTGGAATGTTTTCAGCGCCTCCTGCAGGTCCCCGAACTCCGCCTCGATCTGCTCGCTGGCCCACAGGCTCATGCGCAGGTCGTACTTTTTCCCGTTGATCACGATTTCCGGCTTCGCCGGCGGCAGCAGCTGCTGCGCCTGCTTTCCCGGGTTTTTCTGCTGTTTTCCGTTTGCCATTTTTCCTGTCCTCCCGTTGTTTTAATAAAAAAGCTCCCGAAGGCCGCAGCCCCCGGGAACAAGGGGACGGTTTTCGCCGTTCCGCGCCTGCGGAACAAGAGAACCGTCCCCGACGTTCCCTCGTTGGATATGGGATCAGGAGATCCCCGCGTGGCCCTTCAGCCAGGTCTCTGCGGCGGATTCCGTCATCCCGTCCTTGTGGGCGTAGAAGCACACCTTGCCGTCGTTGGCCAGCACGACGCCCACGCCGTCGCCCTCGATGGTGTCGTGGTTGAACTGGGTGCGCTCCCGCCGCGTCTCCGCGCTCCGGGATTTCTGTGCGAACTGGATCTTGTAAATCCAGTATCCTTCCCACGTGACCACGCCCTTGTACCGGCTGCTCATCAGGCAGCCGGCGCCGACGAATGGCGGGTCGCTTTCCGTCAGCACCATCTCGCTGCTGATCTCTTCCAGCCCCAGCACGTCCTTCTTGATGTTGGCGTTGTTGTTCACCAGCTCCAGCGCCATGCTCACCGCGGTCGGGATCTTCTCGCTGTCGATCAGGTGACCGTCGGCGTATTCCTTCTCGTCGGTGCGCTCCTCATTGATGTCCACCTTCGCCAGGTAGTCGTCCAGCATGGTGCCGCCGGTATAGGTCATCGCGCTCCCGCTGCCGCCGCCGGACACCTTGGCATAAGTGAACTTTTTGCAGGTAACGATTGCCATGGTTCCTTTTCCTCCTTATGTTTCATTGATTTCAGCGATCAGACGGTCGCTCTCGGCCTGCATGGCCTCCTGTACCAGCTTTTCCGCCTGGCTTTCGTCTCCGGTGATAAACCTGTCGCCCTTCAGGCTGCGGCCCCGGCCGTAGTTCAGCACGTAGGCCTTTGTCGCGTTCCGCGCGCCCCGGCTGTCGTCCCCCTGGGGATACACGTCCACGCTGCCGCCGCCCAGCCATTCCCGGTATTCGTTCCGGCCGATGCTCTTCAGCATCTCGCCGGTGGCCCTGCGGCTCCGGCCCGGGGGCCCGTGCCCGGCCGCTTCCGTCCGGTCGCCCATCCGCTTTTCCGCGGCGACGGCGCCGGCCTCCACAATCTGCCGGATCATGCCCGCGCCCATCCGGTTGAACTGCTGGTCGATCAGCTCGAACCCGTTCACTTTCAGCGTCGCCATCCATGTGCCTCCTGGTATTTTCGGCCCACATTCGGGCCGAAGGTGGTCTGGAGGGCGATCGGATGATGAACCGTCCGGAACTTGTTCCGGGTAACGGTTCACATGCAGCGCTAAGCCCTCCAGGTTATTCCGGATCCATTTCCGGCCACTCCGGATCCATATATTCCTCCGGATCCTCTTCCGGATCCGTGAATGGCAGAGGACCCAGTGGATCCTCTGTTGGGTCGTCCTCGTCTTCCGCCAGCGGCGCCCACACGTTCACCGTCCAGCGCCAGATCACCTTGTCCAGGTCGTAGATGTAGTTCCGGCTCGCCAGCTTCCACCCGGCGTCCTCCGTCGCGCACCAGCGCTTCAGCGCTGCCTGCACCTTCCGCTTGATCCGGCTGCCCCGGTTCGTTACGCATACCCAGATGTCGATGTCCAGCGTCTGGTCCACCTGGTTTCCGTCGGCCCAGTCGCTGTCGCCTTCCCCGGTCAGCTCCACCGCGGCCCAGTCGTCCGGCCGGTTGGTTTCCAGCACGTCCCGCTCAAACGTGACGCCATCCACCCCGTCGTTCAGCGCGTCGATCAGGCTGTCGATCAGGTCGTATTCGCCGGCCATCAGATGCCGCCTCCCTTCACGCTCCGGCACTTCAGCCGCAGGTAGTCCCGCATGTAGCCCAGGTGGTTCACTTCCAGGATCCCGTAGGTCTCTGTCCCGTGCACTACCCGCCAGGTCGTGTCGATGTCATCCCGCCAGCGGATCGTGAAGGTCACGATGTCCTCAGCGTTGACCGCGTGCGCCTGGAAAAACTCCCGGCCGCTCACGTCGCTTTTCGCTGCCGGCACGGTGGCCACATCCGGCCAGGTCGTACTCCGCCGGTTATGCTCGCCCGTGGTGGTCACCGGCTTTTTCAGCGTGATCACCTGCCGCAGGTCTCCCGCTTTAATCCTGGCCATCAGGTATCACCCCCGGCGATCTCCGTCTGCGTTCCCGCCTGAGTTGTCTCCGAAGGGGTGCGGGGGCGATCGGAAAGCCCCCGTCTCAACTGATGCACGCTGGTCACGATGTACACCGGCACCGCGGCGTTCGGATCCGCGTTTCCGCGGTTGTCGTACATCCAGGCCGCCAGGTTGCACACCCAGAACAGATACAGATCGTTCTCCGTGTCTTCCGGTACCCCGGCTGCCTCGTACCATGCCACGGCCGCGCGGTAGCACATCGTCAGCACGGTGTCGTCCGCCGCCGGATCGGCTCCGGCGAACCGGCGCACCATGTCCATGATGTTGTTGTTTTCGGCCATGGTCTCACTCCCCAGTCTGTAGTCTTACTTTTCCGGCCTTATTCGCCGGGTGTTTCCGCCGCCGCCGGCAGCGCGGCCGCGGCCCACTCGCCCTCCACGACGGTCAGCACCTTGCCGTTGTCGTCGTTGTCCACCGCCGGCAGCTCCAGGGCGATCTCGCCCTTCCCCCACTTGCCGTCGGATCCGACCTTCAGCACGTCGCCCTCATCGGCGGCCGTCACGTCCGGCAGTTCCTTCACGCTGGGGGTCGCGCCGATCTCTTCCGCCAGTGCCGCCATCGCGGCGGATCTGCTCTTGTAGCCCATGCTCTTTTCCTCCTGTTGTTGTTGTCGGCGAGCGGAACAAGGGGACGGTTTTTGCCGTTCCACGCATGTGGAACAAAAGAACCGTCCCCGACGTTCCGCCATCAGATTGCGCCAGTATCAGTTCATCAGCTCAGAGTCAGCTGCCTGCGCACCGCGGCGCCGGCGTCGAACTTCGTCACCGCCAGGCGGGCAATGCCGCGCACTTCGGTGCTGTCGGTAGCCCAGGCGCTGCCGCCGATGTCGGTGCTGGCCACCTCCAGTCCCTTCTTGCGGAACAGGGTGGCGAACTCCTTGAAGTCGCCGATGAAGAACTCCGGCTTGTTGCTGGTGTTCGGCAGCTGCGCGCTGCTCACGGCGACGACCCGGCGGCCGAACATGCGGTACAGGGTCGCGTTGGTGGGATCAGGCTGCAGCAGGCCGCGGCCGTTCAGGTCCACCAGCTGGTCCAGGGCGTCGAAGCCGTCCTGGTTGGTGATGATCACGGCGTTCAGGCTGATCGCGGGATCCAGCGTCTTGTTCAGGATCGTCTTGATCGCGGCGTCCGCCTCCACGCCGCTGCTGGTCAGGGAAGAGGCGGTCAGGGTCTTCAGCGCGGTGATCAGCAGGTAGTTTTCGGTCAGCACCAGCTTCTTCGCGAACCAGCGGCCCAGGTAGCCCATCAGGTTGGCCACTTCGTCGCTCAGCAGCTCGTTGGAGATCGGAATCCGCAGGCCGCGCTTGCCCAGGGTGTAGGTCACCTTGGAGAAGGCGGGCTGGTCGCTGTCGTTGGCCACCGTGCCCATCTCGTCGATGCTGGGCATGGGCGTGCTGGGCGCGGTGTCGATCACGCGCCATCCGCTCAGGGTGGTTACTTCTTCTTCACTGAACAGCGGGGCCAGGGGGTTCAGTTCCCTGCGCAGCTCGTTGATCGTGTGGTCGATGTCCTCCGGCACCAGGAAGCCACCGTCCGCGCCGCTGTTGCCGGTTTCGGTCAGGGCGTCGAACAGGATCTTCACGTGTTCGTTGCCGGCGCCGTTTTTCCGGGTGATGCCGTTGCGCAGCGCGTAGCAGAAGGCGCGGGCGTACTCATTGGACGCCAGCATTTCCTTCAGGCTCTTCGGCTGTTTCTCGGCGCCGGGCACGGGGGTCAGGCCGGCCTGCTGGCCGTCCTTCAGCGCGTTGTAGCTGGCCTGCAGCGCGTTCATGCGCTTCTGCATGTCCGCGATCGCGGCCTGCTGCTTCTCGATGTCCTCAATGGACACGGTGGGGTTGTTGGCATCCTGCGCCAGCCTCGCGTTCGCCTGGCGGATCTGGCTGCCCAGGGTGGTGATCTGGTTCATGATTTCCTGCAGATTCATGGTATTTTTTCCTCCTCGTTTTGTTGGTCGTCTGTAAACGAAAAAGCGCCCACGTGGACGCTTTTGGTCAGTAACAACTCGCGGCGATGCTTGCCCGCCTGGCGATCTCCGCGCGCCGGATGATCTCCGCGCGCTTCTTCGCCTCTTCTTCCTTGTCGGGATCCTTCTCTGGATCCTTCTCCGCGTGGGCTTTCTCCCACCGCTGGCACAGCTTCCGGACCTCTTCCGGCGTGGCCCGTGTCATGCTGCTGGCGCTGACCATGGCGCTGGCCCGCACTTCGCCGCCGTACACGCTGTCCGCGAACCCCTCCTCGACGCAGCGCGTGGCGCTCATCCAGGTCTCGTTCTCCAGCATCTTCTTCAGCTCGTCCCGGCTTTTTCCGGTCCGCCGCTCGTAGGCGGTGATCAGGCCTTCGCTGATCTCGTCCAGGGTCTTTGCGGTTTTTCGCATTTCCTTCGCGTCGCCCATGGCGATGGTCCACGGGTTGTGGATCATCATATAGGCCACCGGGCTGATCAGGATCTCGTCCCCGGCCATGGCCACCACGCTGGCCGCGCTGGCCGCCAGGGCGGTGATGATCACCTTCACCCTGCCTTCGCCGTTCAGGCTGTGCTCCCGCAGCGCGCTGTAGATCTCCGCGCCAGCCATCACGTCCCCGCCGGGACTGTTGATGTGCACGGTCACGTTCTTCATGCCCTTCAGCGCCATCTTGAACTCCCGGCTGCTGCACTCGTCGCCCCACCATACCTCTTCGGCGATCGGGCCCTCGATGTCCAGCACGCCGTCCTCCGGCGCTTCCGTGTCCGGAATCAGGTTCCAAAACCTCGGCATCAGGTTTTATCCTCCTTTCCTTCAGAAGTCTGCCCGCCCAGCAGCAGCTCCGGATGCTCCACCGCAATCCGCAGCGGGATCAGATCCCGGCTGCTCATCAGCAGGTCGCCCACCGGATCCGGCGGAAGCCCCAGCTCTTTCCGCACCTCGTTCGGCTTGCGCCAGCCGCCGCGGATGGCCATCTGGTTCCGCTCCGCGGTGGTCTTCACGTCCGTGCGGGTCAGGCTCGCCGTGTCGAACCGGAACCGGTACCCGTTGGCATACATGTCAGGCGTCAGCACCTTCCGGTTGAACTCGTTCTCCCACTGTTCCACCTTCGGCCCGATCGTCCACATAAGGTACTCCAGCTGCTGCTGTTCGGCGTTGCCCGGGCTCGCGTCCGAATAGTCGCCCAGCATGTGCGGCGGCAGGTTGTACACCGTGGCCACCCGGTTCCGGGTGATCCGCTCCACGTCCAGCAGCTGGCTGTCCACCGCGCTGGCGCTAAAGTTGGTGGCGGTCATGCCGCCCTCCAGGATCACCACGCTGCGGCCGCTCTTTTCGTAGGTCTCCAGGAACCGGTTCACGGCATCGTCCTTCTGCGCCTGGCTCAGGCCCACGTTCGGCACCGTCAGCATCACGCCGTGGTTCACGCCCTCCAGCTGGTCCAAGCTCATTTCCTTCACCTGGGTGTCATAGTCCAGGCTTCGCCGCAGCACGTCGATGGGCCGGATCCCGCGGATCCCGTTGGCGCTGATATGCTTGATCGCCAGGATCAGGAACCCGGGCGCCAGCGCCTCCTGGCCGTCGTCCATCATCACGCTGTACCAGATGTTCCCGTCCTCATCCTTCTTCGGGGTCACCCGCGTCGGGTTCAGGATGTCCAGGCGCATCAGCTGCCCCATCCGGTCCAGCACCTGCAGCGCGTAGGCCGTGCCCTCGGTGTTCAGCATCACTTCCATGGTCTGCTTCCAGTCGAAGGCGCTGAAGTTCGGGTGCGGTTCCAGGCTCACCAGCCGCTCCAGCGGGTGGTCCTTCTGGATCTCGTACCCCCTGTACAGGTGCAGCGGCATGGACGCCATCGTCCGGCTGATCCGGCTCACCGCGGCGTAGATTGCCTCGTTGCCTTCCAGCGTCCGGTCTGCTCGCGGCCGGATGATCATCCGCAGGTCGCGGCTCCGCACCTTCACCCCGCCGGGCTTGTCCCTCGCCTGCGCCTTGTGTCCCATCTGGAATGGCCACTTCATGTTCTCACCTCTGTTCTAATGTCTGCGCCGCCCGCCGGACAATTCGACCACGCGAATATTCGGCGGCGTGTACTCCTGCCCCGCCGGCTGCTTCTGCATCATGATGCAGTGCGCGTCCAGCCAGGCCATAAACCCGTCGATCTTCCGGAACTTGTTCCGCTTCATCGGCATCCAGTTTTCCTTGTCCAGGTGCCGCCGCGCCCCGCTGATCCGCACGTTGTCCGTGTACCAGGCCAGCATCGGGTCGTTGTTGCTCACCACCTGGCCCGCCAGCAGCAGCTCCTTAATGTCCTTCATGGGGTCGTTCAGCGTGATCGGCCCCTGCCGCACCACCTGGATGTCGAATCCCTGGTAGTCCTTCCCGCCGACCTCCAGCATCTGCCGCAGGCGCGTGGCGTTCGCCGGGTCATAGCCGATCGTGACGATCTCGTACTTCTTCGACTGCGCCACAAACCAGGCATGCACGTCCTCCTGCTGCACGTATTCCCCCGGCACGATCGTCAGGTAGCCCTTCATCTGCAGGCCGTAGTAGTCGATCTTCTCCTGGTCCAGGTCCACCTTCCGCTGCGGCACCCAGCTGTGCAGCATCACGAAGATCCGCCCGTCGTCCAGCGGGAACTCCAGGGCCGCGCCCGTGAAGTCCTCCCGGTTGCTTAGGTCGAACCCGCCGTAGCACCGCCGGCCCTCCAGGCTTTCCTCCGGGAAGGTGCCCTGGTTGCGCTTCAGCACCTCCGGCTGCACGAAGGCCATGTCGTCAGCGTTCACCATGATGTTCAGCTGCTTGCAGATGAAGTTCGCCCGCTCGCTGGGGATCAGCTTCACCCGGTTCCACTCCCGGATCAGGTCGTCCAGCTGCAGCACCGTCCCCAGTCCCGGGTTCGCCTTGATCCAGCAGCTGGTGTCCTCGATGTCGTCCTCCGGATCCAGCTCCGCGATGAACGCGAACATCCGGTCTCCGACCTCCGGCAGCAGCTTCCCGCTCATCGCGTCCGTGAACAGGTCGTAGTAGTACGCCAGCGGCCCGTCGATGACATCGCCCATCGTCGTGATGTAGATGATCACCGGCTGCTTCCGCTTGACGTTTTTCATCTTGATGACGTTGATCAGCTTAAAGTCCCGGTATTCGTGGATCTCGTCAAAGATCGCCCCGTGCGGGTTCAGGCCATCCAGGCGCTTGCTGTCGCTGGACCGGTGCCGGATCGTGGCGTTCATCTTGTCGTAGTAGATGCCGTCCCGCAGCGGCCGGAACCGCCGCGCCAGCGCCGGGCTCGCCTTGATCTGCCCGCTGCATTCTCTGAACACGACGCCGGCCTGGTCCTTGCTGTTCGCCAGCAGGTAGATGTCCGCGCCCCGTTCCCCGTCCTTGCAGGCCAGGAAGGTGGCGTTGCCGGCCATGATCGTGCTCTTGCCGTTGCCGGTACCCACGATGATCAGGGCCTCCCGGAACCGCCGGTACCCGGTGTTTCGGTCCACCCAGCCGTAGATATTGGCCTCGACAAAGCACTGCCAGCCCATCAGCTCCATGCGGTCGTAGTCGCCCTTCGTCGGTACCAGGAACCGCTCCATGAAGTCAGTCGGCCGCGCGGCCTTGTGTTCGTCGAATACCCACGGGTAATCGGGATCCGTCCGGCTCTTTTCCAGGTCGTCCCGGAACCGCTGGCAGGCCATCCGCACCTTCTCGCAGGCGCGGATCCGCCCGCTCAGCACGTCGTCCACGTACTCGTAGCACCGCGTCACCGCCGTGCTCTGGATCTGCCCCTCGTTTTGCGGCATTTGAGGGGCCTTTTTAGGCCTTCCGCGCTTCCGGGGTGCTGTTGCCCGTCCGGACGTCCGGAGGGCTGTTCCTGCCGTCCCGCTCTCAGTCAGGGAAGTCGTCGAAGTCGTCATTGATTCCCACGGCCGCCGCGTGCCGCTTTGCCGGGGTCAGCTTCAGCTCCGCCAGGTGTTTCCGCTGCTGCTCGGTGATCGCCCGGATCTGTGCCGGGCTCTTGTTCTCCTGCCAGTATACCTGCCGGCCGTTCCGGCGCTCCTGGCCGATTCCCCGCTCTTCCACGTCCTGGATCAGCAGCTGCTTCAGCTGCTCCGCGTAGGCCACGTCCGCCACCAGCATCTGGTCCGGATCCGTCATCCCGTCCTCCCGCTTTTCGCAGGCGTCGCACAGGCGGTTATACATCCGCCGCGCGACCGGGTCCGTGATCTTTTTGAAGTGTTCCCGCTTCAGCCCCGTGTTCATCCTGTCCTGTCCTCCTGTCCATGGTCCCCTGGTCACTCTCCCGGCTCCGTCTCCTCGCCGGTGCTGCAGAACCTCCTCTGTATGCTGTCAAACAGCTGCTGGCAGCACTCCTCGCACGCCCACCCGATAAAATCATTGACCGCCAGGATCCGCAGCTTCCGGTTATGCCCGCCGCATAGCTGGCAGGTACCGGTCTTCCGCGTCACGTCCTTCATACCTTGATCACCCTCATCTGGTGTTTGCCCGCCCTTTCCAGCGTCTTCCGCTTGATCTTGCTGCGCTTTTCCGGGTGCCGCGCTTCATGGCAGCTGTCGCACAGGCTGATCAGGTTCTCCAGCACCAGCTCCAGGTCCGGCCGCTCGCTGCGCGGGATGATATGGTGCACCATCGTCGCTCGGTTTGGCTTGTACCCGGTTTCCAGTCTCATCCTGTCCATGCAGTCCCGGCACATGCCGCCGTCCCGCTGCAGGGCGTCTTTGCGGATCCGTTTCCACTCCTTCCGGTGGTAGAAGGGATCGCTCTCTTTGTAGCCCATCCGCTCCACCTTCCGGAAAGAATAACGCCGGCGCAGGGACAGGTCTGCTGCCGGCGGTAAAGAAAAGGCGAGCGGAAAGAATATTTTCCGTTCGCCCCACTTTGACAGCCTGAACTCTATCACGGGTCCGGCGTTCCTTCAAGGGTTACACATGTTCCGCACCTGTTCCCGCATGTGGCCACAGGTGAGCACCTGTTCCCACGTGTAGAACCCACGTTCCCACGTGTAGAACCGGCGCTCCTGGGTGTTCCATTCTTCCTATATTTACGCACAAAAAAAGAGCGCCCCTGTCCGGCGCCCTCCGTGGTCAGAATTCCACCTCTTCCCCCTGTTCCCACAGCCTGTTCGGATCCGCTCCCTGCGGCTCTGCTTCCTGTCCGTGCCATCGGGTGCAGAACGTTCCTTCCGCGTACCGCTCGCACGTCTTCCGCTCCAGGCAGGTGCAGCAGTCCGGTCCCTGTTCCTTTTCCTCCCGGTAGTTTCTCCCGGCCTTCTTCTTCATCAGTTCGTCCCTCCCTTCTCCCGCAGGTACCACGCCGGCAGCGTCGCGTTTACCCTGTCCGGATCCAGCATGTCCAGCAGCTGCTCCGCGTTCCGCTTCGTCTTCCGCACGTATCCCGCCGTGTACTTTTCCTTCCGGGCGATCTCCGGCGTGTCCCAGCGCTTCACATAGTAGTCGTGCAGCACCTTCCCCTCCAGGTCCGGCAGCATGCCCATCAGCGCGCAGACCGCCACCTTCTCCGCTTCATAGGCTTCTTCCCTGGCTTTTTTCTGCCGCTCCAGGACGTCGATTTCCGCCTCGATCCGCCCGGTCTTGTCCTTGTCGCCGGTACCCCGGCTGCCGCCGTTCGGGTCGGCCTGCGGTGCGCTTTTGCTGGTCAGCACATCGCGCCACTGTTCGATCCGCTGCTGGATCCTTCCGATGTCGCTCTTCGCCGCCCGGCACCGTTTCAGTATGGTCATCGCGTTCATATTCAGGCCTCCCCGTTTTTGTCATGTTCCGTTTGTTGCCTGCGGCGGGTATATCTTGCGGCCCCCGGCGTACAGCCGGATGCTGTCTCCCGTGATCTCTATGCTGCTCTCATAAATCCGCGGGCTCTTCGTTCCGCAGTATTCGCAGTCCCCGTTTTCATCCAGCGGCGCCCCGCAGTTCCGGCAGTTCTTTCCGTCGTCCATTCCTGCCGCCTCCTCAGAAGGGTTGATCCTCCGGATCCACCTGGGTGTATCCGGTTTCCGGATCCCGCTCTTCCGGCGCCGGCGGCGCGTCCGCGTCAGTCAGCGCCTGGCTTCCGCCGCCACCGCCGCTCAGGAACTCCACATCGTCCGCTGTCAGTTCCAGCTGCGTCTTCACCTGTCCGTCCTGTCCCACCCAGCCGCTGGCGGAAGGCACGCCTATCACGCAAACCTTCCGGCCTTTTGCCAGGTATTTCGCACATGTGTCGCCCAGGCCGCGCCAGGCTGTCACCCGGATGAAGTCCGCACCCGGACCGCCTTCCCGCTTGTACTTCTTCCGGACTGCCACCTTAAACCGGCACCAGTTCACGCCCTGTTGGGTCGTGCCGGTCTCCGGATCGTGCACCAGGTTCCCGATGATTGTGTGCTGATTCATGTTGTTCCCTCCTTCTGCCCGGCATGGCCGGGCGGATCATCGATACTGGAAAAGCGGGCGGACGCCAATGCTGTTCGACGCCCCGGTGTAGATGGCGAGGCCGGCGGTGCCGACATAGCAGGCGTCGGACGCGGAATTGACGCCGCGGTTTTGCAGCCAGTACCACTCCCACGCGCCGCTGCCGAAGCCCTGGAAGGCAATCCGCCACCGCCTGTCCTTCATTGGCTCAAACTGTTCCACGCTCTCCGGATCCGGCTCTCCGTACGGATTCTCCCCGAAGATCTCCCGCTCTGTCGGGATCCGCAGCAGGTCGCCGTTTTCCATCGGCAGCAGCCGCGCCTTCAGGTCCTCCGGCAGCTGCTCCAGGATCTCGCCGTTCAGCTTCTCCCGCAGCTCGCATTTCTCCCATCCGGGATATTTGCCCAGCTTGTGCAGCCGGTACTCTGTCCGCAGGCAGTCCGTGAAGATGAACAGCCCACTGCCGTCCTCCAGGATCTTCACCGCCATCGCCTCGGCGATCTCGCCGTCCGCCATCGTGAACCGGAGCCTGTCGCCCATCTGTACCTGCCCTTCGTTGTTTTCGATCATGCTGTACCGTGTCATATTCCTGTCCTCCTTTTCATATTGTCACGTCTTTGCCTTGCACCAGGGCGCCGGCGGCGTCCCTGTATTCGCATTTCCGGAACAGGCTGTCCCCGTCCTCAATAGCCGTCGGCGCCGCCGATTCCAGCAGCGCCTCCCGCAGCTCGCACCGGCCGATCTCGCTGCCCTCCCGCATGCACAGGATGCACTCGCTCTTCATCGCCGCCTCAGCCAGGGCGGCCGCGTGCTTGTCCGTCATCAGGATGTGCCGCGGCGTCCGGACCGGCCCGTCCATATGCAGCTCATAGTGCCCGTGCTGGGCATATGCCCGGTAGTAGTCGTCCCGGCTCTGCGGCATGGTCCGCAGCAGTTTCTCCTGGATCCGCTCCACCAGCACCGTCAGCAGCCGGATGTCCCGCCACACCCATTTCCCGGCCAGCCGGGCCCGCTCCCGGCACTCCGGCGCGTTCCGCTTCATCGTGTTCCGCAGGATCATCAGGTTCAGCATGAACTCATTCTCCCGCCGGTTCGGCTTCGTCTTCAGCTGCTCCGGGATCTCCGGATCCTCGGTCGACGATGTTACGCCGTGCAGCTTGGCGTGCTCCTGCCGTGTAACGCTCTTGAGTGCTTCCGCCTGGATCTCCAGCGCCATCCGGCGCTTTGCCTCTTCCGCCAGGCACGGAAGGGGGGGTGTCTTGCCCTTCGGAGGGGGTATCAGGCCATCGTTGCATTGAATCATGTCGTTCCCCGCCTTTCCATCACCAGCCGGATGTCCGTCCAGCTTTCGATCTGCTTATGCGCTGCCGGAAGCATCGCCGCCTGCAGGTCGTGCAGGTCCTTCACCTGGTAGCGCGCCAGCACGTCCTTTTTGATCGCCGCCCGGAATTTCCTCGCGCTCTCCGGATCCCGCAGGACGTACTTTCCGCAGATCGCGTCCGCCCGCCACCGGATTTTCGCCTGCAGCCGCTTCACGTCCTCGTGGCTGATCGTCGCCGCGGCCTGCCTGGCTTCCATTTCATCCATCCGCCGCTGCATGGCGCCGATCACCTGGCCCATCCGCGCCAGCAGCACGCCCATCTGCTCCACGTCCTGGTGCAGCTGCACCGCCGTCTCCGGCAGCAGGGCAAGCGCCCGCTGCTTCGCCAGGTTCTGCTCATGCTGTTCCTGAAGCACTTCCTGGAAGGTCTTTTCTTCTATGGTCGCGTTCATTCCACCGCCCCCTCAACTTCCACCGTCGTCTCCATGGCGGCCCGCATCCGTCCGCACCAGTCCTCCAGCATGGCCACGCTGTTCAGGATCGGCCCCTGATCCGCCTGCAGGTCTGCCGGGTACCAGAGCATCAGCTCGCAGTCGCCCAGGAAGGTGCTCACAGCCCGCGCCAGCACCATCGCCGCCGGCGCCTTCTCCGGATCCTTTCCGGCCCGCAGCGCCTCCAGCTCCGCTTCCGCGTCGGCCGCCCGCTTCTCCGCTTCTTCGGCTGCCTGCAGCAGGTCCGCCTGGTTCCGCTTCAGCGTCGCCAGCTCTTCGCCGACCTCTTCTTCCGCTTCCTTCCGCGCTTCCCGCAGCCTGTCGGCCAGGTGCGCGTTTCTCTGGTTTTCATTCTCCAGGGCGTTGTTGTATTCGTTCTCGACCTCTTTCCTGGCCAGATCCTTCGCGTGCTCCAGGTTGTCCACTGCCCGCTCGTAATTCCTGCGGCTCATATCCAGATTCTTCTGCAGCTGCCGGATCTCCGCGTCCTTCTTTGCCAGGTCCTGGGCGGCGATCCCCGCCGCGTTGTCCCGGCCTTCTTTCATGCCTTCCTTGTAGGCTTTCTCCGTTTCCTCGTCCATCCGGGTCTGGTAGGCGCCGATCTGCGCCTTCATCTGGTTCGCCAGATCGTCCCGTTCCCGCCGGGTCTGCTCCAGCTGCATCCGCATCTCCGTGGCCGCTCCGGTTTCCTGCACCAGCTTCACCTTTGCCTGGCGGATCTCTTCCCGCAGCGCCTTCACGGTGGCGCCTTCCTGTCCGGCCTTTTCCGCGATCTCCTCCTGCTGCTCCGCGTCCAGCCCGCTGGAAAGCAGCAGCAGCGCCTTGCTCATTTCCAGCCGCGCCATCGCTGTCCCGTCCTTGATCTCCGTGGCCGCCTGCATGCACCGCTGCGCCTGCCGCGCCGTCAGCCCGGTGGTCTCCGTCACCCAGGCTTCCCACTGTCCGTGCGGCACCGCCTTCGCTTCCTTGGCTTCCAGCAGCGTCCGCCCGATCCCGATGTAGCCCGTCCCGATCTGTTCCTTGTACAGATGGATCCGCGCTTCATAGTCCGCCAGGGTCAGTGCCCTGGTCTCCGTCGTTTTTGCCAGCATTGTCATGGTCATTCCTCCTGTCCTTTGTCGTGTTTTCATCAGGGTCCGCTCCTGGCTTTCGCTTTCCCTGTGGATTATCTGTTTTCCCGCGTTTCCCCGTAATGCGGGCACAAATACACACGGTTTTCTAACGGTTCGATGCTCATTTTGCAGCTGTTTTCCGACAGCTCGACCGATACGATCAGCCGTTCCTCCCGCGCTCTCCCAATCAGGTACTGCGCGAATTTTTCCACGTCTTCGAAGCCATATAGCTCGGCGGTTCTTTTCATGTCTTCCATTCCTCCGGCAGCTCCTCGCCGCTCACTTCTGTCATCCGCGTCTGTTCCACTTCAGCTTTCGGCCCGTTCAGCTCCCGGCTGGGGATCCACAGCAGCCGTTTCGTCCCATTCCCGATCCGCTTCACCCGCACCGGGCTGTCCTTCGCGCCGGTCAGGATCCCGTCCGTCCGCAGGTGCTTGTACAGCGCCTTCAGGCTCACCGGGAACTCCTGTCCCTGTTCCCTGCAGAGCTTCTGCACCGCGCCGAAGGCCACGCCTGGCAGCAGGTAGTAGTAGTCCGCGTCCATATATCCGATCATCCGCTCGTTCGGCGGCGGATCCTTCGCGGGGATCACGTTCCCCTTGTCGTCCGTCCGCGGCTGTTCGGTCAGATCCTTCAGCGCCACCTGCTTGCTGGCCAGCAGCTCCTCCAGGCTGTCCAGGAAGATCCGCGTCGGTTTCTCGCTCTCCATGTCCCTGGCCTGCTTTTTGCTGGTGTCCATCAGCTTTTCCCGCGCGTGGGCCAGCATCTTCCCGGCCGTCCTTGTGTCGAACAGTCCCAGGTCCCGGAAGTAGTTCAGCATCATCGCGTAGCCGATCAGGATGCAGGCCACCGTTTCCGGCGCCCGGTCATGCTGTCCGGCGCTGTCCTTGTGGATGTCTTCCCGGTACTGCAGGAACAGGTCGTGCAGCCGCGACGGCATCCCGTCCGTCTGCTTCAGCAGCCACAGGATGTATCCCCGCATCGCCCGCTGCAGGTAGCCCTTCCGCGCCAGCTCCTGCATCTCCGTCAGCGTCTTGCCCACCGGGATGTCCTCCTTGTCGATGTCCAGGATGAAAAACCGGGCCAGGCCGCTGGCGCCGATCGCCGGCAGGTCTTCTCCCGTGATGATCGCCACACTCCGCGGCGGGGTCTTTGCCTTGATCGTGCTGTCCGCGTTCAGTCGCCCGCGGTCCGCGCTGTCGCCGAAAGCCCGGCTGAGGCTCTGGGCGGTGGCGGCCATCGCGCGCTTTTCCTGCACGCTCAGCGTCGGGTGGAAGTCGTCCACCAGGATCGGCATGTCCTTCACCAGGAAGGCCTTCTGCCGGATATTGTTCCCGGTGTCCGCGAAGCTGGTGGGCGGGTTCTTCGCGTGGAAGTTCCCGAAGTGGCTGAGGGCCAGCGCCGCCGCCGTGCTCTTGTGGGTGCCGCTCTCGCCGTACAGGAACAGCGCGAAGGCCGGCACGATGTCGGTCTGGCTCATGAACTCCCGCAGCGGCGCCAGGTAGATCGTCCCCAGCAGCGCGATCCCGATTTCCTCCCGGATCGTCTCCTGGATCCGCAGGCTCACCTTCGCGGCCTCCGGGAAGGGGATTTTGTCAAAACCTTCCGCCCCGCCGCCGTCCAGCCGGTAGGTCTTCAGGGCGTCGTTCATGTTTACTGTCACGCCGTCCAGCCCGATGGCCCCGCCGTGGAACAGGTAGCACCACTGCCCGCCGATCTTCCGCCATCCGGTGTGGTTGTATTCCGTCACCCGCTTCGCTGTCAGCTGGCCCACCTTCTTGATCGCCCAGGCCACCTTAGCCTTCGTCGTGGATCCCGGCGCCACGCAGGCGTCCATTCCCCACTTTTCCGTCACCCAGTTCATCCCGTCCAGTTCCTTCGCCGGGATGCTCACCCTTCCCAGCTTTGTGCCGCTCTGGTTCCATCCGTCCAGCACAAAGTTCAGGCTGGTGTTCACGCCGTCGTCCTTCGTCAGCTCCATCCGCGGCAGCACCACAAAGTCGCACAGGGCCTTTGTCTCGTTCCCGTTCACCGTGCAGATCGCGCCGTTCGCCACGCCGTAGCCCTTCACGGCGCCGTACAGGCGCTCTGCCTGTTCCGCCGGGGTCAGCCAGAAGGGCACCGCGTTCGGATCGAAGTCCCGGGTCGCGGCCACCTGCCGGGCCAGGGCGTCCATCGCCTCCGTGTCGCCCATCAGCTGCACCATGTCGCTGATGTCGCCCTTGGGTGGCAGCTCCGGGCAGGCTTCCTTGATGTCCACCAGGCGCACGCGTTTCGCGTAGTTTTTCAGCTTGATCGCCACGTCCAGCGCGTGCTCCTGGCCGGTGTACTTGTTTTCCTTCGTGTCACAGTCCGGCAGGATGATCACGTCCGCCCCCTGCAGCCGCCGGCTGTAGCCTTCCCGCCACTTGCCAGCCCCGCCCGGGTTGCAGGTCGCCGCGAAGCCCAGCCTTGAGAGGGTGTCCGCATCTTTCTCGCCCTCCACGACGTAGACCGCCTTGCCCTCAGAAATGGCCCGAAGGGTCTCCGGCAGCCGGTACAGCGTGGTGTCCCGGATGTCCGCCGGCACGCTGTTCACGTATCCCTGCTTGTTTGCCTTCGGATCCTTCGGATCGTACACCCGCTGCCGGAAGGTCTTCCCGGGCTTCCCGTCCTTGTAGTGCAGCCGCACCACCTGGAAGAGCTCCCGCCCCTCCTCGTCCGTGTAGCTGTACACCTTGTCCGGGTGATCCCAGTCCGGGATCAGCTGATCCTTCTCCGCGGACGCCGCTGGCCCGGTCTCCACCGCCTGGTGCACCACCAGCCCGCCCACGGTTTCCGTCTGATGCTGCGTTTTTGCAGCATCCCCGGATCCCTGCTGCGCTTTCGCAGTGCCCTGTCCTTCCTTGCCACCGGCGCTTCCGCTCTTTCCCTTGCCTTTGGAAGTGTGCCCGGCCGAAGGGGTTCCAGGGGCGCAGGCCACAGTGCGGCCTGCGTTGGCTCTCGACCGGAAAGCCCCCTGGTCGGGATTGACGATCAGATCCCTGGCCTTGATCCCCAGCGCGGCCATAATGTCCGCCCCGGTGCATCCGGCGTGGCAGCACAGGAAGATCTTCTCCTTCCCGTCCTTCGGGCTCTGCTTCACCGTGGCCGTCAGGCTGGCCGTCCTGTCCTGGTGCGCCGGGCATTTCGCGGTATACTCCCCGCTGCTGTTCGGGCCGCTCACACCTTGCAGCATGGTCAGCAGCTGCTTCAGATCCATCCCTGCGGCCCTCCTTTCTGCCTTTTATGTCATCCGGCCGGATGTCGGATCCCTGTCCCGCCCTTTAATCCGTGCCGGTTATTTGGCCATCAGCATGTCAGCGATCTCTCGCGCGTGCTTCATCTTCGTGTGTTCCTTGTCGATCTCCGCGGCCTTCCTTAGTCCGTCCGCGATGGCGATGGCCTGCTGGATCACGCTTCTGCCGTCATCGGATCCACCCGCCAGCATCCTGGCCAGATCCAGCGTAGTGATCCCCATCAGCACAACGGCGGCCGGCTGCCCGTCCTTCATGGTCATCAGCAGGAATCCGTCGCTCTCCAGCCCGTCCTGCAGTTCTTTGTCCGGGGCGTATTCCGGATTACCCCCCCCATGATGTCAGCCTTCACGATGTACTTGCTCATTTTTCCTGTCCTTCTTTCTTTTCATTTTTTCCCGCAGATGCTCCCGCGGGTTTATTTCGAACGGCCTTCCGGCCGGATCGTTCGCTGCGTATTCCGCGTGGCTTGTCCGCTCGCACTCCCCGGCTCATGTCATTCCCTCCTGTCCGTTGTCAGATATGCCATATGTGCCTCAGCGTCTCCAGAAAGCCGACCGCCTCATGGATTGCCTGCCGGTCTTCCCGGGCGTTCACGATTCCTACCTCCCAGATCCGGTCCAGGTCGTGGATCGTCCGGTCCAGCTTCTCCCGCTCCTCCGGATCCGGCCGGATCACAAAGGTACCGCGTTTTTTCTCTTTCATCACACGACCTCCAGGCTCAGCAGGAACACGGTGGCCTCCTCGATCTGCTCGTCCATCTTCCGGGCAAACGCCAGATCCTTCCGGTCGTCTTCCTTCTCGTCCTCGCCGCCCAGGACCGCCGGCGCGTTCCGCACGACCATGTGCGCCCCCGTCGCGATCCCCCTCACGGCGTCTTCGTGGATCTTCCCGCGGCTCTTGCAGATGAATCCGTAGCTGAACGCCAGGTAGCTGATCAGCTCTTTGTACATTCCTGTCCCCTCCTGTCCATTTCCGTCCACGTTGTCGCTTTTACAGATCCGTCATATCGCACAGCTCACGCGGCGCCCCGTTGCTGCCCGCTGTCGCGATTCCGATGCTCCCGCCGCCGTATCTCCTGGCGGCTTTGATGGCGCCAACTGATGTTTTGTAGCTGGTCGCCATCCGGATGTCCTCCGTCCAGTACGGTACCGGATTCCCCGGTCCGCCGTACCCGCAGCCCTGGAAATATTTCCCGTCGTCTCTCCGGATCACATACACCAGGTCCATCAGTCATCCCCTCCGGCGCTTTCTTCGATTCGTTTCCGCCGTTCCCGGCGCTCTTCTCTCCTCAGGATCTGCCGAACCGTCTCCCCGCAGATCCCGAACGTCTGCCCGATTTTCCTGTAGGTTGCGCCGGCTGCCCGCATCTCTATGATCTGCCGGTTTCGCTCCGTCTTCGGCTTCATATATTCTCGCCCCCTGCGCTTTTCCACACCTTCACACTCTGAGCCCCGGCCGGATCCTGATCCCAGCACCGCCAGGTCTTTCCGTACATGTCCGCCCGGACCTCGATCATCAGCACCCGGTCTTCCGCGTCGAACCGCAGGAAGGGCGCATGCTCCGCGTAGTAGGTCACCGGCACCACGCCCGCCGTCTCCCGCATCTCCATCCAGATCACCTTCCGGTTGTACTGGATCGCCTCTTCCAGCTTCAGCACCTTCGCTTTTCCCATCTCTGTTTTTCCTCCGCTCTTTCTCAGTTTGTCGTTTCCGGCTTGTACAGGTCCCGCAGGTCGCAGCGCAGCGCCACGGCCAGGGCGTTCAGTGTCTCGATCCCCGGGTTTTTCTGTTCCCCTCTTTCGATCATGCTGATGCTCTGCTGTTTGACGCCGCTCAGGCGCGCCAGCTCCGTCTGGCTGAGCCCCTTCTTCTCCCGCTCCTGCCTCAGTAGAATCAATTTTTACCACCTCCACAAGTGAACTTGATAAAAATATACAAGTAAAATGTTTATTTGTCAACAACTAAAATTGTATAATCAACTCGTGGAATAGTAAAACGATCGGAGGGATGCTTCATTGTCTTTTGCAGAACAGCTTGCCCGGGTACGGAAATTACGCCATTTTTCACAGCAACAGCTGGCCATGCGCAGCGGGATCTCTCAGCAGGCAATCAGCAATCTGGAAACAGGAAAAAGCTGCCCGTCTGAATACACGATCCGCCAGCTGGCCGCAGCGCTGCGGGTGCCGATGTCCGCACTGCTGGAAGAAGAGCAAACAAAAACGCCCACCGCCGAAGGCGATGGGCTCATGGAAGATATAATCAATCGGATCCAGCAGCTGTCGGATCCGGCGCTGGATCGTCTATCTGATTTTCTGGACGGTCTGGAAGCCGGTCAAGAAATTGCTTCACCTTCTCCAGCTGCTCCCGATCCATCACGCGGATCCGCTGGATGATCTCTTCCCTGTCCATAGCTTTTCCTTTCCGCCGGAACGTTCTGGCCGTTGTTCACGTGTAACACATTATACCACAAAAACAAAGGAGGCTGCATCATGTCCAGGATCTTCTGCCGCTTGTTTGTCCTTTTTCTGTCTCTCCTACTGATCAGCTCAGCCGCCGCGGATCCGATAGATCTCTCCGGCATGTCATTTGATGAACTGGTGGCGCTGCGTGATCAGCTGAACCTCGCCATCTGGAATAGCCGGGAATGGCAGGAAGTGACCGTTCCAGCCGGCGTCTGGCAGATCGGCGTAGATATTCCGGCGGGCCACTGGACCATCCGCCCATTGCCTGGCACGTATGTTTCTGTCGCGTACTGTGATCGCCTGGATGATTACGGCAAGTCTGTCGGCATCGGCTGGCATGGCTGGGGCGGTTGTCTGACAGGCCGCGGCGATTCAGACATGACAGCAGGCGAACCGCGGGAAGTTGATCTTGATATGGTTTCCGGGATGTATTTCATCAATCATGGCGCCGTGATCTTCACCCCATACGCCGGAAAACCGGATCTGGGCTTTCAGTAATCAAAAATTGGGGGAAACACTCCCGCAGCCGGTCCGTTTTTCCTCCGTCCGCCCGGCGTCTTTTGTGCCTGCTTTTGTGTCCGGATCCCGCGTGTTACAGAAAAATGCCCGGTTTGTTACACTTCCGGCGCCGTTTGTTACGCTTTGCATGTAACGGCTAAACCCGTTGATTTTCATGCGCTCGCGGGCTGTCAGAAGGTGCATGTTACAGTGTTACACTAAAAATATACATATACCCCGCTACATTTTTATCATCACGACGAACGAACAGGAGGCGGCCTTTTGGGTTTTGTTGAAAAACGCGGAAAAAATTCCTGGCGGATCTGCACCCAGATCAAGATCCGCGGGAAGTGGGAATGGGTCCGCGTTCCGCTGCGGATGGATCCGGCCTTGTCGGAAGATGTCCAGCGCCGGGACGCGAACCGCGAGCTCCGGAAGCTGGAAGCCCGCCTGGCCGGCGAACTGGATAACACGCCCACGCTGAAGGAATGGTCGGAGATCTGGCTGTCGAAGCACCTGGGCGACGACGCCAGCCCGGTCACGGTGTCGAACTATCGGTACCTGCTCTCCTCCAGGATCCTCCCGCAGCTGGGGGAGAAGCTCCTGCCGGATCTCACCCCGGCCATCCTCACAGACTGGCTGCACAATCTCCGGATGGAAAAACGGAAAACAACCCGCCTGCCGGATGAAAAGCTGAAGCGCCCACGCCGGGAAGGCGAGCAGCTGATCACCGACGCCCGGGCCGCGCAGCCGCTCAGCGTGAAGACTGCGCTGAACTATTACGGCTGCATGAAGACGATGCTGGCCGCGGCCGTCCGCGCCGGCCTGCTGGAATATAACCCCATGGACCGGGTGCCGCGGCCGAAAAAGCGCAAAAAGAAAAAGGCGACCCTCCCGGAAGCGGAAGTGGTCGCCCTCCTGCAGCTGATCATCACCGAAGCGGAGACGCCGCTGAAGCTGGCCGTGCTCCTGGCCATGTTGTGCAGCCTTCGCCTGGGTGAAGTCGGCGCGCTCAAATATTCATCTGTAGACTGGACCGCTGGCACGATCACCGTGGACCGGTCGCTGAAGTATACACCGGCCACCGGTGCCTTCATCGCCGAAACTAAAACCGACGCCGGCGACCGGGTGATCACGCTGCCGCCCTCCATGATCCGAATCCTACGCGACGCCATGTGGCAGGATGTCATGGAAGAAGAGGATGATCTGGACGCCTGGAAGGGTGCAGGCTGGATCGTCCACTCCCGCCACGGTGCCCGCGTGAATAAGGACACGCCCAGCAAGTGGTTCCGGAAGTTCGCCGACGCCCACGGCTATCAGGGGCTCACGTTCCACGGCCTGCGCCACGTCCACGCCAGCGTGCTCCTGCAGCATCACGTGGATCTGCAGTCCGTCTCTTCCAGGATGGGCCACTCGGATCCGTCCGTCACGCTACGGGCCTATGCCGACGCCATGCCGGCACGGGACCAGGAAGCCGCCGATACCATGAACCGGCTGCTGATCACCGCGGACCCTTCAGTTGCTCCGCCAGATGATCCCGCCTCCGCTCCATCCCGGCCGAAAGATCTTCCGGCATCTGCTGCCCCGGACCCGGACGATCATCCAGCCAGCTGATTCGTCAGCTGATCACCCGAAGATCTGCTTCCCATACAGCGCGTAGAACGCAATCGCGACCGCGGCGGCCATGGCAAAGAAAACAACCGCCAGAAACTTGCTATTCTTCCACATCCTTGTCGATCCCCATACAAGCACTGCAAACAAAACTCCGAAAAAGATCATCACCACAATTTTCAGCAGATTCCAGTCCATGGTAGCGCCTCCTTTTTTCTTTATCTTATCATACCCGGCAGCCGGCCCGCAACAGATCCGCCCCTCAGCTGACCGCCGCGCCTGTCAGCTGATCGCCGCGCCGCGGCTTCAGGGGCGCGGGCCGCCGCGGAAGAACTCGCGATTTTTTTCCTCCGGATGACCGCTTCCGCCCCGGCCCGCACGCCCTCCGCTGCTGATCGTACAGTCTCCTCCGGCGCCATTTCCCGTGTCCTGTGTCCTCCGATGCTGTTTTCCCATATCTTGTGTCCTCTGGCGCCGCTCCATCAGCTGCTAAACCACAATATATTGATTCCATCGGCCCCTGCTTTTCCTGGCTGATCCAGGGCGGCAGGGGATTTTCCCCCATTTCCCCCAGGCCGGAACCGTTGATCTGCCTGGCCTTCCGGCTTTTCCCCGGCGAATTTTCCCCCAGTTTTCCCACGTTTTCCCCAGCTTTTCCACAGATCGCCGGAAACAAAAAGAACCCCGGAAGCCTTACGCCTCCGGGGTTTCTCTTTTGGTCGAAGTGGCGGGATTCGAACCCGCGGCCTTTTGGTCCCGAACAGATCACCGCTTTCCGGGAACATTTTACAGTGGCTGTATACCATTTTCAAGTGTAACAAGTGTAACATCACATCAAAATGCGGATTTTCTTCCATATTATGCCGACCGTTACACTAAAATGATTTTTTCTGTAACAAACTGTAACAAATCTTGTTTTAGTGTAACACGATGGGGTAGACCCCCCTGTAGTTTTACACGTCCCACGCTGTCCGGGCTTGAAGCCTTCC
>JAEEGL011321418.1_pt1 | contig 30476 bp, 23 predicted proteins | sample 9134231 | NCBI WGS metagenome assembly JAEEGL01 (sample SAMN16246548, study PRJNA631951) | gut metagenome | biome: gut microbiome; feature: rumen; material: fiber-attached | host: Bos | place: Iran: Karaj | collected 2018-10 | reverse complement strand
TCCCCCGTTAGGGGGAGAGCCTCGCTTCGCTCGAGAGGCTGGCGCGATGACGTCAACTGGAAAGGAAAGTCTCCCCTGACGGGGAGATTTAGAGGGGTCTTTAGGGAGGGGAGGGGCTGGCGCGATGGAGCGCTATGAGCGTGAAGGCCTCTCCGTTGTCTGCTCTTGAAGAGCCGCGGTGCCCCCTCCCGTCAGTTAAAGCCCCCTGCCGCCCATTAACCATCTATCAAACGACTTCAATCAACGAAAGAAAGATGAAAAAGCAACGCATTATCGAGCTGGTGGTGAAGATGATAGTAGCCGCCCTCACAGCGTTCCTGACGGCGCTCACGACGACGTCGTGCATGGGACGCGGACCACTGTTCTGACAACAAACAAAGACAACGTTCACGACAACTCCTTCGACAGCGTTCACGACAACTCTTTCGACAGCGTTCACGCGGTGCAAAGCGACGCCTTGAACGGGAACGACGACAACAACGCGCGAACGCTATCGACGACGAAAAATGGCGTCCGATGCTGAAAAATCTAATATTTTTTGGCGTTCGGGCGCTTTTTCCTTATATTTGCAGCCGATAACACATAAGCGAGGCTGCGACGACACTTGCTGCGAAGCGTGGCTGCGATGCCGCCTGCCGTCGCATAGACATAAGCAAATAAACTGATTAACGAATAACGAAAGACTCAAAAGCGATGCGAAAACGTTTCTTCATGCTTTGCGCTGCCCTGGCGTTCGTAGGGGTGGCGATGGCACAGAGCTGGACTGCCGACAATGGCAACGGCACGTTCACCAACCCACTGTTCTACGACGAGTTCTCCGACCCCGACATCCTGCGCGTGGGCGACGACTACTACTTGGCGGGAACGACCATGCACACCGTGCCCGGCTTGGTCATCCTCCACTCGAAGGACCTGGTCAACTGGGAGAACATCTCCTACTGCTTCGACCGCTTCGACTTCGGCGACGACGCCTTCGCGCTGAAGAACCACAAGGAAATCTACGGCCAAGGCATCTGGGCTCCCTGCATCAGACATGCCAACGGGCAGTTCTACGTCTTCTCGAACGTCAACGGCAAGGGACTGCAATGCTACACCAGCAAGAATATCGAAGGTCCCTGGACCCACCACAACATGAAGGGTAACATCTACGACCTGGGCGTGCTGTTCGACGACGACGGCAAGGTCTACGCCATCCACGGCTACGGCACGGTCAAGTGCACTGAACTCGAGCCCGACATGAGCGGCCCCAAGGAGGGCACCGAGCGCGTCATCATCCCCGAGGGCAATGGCGTCGGCGAAGGCCACCACATGTACAAAATCGATGGCATGTACTACCTCATCTCGACCGACTACCGCCCGAATGGTCGCAAGCTTTGCTCGCGAGCGAAGAGCATCTGGGGCCCCTACGAGACGCGCGTCATCACCGCCGACGAGACCTACGGCTACCATGCAGCCTCGCTGACGCAGGTGCCGCGAGGCACGAAATATCGCATCGGAGAGGACGGCACGCGGTTCGCCCTCGGACCCGTCGACAAGGACGCCACAGCGTGCACCAATGCGCATCAGGGCGGCATCGTCCAGTACAAGGACGGCTCGTGGTGGGCTCTCTTCATGCAGGACTTCCACTCCATTGGCCGCACCGTATGCCTCATGCCGATGACGTGGAAGGACGGATGGCCCATGGTGGGGCTGGAAGGCAACCTGGGCAGAGCGCCGAGGACGTGGTTCAAACCTGGTGAGGGGCGAGCCGCACAGCACGCGAAAGGCCATGCACCCTACGACCGCAGCGAGACGTTCGACGGCAAGCAACTCGGACGCATCTGGCAGTGGAACCACAACCCCGACGACCGCCTGTGGAGTCTCAAAAGCGGACGCCTGCGCATACAGGCACAGCCCGCCGAGCAACTGATGTGGGCGCGCAACACCTTGACACAGCGCGTCATAGGACCTAAGTCCATCGCTACCGTCGAGCTGTACGTCGGCGGCATGAAAGACGGAGATGTCTGCGGACTGGGCAACATCAATGTGCCGTGCTCATGGATAGGCGTGGTGAAGCAGGGCAAACAGCTGACCCTCAGCTGCTTCGAACAACTGACGAACGACACCCTACGCCTGCCCATCACCCTCGTAGACGGGAAAATATGGCTACGCTGCATCGGCGACTACGACAACGACCAGGCGCAGTATGCCTACTCCACCGACGGCGTGGCGTTCCAGACCCTGGGGCGCATGATGCCGCTCAGCTACCAGCTCATCTCGTTCCAAGGCTCGCGCCATGCGCTCTTCGCCTTCAACGTCAAGGGCAAGCGCGGCGGGTATGCTGAGTTCGACAACTTCACCGTCGAAGAGCCCTCAGCCGACCGCACGGCTAACATCCCTTATGGCAAGACCTTCCGCATCCTGAACAAAGCCACTGGGCGACCTGCCGTCTGCGACCCTCACGGGCTTTTGTACGACAGCCGCCTAGACGACCACAGCCAGCGCACTCACTTCCGCATCGAGGATCGCGGACAAGGGTGCGTGGCACTGCAATGCCTCGATGGACGCTACATCAAAGTCTACGGCGAGGGGCTGGCTGGCGACGTCCGCTTCACGACGAAGGCCGAGGAGGCTGAGGTCTTCCTCTGGCAGGATTATCTGGACCACGACTTCATGCTCTTCTCGCTGCGCAACCACCGTTATATAGGCAAGAGCCCCACGACCGGAAGCCCCTACTCAATGGACTTCGTGGGTCCTGACCCCGCTCGTCGAAACGGCAGCGTGATGAGGTGGGAAAGCGAAGAGTGAAAGCCCCTCTCCGACTCTCCCCGTGGGGGCGAGGGAAGTGAAAAGTGAAAGATAAGTTTATCTCATTATAGCTACAGAGGCATGGAGACACAGAGCTTTATGTTTCCTCCATGACGCTGTGACGCTGTGTTCAGCAAGTAATTAAAGTAGTATAATCAAAATCCCAACCCTATGACACTCAATGAAATCGCGCTGCATCGCCGCAGCATTCGCAAATACAATGGCAACCCCGTCTCACGTGAGGAACTGGAGACGTTGGTGCGCTTCGCACAGGAAGCGCCGTCGTGGAAGAATCAGCAGACCTCACGCTACCACATCGTCACGTCGCCAGCTATCGTGGCGGCTGCACGCCAATGCCTCGAGGGCTCTAATCCGCTGAAGACCGAGGGCGTGGGTGCCCTGATCGTGACGGCTTTCAAGCACAACATTGTGGGGCATACCCATGGAGTGCCCGACAACGAAGGTGGTAATGGCTGGGGATGGTATGATTTGGGGTTGCAGAACGCCTACCTGCTCCTGAAGGCTGCTGAACTCGACTTGGACACCTTAGTGATAGGCATCCGTTCGGCCGACCGCCTCCGCGAGCTCCTGCAAATCCCTGACGACGAGACGATTGGAGCCGTCATTGCCGTGGGTCATCGAGTGGACGACGCTCATCGTCCGCCTCGCAAGGAACTGGAGGAAATAGCACGCTTTGTGTGACAAGCGTAATTAATGACGAATGACGAATGACGAATGACGAGTGACGAATGACGAGTGACGAATGACGAGTGACGAATGACGAATGACGAGTGACGAATGACGAGTGACGAATGACGAGTGACGAATGACAAATGACGAGTGACGAATGACGAATACAAATTACTGGCATTTTTAAGGTAATATGCATTCGTCATTCGTCATTCGTCATTCTATATCTTCCTTCTCACAGCATCCCCTCGAGTTCGGCTATACGGCTGCGGAAGTCGGAATCGGCTTGCATGCGCTGTGCAATAGTCTGGCAGGAGTGGATGACGGTGGCATGTCCGCGATGTCCAATGAATGCGCCTATCTTGGTGGTGCTGAGGGGCGTATGCTGTTGTGCCAGATACATCGTCACTTGACGAGCCAGCACAACGGGTGCTTTGCGCGAGGAAGAGAGGACATCGTCGCGGTCGATGTCGAAGTAGTGACAGGTCTGCTCGAGGATGCTCTCGATGGTGATGGCCTTGCGTTGATTGCTCAGCCCCACCGTGCGTGCGATGACGCGCTCGGCCAGATTGATGTCGATGTCGCTATCATTGACGACGCTGTAGGCCATGAGTGAGGTCAGCACGCCCTCGAGGTCGCGGATGCTCTTGTCGACGTGCTGGGCAATGTAATCGACCACAGGCGTTGCCACGTTGAGTCCGTCGCGACGTATCTTGTAGAACAAGATGTCGCGGCGAAGCGTCTGATTGGGGCGCTCTATCTCGGCCAACAAACCCCACTTGAAGCGGGTGAGCAGTCGCTCTTCCATGCCCTGCAAGGCCACAGGCGGACGGTCGGAGGTCAGGATGAGCTGGCGGCCGTTCTGATGGAGGTGGTTGAAGATGTGGAAGAAGGCGAGCTGTGTCTTCTGCAGGGTGGCGAACTCCTGGATGTCATCGATGATGAGGACGTCGATGCTTTGGTAGAACGCGATGAAGTCGTTGACCGTGTTCTGGCGTACGCTGTCGGTGTACTGCACTTGGAAGAGGTGAGCCGAGACGTAGAGGACGCGCAGTTCGGGGTGCAGCTCCTTCAGTCTGAGACCGATGGCGTTGACGAGATGCGTCTTGCCGACACCCGAACCGCCATAGATGAAGAGCGGGTTGAAGGTGGCCTGATGCGGATTCTGCGCGATGGCGAGTCCCACGGTGCGAGGCAGTTTGTTGCAGTCGCCCTCGATGAAGTTGTCGAACGTGTAGTCGGCTTTCAGCTGCGAATCGAGCTGCTGCAGAGGACGTGGGCTGGTGTTGAGTCCTGTCGTTCGGAAAGGTGCCTTGACGGCCACTGATGTGCCAGCTTGCTCTTCGACGACCTTGATGTCGTCGGTAGCGTCAACCTTAATCTCGTAGCGCACGCGCACGTCAGACCCGAAGAAATGCTGCAGCACGGCACGGAAGAGGCGCAGGAAGTGAGCCTCGATATACTCACGAATGAACGGACTGGGCATGCACAGCGTCAGCAACCGTTCGCCTTCGTCGAAGCTGCCGAAGGTGACGGGTACGAACCACGTGGCGAACTGCTGGCGGGTGACGTTGTTGGCTATCATCCGCAGGCAGTTGTCCCACCGTGGGTCGGTAATTATGCTTGCATGGTTTTCCATTCTTTTGTGGTAAAGTACATGTTCTTCGTGTAGGGCGAATTGCGAGTGCAAAGGTAGAACTTTTTTTTTGAATGGCAAAATGAACCTCAAAATAAAATCACTAAAGAAGGGGCTATAAAAGGCACGTTTTCAATACTTTCTAAAGATGCACTCTGGAATATGTTGGCCAACCTCTTGCAAAAGGTTAATGCTTTGATTCATAAACGATTGAGGCGGCATTAGATGTTGCCGCCTCATTTTTTTTTATTGCCCTAACCTCCGATAAATTAAGCTCTTACTCATCTTCGGCCGAAGGAAGGAAAAAGAATGGTTCTATTTGGAAATTTTATTTATTTTGCAGTTTCTTGCTCTACGGGTTTCTCCTTCTTGCCGAAGACCGAGAAATGGACGTAGCGTTTGGGATGAGCCTTCAAATCCTCGACCAGTTGTGCGGCGCTGTTGGCCGTGCGGTTGAGGTTGCCGTAGAGGGTCGTGTCGTTGAGCAGGAGGCCGACATTGTTGTCGGTCGCGTTCAGTCGCTGGGTCATTTCGTTGACGTTGCTCATCGTGCCGTCCACCTTGGCCATCGTGCCTTCGAGGTCCAGACGGTTGAGTTTGTCGGTGAGCGCGACGACATTCTTCCCTGCGTCGTTGAAGGTCTGCGTCATGGCTGGTACCTCCTTCTGCAGCAGGTGGTTGAGATTGCGCGAACTCTGGTCGAGGTTGGAAGTGAGCACCTCGGTGTTAGCGAGAATCTTCTGCAGGTTGGGGTCGGCAGCCAGCGTGTTGAGTGTGGTCAGGAGCGTGTCGACCTTAGCCAGAGTCTGCTCCAACTTGGGAATCATGTCGGCAGCCTTGGCCATGAGACCATTGTTGTCGGCGGCCGGAATGGTGTCGCCCACGGCATAGCGCTCCAAGGGGTTGTTGCCCATCATCAGGTTGAGCGTACAGCCGCCTAGCATGGCTTCGTCCAGAACGGCTGTCGTGCCGACGGGGATGCGCATGCCGTCCTCGACGGCAATCTCTACGATGACGCCTGAGCCTGGGTGGTCGTAGTCATACCGTATGTCGGAGACGATGCCCACATTGTAGCCGTCGGCGTAGACGGGGCTGGACTTGGCGAGCGCCTTGGCATTGCGGAAATTGATATAGTACGTGTCCTGCGTGGTGAACAGGCTCACTCCCTGCAGGAATTTAATCGTAAAGAAAAGGAGTACAAGGGCGATGACCCCTGTGAATCCTATCATGGCTTCGCGACTGATTTTCATTGTTGGGTAGCTTTATATTTCTTGATAGCCTCGTAGATGCTGCGTGCCAGTTCGTTAACGCCTCGTTCGCTGGTGAGGTAGCTTTCCTCGGAGGCGGTGGTGATGTAACCGAGTTCGACGAGGCATGAGGGCATGGAGGTGGCTCTGAGGACCAGGAATCCTGCTTGATGGACGCCCTTGTCGACGCGTCCTGCGCCGCGGAACTGTTGTTGGATCAGCGACGCCAACTTGACGCTCCGCTCCATGTTCTTGTCCTGCATGAACTCGAAAATGATGTAGGATTCCGAACTCTTGGGGTCGAAGCCTTCGTAGCGGCTCTCGTAGTCCTTCTCGAGCATGATGGCGGCATTCTCACGCTTAGCGACAGCCAGATTGTCGGCCGCGCGGTGCATACCGAGGGTGTAGGTTTCGGAGCCGCGTCCCTGTGCCTTGCCTGGGAGCGCATTGGTATGGATGCTCACGAAGAGGTCTGCCTTAGCCCGATTGGCGATGGCTGCGCGTTCGTTGAGTTCGACAAAGACATCCGTCTTGCGGGTGTAGACCACTCGGACGTCTTTCAGATTGTCTTCCACGAGTTTGCCGACAGCCTTGGTCACGGCAAGATTGATGTTCTTCTCCTTGCCCGTTTTGCCCAAGGCGCCAGGGTCTTTGCCTCCGTGGCCGGCATCCAGAACGAGCGTGAACGTAGGGGCTGTTTGCGCCACTGCCGTCAGCACGAAAGCTGGCAGCATGACGAATAGCAGTAGAAAGGTGATTTTTCTCATTTCGTGCACAAAGGTAGTTCAAAACGAGCGACGAGACAAAAAAACGTACTTCTTTTTTCCTCTTCAACCCTCATTTCCCTCACAATTAGCGAAGAAAAGGTCAAAAAACGTTCTCGCTTGGCTCGTTTTGTGGACATTAGAGGTAAGGAGCCGTGGCGGATTGAGGTGCCGATTTCATCTCCTCGGGTGAACCGCTGAAGATGATTTGTCCGCCAGCTTCGCCTGCACCAGGGCCCAACTCGATGACATAGTCGGCGGCACGGATGACGTCGGTATTGTGCTCAACGACGTAGACCGTGTTTCCTTCCTCGACCATCCGTCGGAAGAGGCGTATGATGTGATGGACGTCGCGTAGGTGGAGACCGTCGGTGGGTTCGTCGATGATGAAAATCTTGCCTTTCTCACTCAGATAGGAGGCCATCTTCAGTCGTTGCAATTCGCCGCCTGAGAGGGTGGAGAGGGCTTGGTTGAGATGGAGATAGCCGAGGCCAACGTCCATGAGCGGGCGAAGCTTCTGCTCGATGACTGTGCCACGGAAGAAGTTGCTGGCCAGGCGTACACTGAGGTCGAAGACTTCGGCGATATTGAGAGAAGCTGGGCTGTTTACTATTTCGCCTTCCACTTTATACGCCAGCGCGTCCTTGCTGAAACGAAGCCCACCGCAGGCCTCGCAGGTGGTTTCGATATTATCCATGAAAGCCATCTCGGAGATGATGACGCCCTTGCCGCCGCAGACGGGGCAGGCACCCTTGCCGTTGAAGGTGAAATAAGCCTCCTTGAGGTGGTGTTGACGGGCGAACAGTTTGCGGATGTCAGGTGCCACGTCCATATAGGTGGCAGGCGTGGAACGCAGGCTGACGCCGATGTTTTTCTGGCTGATGTAGACGATGTCGGATGGGGTGGGGTAGGCGCGTCGGAAGCATTCCATCAGTGAACTCTTACCTGAGCCTGCCACGCCGGCGATGACAACCAATTGGTTCATGGGCAGTCGGATACTGATGTTGCGCAGGTTGTGGAGGCTGGCATCCTCGAGCGTGAACGCTGATTCGGGTGCTACTCGATTGGTGATTGAAGTTCCTGCATCCGTCGCAGGAATCGTTTCTGCTTGATGGGGCCAAGTGTCCTTGTGGTCTCTGATGTCCTTCAGTGCCTCGCCTGTGGCTGTTCCGCTCTGGAGTAGCCCTTCATACGACCCCTCGTAGACGATGTGTCCTCCGTCGATGCCAGGGCCAGGACCCATGTCGACGATATGGTCGGCGATACCAATCATCTCGCGGTGGTGCTCGACGAGCAGGACAGTGTTGCCCGCATCGCGCAAGCGGCGCACACTGTGCTTCATCAGTTCGATGTCGCGGTTGTGGAGGCCTGTGCTGGGCTCGTCGAGGATGTAGAGGACATCAGAGAGCGACGAGTTGATGTATTTGGCAATCTTGCAGCGCTGCGCCTCGCCCCCGGAGAGCGTTCCCACGGCACGGTCGAGGCTGAGGTAGCCCAGTCCAATCTCTTCCAATGCCGTCAGACGAGCGCCGATGGCAGCCTTGAGGTCGACGGCCAAGGGAGATGTCAGCGTGCGAATCCACGCGTTCAACCGTGTGATGCTCATGGCACAGGCCTCGGTGATGTCCTTACCTTCTATTTTACAGGTGCGCACGCGCTCGCACACGCGTGTACCGCCGCAGTCAGGACAGGTGCCCATGCGGAGCATCGGATTGAGCACGGCGGCATGCAGCAAGCCCTCCTCAGAGTTGATGATGCTGCGGTACATGCGTGGGATGAGGCCCTCGTATTTGGCCGACTTTGGCCAGTTGGCAGGTGGGTTCTTCAGTCGTATCTGCGGACTATTGAGGAAGAGGTCGAGTTCCTCGGGCGAGTAATCCTTGATTTTCTTGTCGAGGTCGAAGAGGCCGCTATGGGCATAGCGAATCCATCGCCAGCCACCTTTGCCGAAGGCGATGTAATGGATAGTGTCTTCGTCGTTGAGGCTCTTGTCGAAGTCCACCAGTTTGTGGATGTCGAGTTCGCGTATTTCGCCCAAGCCAGAGCAGCGGGGGCAACTGCCTTCGGGATGATTGAAACTGAAAGATTCGGCATAGCCTACGAAAGGTTGTCCTACGCGCGAGAAGAGCAGGCGCAGCAGAGCATAGATGTCGGTGTAGGTCCCTACGGTCGAGCGCGAGTTGTTGCCAGGCTTCTTCTGGTCGATGACGATGGCGATGGGCAGATTCTCTATCGCCTCGACATGAGGGCGTCCGTATTTAGGCAGGTACTGTTGGACGAACGTGGGGAACGTGTCGTTGAGTTCGCGCCGTGACTTGGCTGCAATAGTATCCAGCACCAGCGAGCTCTTACCCGAGCCACTGACCCCCGTGAAGACCGTAATCTGATGCTTGGGGATTTCGAGCGAAACGTCTTTTAGGTTGTTCTCGCGTGCGCCGCGAATGATGATCTTGCCGTAGTTCATGAGAGCTTACAATAATGCTTTGCACGTAAAGAACAACCTATCATACGCCTGCATACGATAGGTTGCTCCTTAGTTGATGATTTTGACCGTCCTCAGCCGGTCGTAGTGTCAAGAGGTGGGGTTAAGCTACTTTCTCCAAGCGTTTCATCATGGCGAACATGAAGAGGGCTGAGAGCAGGCAGAGGCCAGCGAAGACGAGCCATACGGTGGTCAGCGAGAGACCGCCCCAGAGGATGCCGCCTACGGAGACGAGCAGGTTGCCGATAGCCGTGGCTACGAACCAACCGCCCATCATCATGCCTTTGTACTTGGGAGGCGCCACCTTCGAGACGAACGAGATGCCCATGGGAGAGAGCAATAGTTCGCCGAACGTCAGTACGAGGTAGACACCAATCAACCAGTAGGGCGATGCGGGGTAGGTGGCAGTTCCAGCTTCGATGGCTGCTTTCTGCTCGTTGGGAGTCAGCAAGCCTTGAGAGGCGAAAATCATCAGGCAGAACGCGATAGCGGCAACAATCATGCCGTAAGCAATCTTACGAGGGGCCTTGGGCTCCTTACCCTTTGCGGCGAGAGAGCCGAAAATAGCCATCGAGACGGGAGTGAGCGCCACAACATAGAAGGGGTTGAACTGCTGGAAAATGGGGGCATTGATGTCGACGCTGCCAGTGGCTTTCTGGTACTGATAGACGAGGAAGCAGACGGCGGCAGCCACGACAACGGCTGCGATGCCCTTGCCCTTCGAGGTCTTCGACTGGAAGAGGGAGAACAGGCCGTAGACAATGAAGATGATGGCCACGAGGTTCCATACGTTGAACGGCATGGTGTGAACGCCCTCTGCGGTCTTCTGCGTGAACTGGTTGGCGAAGTAGGTGAGTGAGAGGCCGTTCTGGTGGAAAGCCATCCAGAAGAAGATGACGACGGCGAAGACAAGGACAAGAGCCGTGATGCGCTGGCGCGTCTCCTCGGGTGTGAGTTCTTCGGTAGCGACAGCACCTGCTACGGCATCCTTCTTCTTGTCGCCCTCAACGTGACGGAACGTGCTGCGGAAAGCGTAGTAGATAGCGATGGAGAGAATGAGCGACACACAAGCCACGGCGAAGGCGAAGTGGTAGGAGTCGGCATGACTGAAGCCAAGGCTGTTCTCTGCCCATTTCATAATCTCTACAGCAGCCGTCGGAGCGAACAGGGCGCCGATGTTGATGGCCATGTAGAAAATGGAGAAGCCCGAATCGCGTTGTGAGGCATAGAGCGGATCGTCGTAGAGGTTGCCCACCATCACTTGCAGGTTGCCCTTGAACAGACCCGTACCAAACGAGATAAGCAAGAGGGCAGCAAACATGCCTGCCAGTGCGAATCCACCGCTACCGAGGGGCACCGACAGCAGCAGGTAGCCAAAGAACATGATGAGAATACCGATGGTGACCATCCGCCCGAAGCCGAACTTATCGGCCAGGATACCACCCACCAACGGCAGGAAATAGACGAGGCCGAGGAACGAGCCATAGATGATACCGGAGACAGACTCTGAGAGACCGAAGTTCTCACCGAGGAAGAGGGCGAAGACGGCTATCATGGTGTAGTAGCCAAATCGTTCGCCCGTGTTGGCCAGCGCTAATGCATAGAGGCCCTTTGGTTGATTTTCAAACATAATGAGTTTTGAGCTTTAGTTTGTTAGAGTTATCGCATTTTCGGCCACAAAGATAACGAATAAATCAAGAAAGCGTGCAAATTGCGGCAAAATTATGCGTTTCGTAGTGCAAAAAAGGGTTTTCGTCGTACCTTTGCACCGCAAAATTGAATCAGAATAACATGAAACCAACCATTCTAAGTTGTTTACGCGATTACGACCGTGCCACTTTCACCAAGGACCTCATGTCGGGTGTCATCGTAGGCATCGTCGCTCTGCCTCTGGCTATCGCCTTTGGTATCGCCTCAGGTGTGACGCCTGAACAAGGCATCATTACCGCTATCGTAGCAGGGCTTATCATCTCGCTCTTCGGCGGTTCGCGCGTGCAGATAGGCGGCCCCACGGGCGCGTTCATCGTGATTATCGCAGGCATCATTCAGCAATATGGTCCTACCGGACTTGCCATAGCCACGGTCCTCGCAGGTGCGTTCCTTATCCTTTTGGGCGTCTTCCACCTTGGCACAATCATCAAGTACATTCCCTATCCCATAGTTGTGGGCTTCACCAGTGGCATCGCCCTTACCATCTTCACTACACAGGTCAAAGACCTCCTGGGGCTGACTCTTGACGGTCCCGCTCCTGCAGATTTCGTCTCGAAATGGGTTAGTTATGCGCATGCCTTCGACACGATTGACCCTTGGAGTGCTGTCGTGGGCATTGGCAGTGTTGCTCTCATTGCTTGCTGGCCTATGTTGAACAAAATCAAGTACGTAGGCGGTCATGCTTCAGCTTTGAACAAGGTGCCTGGTTCTCTCGTGGCCATCATTGTGATGACCGTGGCTGTGCTCATCCTGAAGCAATATGGAATGGCTACAACGGTCGACACGATTGGCGACCGCTTCCGCATCCAGGCTTCGCTGCCTTCGCCTGTTGTGCCCGACCTCTCGTGGGAAGTCGTCCGTCAGTTGTTCGCTCCGGCAGTGACGATAGCCGTACTTGGCGCTATCGAATCGCTGCTTTCGGCCACGGTGGCCGACGGTGTCATTGGCGATCGGCATGATTCCAATCAGGAACTCATCGCTCAGGGCATCGCTAATTTGGCCTGTCCCATCTTCGGGGGCATTCCCGCTACAGGTGCTATCGCACGCACGATGACCAACATCAACAATGGCGGACGCACACCCGTCGCAGGCATCATACATGCCGCCGTGCTCCTGCTCATCTTTCTCATTCTCATGCCTTATGCCCAGTACATTCCCATGGCTTGTCTGGCGGGCGTGCTGGTCATCGTGGCCTACAACATGAGCGGATGGCGCACCTTCCGTCAGTTGCTCAAGAATCCCAAGTCCGACATCTCCGTCCTGCTCATCACCTTCTTCCTTACCGTCATCTTCGACCTTACCGTAGCCATCGAAGTCGGTCTGATGCTCGCTTGCCTGCTCTGCATGCGCCGTATGGCTGAGACGACACAGGTGAGCGTGCTCACCGACGAGATCGACCCTTCGCAGGACGTGGACTTCGAAGCCACCAACCTCGAGCACTTCAAGATACCCGATGGCTGCGAAGTCTATGAGATTAATGGTCCCTTCTTCTTTGGTATTGCCAATCGTTTCGAGGAAATCATGGGGCGTATAGGACGTCGTCCGAAGGTGCGCATCATCCGCATGCGTAAGGTCCCATTCGTCGACTCCACGGGTATGCACAACCTCGAGAACCTCATCCAGATGAGTCATTCAGAGGGCATCCACGTCATCCTCTCGGGCGTCAATCCAAAGGTGCATGAGGTGCTGATGCGCAACGATTTCGGTCGTATCGTAGGCGAGGAGAACATACAACCTCACATCAATCTTGCCCTCGCTCGTGCCAGCGAAGTCTTGGGCCAAACCAAATAAACGGGCTTGAACGAAAAAAAAGTTCACGCTTTGAGCCGTTAACTCCAAACTTTTCACTACCTTTGCAGCCGTTAATCAGAGCGGACAAGCTATGACTGAGTTTCGACCTATGCGCCGAAAGCGCCAGCAACTGACAGATGCCGAGAGCATCGACATCCTTCGACATGCCTCCTCAGGGGTGCTTGCCGTGCTGGGCGACGAGGGCTACCCCTACGCAGTTCCCTTGAGCTACGTCTACCACGAGGGGCGTCTCATCTTCCATAGCGCTGTGGCAGGGCATAAGGTCGATGCCATCCGTTCGTACGACAAAGCTTCGTTTTGTGTCATTCAGCGAGACGATGTCAGGCCGGCAGATTTCACGACAGTCTTTTGTAGTGTCATCGCCTTCGGTCGCATACGCATCCTCGATGACGATGCCAGCAAACTCGAAGCCATCCGTATCCTTGCACATAAATACAGCCCGCATGAGACGGTCGAGAGTACTGACAACGAGATTGCTCGCGCCTTCCCTCATCTGCTGATGTTTGAGCTCCAGATTGAACACCTCACTGGCAAGCAAGCCAAGGAATTGATGCCCTGAAGCCTATGGTCAATTGGAAACTCCTCAATAAGATTATTGGTCAGCTTCTGTTCCTCGAGGCAGTGGTGCTGGCGGGGTGTGTGCTGATGGCTTTTTTCTATCACGAGGACGATGGTCGGGCGTTCGCCCTTACCGTTGTGATTACGCTCATCGCTTCCGTGCTCTTTCAGTTTGCTGGACGCAATGCCAACGATACTCTTAATCGTCGCGAAGCCTACCTCGTGGTCACCCTCTCTTGGATCATCTTCAGTTTCTTCGGGGCCATTCCCTTTGTCGCCAGTGGTTATCTGACGAGCCCTACTGATGCCTACTTCGAGACCATGTCGGGTTTCACTACGACGGGTGCCAGCCTTATCGACGACGTCGAGCGATTGCCTCACGCATTGCTCTTCTGGCGTTCGATGACACAGTGGATAGGAGGCCTAGGTATCGTCTTCTTCACGATTGCCATCATACCCTCTCTCGTCGGTGGTAGTATTAAGGTGTTCTCGGCCGAGGCTACGGGGCCTTTGCGCAGCAAGATGCACCCTCGTCTCGGTACGACGGCTAAATGGATTTGGGGCATCTATCTTGTCCTCACGCTTGTGTGCGCAGGTTTGTTCTGGATCTTTGGCATGAGCCTGTTCGACGCTTTCAACTATGCCATGACCGTCACGGCTACTGGAGGCTTTGCCACTCACAATTCCAGCACGGGATTCTTCCACAGCCCCTTCATCGACTACACGGCCATCCTCTTCATGCTCCTCTCGGGTATCAGTTTCTCGTTGCTCTATCTGACCGCTTTCAAGGGACGGATGCGCGACTTCTTCCGCAATGCCGAATTGCGCTTGTTCCTCTGGCTCATTGCTGGTGCCTCGGCGATGATCATGTTCATCCTCATGCAGGCTTGCCATTATCGGGTCGAGGATGCTCTGCGATCGTCCCTCTTCCAGGTCGTCTCATTCATCACAACGACAGGCGTCTTCAACGACGATGCAGGTCAGTGGCCTCATATCACTTGGGTGATTCTCTCCGTGCTCATGTTCTTTGGCGGTTGCTCGGGCTCTACGGCCGGTGGCTTCAAATGTATCCGAGGTGTCATGGTGCTCGAGATCATCCGCAACGAGTTGCGCAGAGCCATTCATCCGCGTGCCGTCTTGCCCGTGAAAGTCAACAATACCAATGTCTCCTTTACCACACAGACCACGCTCCTCGGCTATTTCGCACTCTATCTGCTGCTCTGCCTTGTCACCTATTTCATCATGATCGTGGCAGGCGTCGACAGCACCAATTCCATTACCATAGCCCTCAGTTGTGCCAGCAACGTAGGTCCCACCCTCGGCCTCGAGATAGGTCCCACCATGTCCTGGGCAGTCCTGCCAGCAGCCGTCAAGTGGATGCTCTCGCTGCTCATGCTCATGGGACGTCTCGAGATCATCAGCGTTGTCGTCATCTTCACGCGTTCGTTCTGGCGCGACAGGTAGGCCTGCTTGGTTGGCAATAAATGATAAATGACAGATTCAAACAGTTCATTATCCATCATTCATCTTACATTGTTCATTAATATATAATTATGGGCGGTTTCTTTGGAACTATCAGCACTAAACCCTGTATCACCGACCTCTACTACGGTACGGACTACAACTCTCATCTCGGCACGAAGCGTGGCGGTTTGGCCACCTACAGCGCCGAGAAAGGCTTCTATCGAAGCATTCACAACCTTGAGAACCAGTACTTCCGCACTCGCTTCGAGACCGAGTTGCAACAATTCCCCGGCAACAGCGGCATCGGCGTCATATCCGACACCGACCCGCAGCCTATCATGGTCAACTCCCATCTCGGCAAGATGGCTGTCGTGACAGTGGCCAAAATCAACAACCTCGAAGAACTGGCACGCGAATTGCTCGATGAGGGCGACCATTTCTCCGAGATGTCGAGCGGAAAGACCAATCCCACCGAACTAATCACCCTGCTCATTGCACGTGGCAAGTCGTTTGTCGATGGCATCGAAAACGTCTATCGTAAGGTCAAAGGTTCCTGCTCTATGCTCATCCTGACGGACGACGGTATTATCGCAGCTCGCGACCGACTCGGACGTACGCCTATCGTCGTAGGTCGCAAGGAGGGCGCTTACGCTGTCACCTCCGAGACTACGGCCTTTCCCAATCTGGGCTTCGATGTTGAACGTTTCATAGGTCCTGGCGAGATACTTCGTCTGCGTGCTGATGGCATCGAACAGTTGCGCAAACCCGAAGAAGAGATGCAGGTCTGCTCGTTCTTGTGGGTCTACTACGGCTTTCCTACCTCCACCTACGAGGGGCGCAACGTTGAAGCCATGCGCCACACATGCGGTGTGCTCATGGGGCAGCAGGACGAAACGGAAGTGGACTTCGTGGGCGGCATTCCCGACTCTGGCGTAGGCATGGCTACGGGCTATGCCGAGGGCATAGGTGCGCCCTATCGCCGTGCCATCTCCAAGTATACACCAACTTGGCCGCGTTCGTTCATGCCTGGCAACCAGCTCACTCGCGACCTCGTCGCCAAGATGAAGCTCATACCCAACAGCGATGCCCTCAACGGCAAGCGTTGTCTGTTCTGCGACGATAGCATCGTACGCGGCACGCAACTGCGTGACAATGTGCGAGGGCTCTTTGACCTTGGCGCGCGCGAAGTCCACATGCGCATCGCCTGCCCGCCGCTCATTTACGGTTGTCCGTTCATCAATTTCTCCGCCTCCAAGTCAGACCTCGAACTCATCACGCGTCAAGTCATCCGCGACCTCGAGGGCGAGCGCGACACCACCGAAGGCGGCATGGGAGCCGAGGCTACGACCCCCATCGAGATCCTTCAGGAGTACGCCCGCACCGATTCTACTCGATATCGGGCCATGGTCGACGAGATTGGACGCCGATTGGGACTCACAAGCCTCAAGTTCAATACGCTCGAGATCCTCATCCGAGCCATCGGACTCCCCAAGTGCAAGGTCTGTACCCATTGCTTCGACGGCTCCAGCCACTTCTGATTGACGAATAACAACGCAAATCCCCACCTTCATACGTGGGGATTTTTGCGTATATACGCGTAGCCCTTTACGTATATACGCGTGACCCTTCACGTATATACGCGTAGCCCTTCACGTATATACGCTCAGCCCTTTACATATATACGCGTAGCCCTTTACATATATACGCGTAGCCCTTCACGTACTATACGCGTAGCCCTTCACGTACTATACGCGTAGCCCTTCACGTACTATACGCGTGACCCTTCACGTACTATACGCGTAGCCCTTCACGTATATACACGTGAGCCTTCACGTATATACGCGCAAGCCCTTCCCGTATATACGCGTGATGCCCTAAGGTTAGTTGGCTTGGCTTATTTGATTTCCAATCGTTCGTTATTGCCGAAGGCCTCGTAGCCGCTGGTGATGACGCGTTCGCCTGCCTCCAACCCTTCGGTCACTTCGTAATATTGAGGGTTCTGACGTCCTACCTTGATATTGCGCTTGTAGGCTGTTCGTCCATCCTTCGAGAGGACGAAGATCCAAGCTCCGCCTGTCGTCTGGAAGAATGCCCCTCGGGGAATGAGGATGGCTTGCTCGGGTTGCCCCAGTTCGAGGTTAAGATAGTAGGTCTGACCACTGCGGATATTCTCTGGCCTTGCACCACGGAACACAAAGTCCGTCCGGAACTTACCCTGCCGCACTTCGGGATAAACCTTCCGTACGGCGAGGTCGAAAGTCGCTTCGCCACGAGCAAAAGAGGCTGTCAGGCCTGCCTTTACCCTGTCGATGTAGTGCTCGTCGACTTGTGCCTCTATCTTGTAGTCGCTCAAGTCGTTGATCTGTCCAATCTTCTGTCCTGCAGCGATGCTTTGCCCGAGTTCTACGTCCAAGAGTCCCAGCTCGCCGTCGATGGTGGCGCGCACCTCCAACTTGTTCTTCCGCTCGCGCACGAGGACGACGTTTGTGCGCATGTTCGAGAGGTTATCCTCCATCTGGTCCATCTGTACCGAGCGGTAGATGCTGTCCTGCTGCAGGCGTTGGCTGATGAGCCCTTGCTTACGCTGTGCCAGGCGGTAGTCCTCCTCGGCTTGTAGGTAAGTCTCGCGACTGACGAGTTTCTCGTTGTAGAGCCGTTCCTGCTGCCTGTAGCTGCGCAGCTTGCGCTCGGTGTCCATGGCCAACTGTGCCTGCTCCAACTGGTTGTTCAGACGGTCCTGTTGCATCGCTACCTGCGTGTTGCGCAACAAGTTCTGTTTCTCAGCCAGTTCCGCTTCGGCATTGAGAATCTGCAGGTCAAGGTTCGAGTTGCGCAGGCGGATGATGACGTCTCCTTTTCGCACCATCGCGCCCTCTTCGGCCACGCGTTCCGTGACGATGCCTCCCTCTTCGGGCGACAGTTGTACCACTTGGATGGGAACGACTTGCCCAGAGAGTCGCACGTAGTCCTTGAACTCAGCTTGTACGACGTTGCTGACGGTCAGTTCGTCGGCATCTACGCGCATCGTTGCGCTGTGGTTGCCAAAGGCAATCCAGCAGAGGATGACCAGAATCAAGGCTGCAGCCACAGCCCAGGGCCAGTGTCTCTTCATTCGGGCGATGCCGCGAGGTTGTTCGATGAGTTTATCCATAGTTCAGAATGAAAACTTAGCGCATGAAAACTTGTTGCAAAAGTAGTGTCTATTCGTCAATCTTCAATCGTCATACTTTGCTTTCTCACTCTCGAGAACTTAAAAATGTCTAATTATTTTACACTTTTAGTGATGATTCGAGCAGATGCGTCTCAAAAAGTAGTACTTTTGCAGCCAGATTCCAAACATTAACACAATAATGAAGCATCTTCTATTATCCATTCTGCTGTGTGTGGCAGGGCTTGCACAAGCACAGTCTCAGGTCAACCTCACAGGTCGCATCTACAAGAACGATAATATCCTGGCCGACGAACTCAACAAACTAACTGTCGAAGCTGAACATAAAATGGATTCCGCTCGTCAGGCTAAGGTCACGGAACTCGAGAAGAAGAAGGGTCGCAAACTCACTACCGCCGAGAAAACCGAAATAGACAAGCAGATTGCCGATGCGCAGAAGGCGATGGTAGCCATCAAGAAAGGAATGAGCACGCGTGTCGAAGTAGAGTTCAAGGACACCCGCAACGTGATCATGACCATGAAGATGTCTGTCGATGACAATGCGTTGAAAGTGGCGGGCATTCCTTGGGTGAAGCGTAAGGCCCTGAAAGCAGCCCTTGCCATCGCTCCGTCTTCGCAGAAATGTGCTTATAGGCAACAGGGCAATCTCATCATCATCGAGGATGATGAGGAAAAAGACACACTACGCCTCTCGAATGATGGTAAGTATATCTACGGCAAAATGGACGAGAAGACGAAGTTCAAATTGACGCGCGCTAAATAGCAACTTCAATCGTTTCCCCTTAATTGTTTTTCCGATAGCTCGCCACTGCCCAAGTTGCCATCGTCAGGCCAATGAGGGTGAGGGCGAGTACTTGGTGAGCTATTGACGTGAAGCCTCCACCACGGACGAACACGGTTCGGATGGCGTCGATGAAGTAGTGCATAGGGTTGACGTAAGTGGTCAGATAAGCCCAGCCAGGCATAGAGCGAGTGGGCGTGAACAAGCCGCTCAGCAGCATCAGACAGACCACAAAGAACCACATGACGAAGATGGCTTGTTGCATCGTCTCGCTGTAGTTGGAGATGATGAGGCCGAGCGACGAGAAGAACAAAGCCAGCAGCATCGCCAACAAGTAGACCAATGCGAGCGGACCTTGGCAGGTGATACCATAGATGGCCCACGAGAGCAGAAGGCAAGCGGTGATGATGAAAAGGGCGATGAGCCAATAGGGGATGAGCTTGGCCAGAATGAAGGCCCACTTCGGAACAGGCGTGACGTTGATTTGCTCTATCGTGCCAGCTTCCTTCTCGCCGACGATGTTTAGCGTAGGCAGGAATCCGCACATCAGCATCATCAGGATGGCGAAGAGGGCAGGAATCATGAAGACTTTGTAGTCCTGATGTGGGTTGTAGAGGGTATGAGTGGACGAGTTGCTTCCAGCATCTGATGAAATGTCTACTTGTCTACTCGTCAATTTGTCGGCTTGAATGATCTGTGCCAGATAGCTGGCTCCGATGCTCCCTTTTGTGCCGTTGACAGCATTGGCGGCGATGAGGACTTGTGCCTGGCCTTTGCTGTAGTTGGGTGGGACGACAAGAGCGATGTCGGCCTTACTCGTTTCGATGGCGTGCAAGGCTGCGGAGTAGGTGGGCTGTTGACCCGTGAAGATGAAATAGTTGGAGGCTTCTATGCGATGAACGAGCTGCTGCGAGGCTGTCGAGCGGTCGTTATCGACCACGCAGACTTTAATGTTCTTCACCTCCTGATTCATCACCCAGGGGATGACGCTCATCATCACGATGGGAAACAAGATGATGAGGCGCGGCAAGAATGCATTGCGCCGTATCTGCAAGAATTCTTTTTGGAGGAGATATTTGAGCATTATTGTTATTTCGTTTTCTTTTATTCTGTTATTTCGTTATTCCTATATTTCGATATTTCGTTATTTCGAGGTCTCGAAAGGATTGCGCTATCGCGAAAGCTTACTCCAGTCTCACCTTAAATGTAGCGAGGGCTATCGTGAGGAGGACAGCCGTCATGGCCGAGAGGATGATTACTTCATTCAGGACTTCGTGGATGCCGACTCCCATAATCATCAGTTTGCGCATTGCCTGGATGTAATAGCGCGGAGGTATGAAGGCGGCTATCCATTGTAATACTTGAGGCATCGATTCAATCGGGAAGAGCATCCCAGAGAGCATCACGACAGGCATCAAGAGGACCATCGCTGAGAGCAGCAGAGCAACGAGCTGAGTCTGTGCGATGTTCGAGATAAGCAGACCAAGAGACAAGGCCAAAAGGATATAGATGACAGACACGAAGACAATCCAAACTAACGAACCTGCCAATGGGACGTCGAGGACGTAGTGACCCATCAGTAAGATGACGACGAGGATGGCAAACGCCAACACAAGATAAGGAATAGCTTTGGCCACAATGACCATCAGCGGTCGCACAGGCGAGACGAGCAAGACTTCCATTGTGCCACGCTCCTTCTCGCGTACGATGGAGATGGAAGTCATCATGGCGCAGATGAGCATGAGCAGCATGCCCATAATGGCGGGTACGAAGTTGTAGGCCGAACGCATCTGTGGGTTGTAGAGGAGTTTGATAGACCCTCCCCCTGAGTTCCCTAAAAGGGAGGGGGAAGAATGCACTTGAGTGGATGAAGGAATTCTGCCTTCAACGGTAACCGCTCCCTCCCTTGAAGGTAGGGTGGGGGAAGAGCCTGAGCCTCTTAATATAGCTTGCGCATAGGTGCTCCATTGCTGAGCCATGTTAGGGTCGGAGCCGTCAACCATGATTTGCCATTGACAACCACTCCCCTCCCTCATAGGTAGGGATTGTGAGTGGGTATGCTGGGGAATTAGTGCGATGTCGGCCTTTTGGTCGCGAATCAGTCGTTCAGCTTCCTGTGGTGTAGCAACAGTGGCAACGATTGTGAAATACTCTGAGGCGGAAAGGCGTTCCACGGATGCTTGAATCTGAGGGCTCATCCGCGACGTGACGACCACAGTCCGGACATTGCGTACATCATTGGTGATGGCGAAACCAAAGAGCAACATGAGCACTATGGGCATGCCGAAGAGGATGAGCATAGTCCGGTGATCGCGCAGGATATGGCGGGCTTCCTTGAGAATGAAGGAGAGGAAGGTTTTCATTTAGCTATGACGTTATTTCGACATTACGTTATTTCGACATTCCGACATTATGATATTCCGTTGTTTCGATGTTCCGACTTGGATCGTTTGGACGCGGTGTCATTTTAGTCCGAAGAGCGAGTGGCTTGTCGGGCCAGGAAGGTGAAGACATGGTCCATGTCAGGTTGTTGGAACTGATGCTTCAGCTCGTCGGGCGTGCCGATGGCTTTGATCTTGCCGTCCACCATGATGCTTATGCGGTCGCAGTACTCGGCTTCGTCCATGTAGTGAGTCGTCACGAAGACCGTGATGCCGCGGGCGGCAGCATCCGAGATGAGTTCCCAGAATTGACGTCGTGTAGCAGGATCAACGCCGCCTGTCGGCTCGTCGAGGAAGACGATAGCAGGATCGTGAAAGATAGATACGCTGAAGGCCAGTTTCTGCTTCCATCCGAGGGGCAACGAGCGCACGAGTGCATCTTTATGGTCTTCGAATTTCAGTTGGCGCAACACGTTGTCGGTCTTCGCTTCGATGTCGCTGTCCTTCATCCCATAGATGCCGGCAAAGAGACGGATGTTCTCGGCAACGGTCAGGTCCTCGTAGAGCGAGAAGCGCTGACTCATGTAGCCGATATGATGCTTGATCTGCTCGTATTCCGTACGAATGTCGAAACCAGCGACCTTGCCCGATCCGCTGGTAGGCTGATTCAAGCCCGTCAGCATGTGCATAGCCGTAGTCTTGCCTGCCCCATTAGCACCGAGGAAACCGAAGATCTCACCTCTCCGAACCTCGAACGAGATGTCATCGACAGCACGGAACGTCCCGAACGCTTTGACCAAATGGGAGACCTCGATGACCTTTTCTGTGGCTTGCGACTGTGCCGCAGACGGCTCAAGGCCAGGTGGGTTGAACACCGCTGCGAATCGCTCCAGAATAAGCTCAGGCGTGTCTATGCCTTGCACCTTACCTTCTTGCAGAAAGGCAACGCGGTCACAACGGCGCACTTCGTCGAGATAAGGCGTAGAGGCAACAATCGTGATGCCGCTCTCACGCAACGTCCCCAGCATCTCCCATAGCTCCTTGCGCGAGACAGGGTCAACGCCTGTTGTCGGTTCGTCGAGGAAGAGGACACTGGGCTGATGGACGAGCGCACATGAGAGTGCCAACTTCTGCTTCATTCCCCCCGAGAGGGCGTCCGCTCGACGATGGCGAAAGCGCTCTATCTGTGAGTAGATGGCGCGGATGCTGTCGTAGCCTGCTTCGACGGTGGTGCCGAAGAGCGTAGCGAAAAACTGCAGGTTCTCCTCGACCGTGAGGTCCTGATAGAGCGAGAACTTTCCTGGCATATAACCTACGCGACGCCGTACTTGCTTCATCTCACGTACCACATCGAAGCCATCGACCGAAGCCGTTCCCTCATCGGGCAGCAGCAGCGAGCAGAGGATACGGAACATCGATGTCTTGCCTGCGCCGTCGGGGCCTATAAGCCCGAACACCTCGCCTGGCGAAACAGCGAAGGAGACATCGTTCAAGGCCTGAACCTTGCCGTAAGACTTCGACACATGATTGACTTCTATTGCGTTCATCGCGGTAGTGCTTTTTTCACTTTTCAGCTCTCAACTTCACCTCTCCGTACATGCCTATTTTGATGAATCCATCGTTCTTAACGGCCACTTTGATGGCATAGACGAGGTCGGCACGCTCATCGTCAGTAAGGATTGTCTTAGGCGTGAACTCCGAGCGCGATGATATCCAAGTGATAGTGCCTTCGTAGGTGTGTCGCTGTCCGTCGCCATAGTCGGCGAAGACTGTGACCGCCTGCCCGAGCTTGATGTCTTGTAGTTGGGCTGAAGTGACATAAGCACGCATGAACATCTGGCGTGTGTCGGCTATCATGAAGAGCTGTTTGCCCGTGGCCACAAACTCGCCCCGCTCGGCGTATTTCTCGAGGACGGTGCCTCCTACAGGCGTCAGGATGTGACACTTCTGCAGTTGATCGCGCAACTGGCTAACTTGTACGTCAGTGGCCGCTTGCTGGGAGTTGAGCGTCGACAGTTGGGTGTTGTAGGTCGACGATTGGGCCTCGAGTTGTCGTTGCAGCACCTTGACTTGGTTGGTCGCGTCATCAAGCATCTTGGACGGAGCGGCTCCGTCGGCAACGAGTTCACGATAGCGCTGCTGTTCCAGCATAGCTTTCTGGAGCTGCTGGCGCGTAGCGGCAATCTGTTTCTGCGTGTCAGGCTTCTGGCTTTCGTAGACTGCTTTGGTGGCATCCAGCTGCTGCAACTTCAGCCACAACTGAGTCGTGTCGATGAGGCCGACCTGCACACCCGCCTCGACCTCATTGCCTTCCTCGATGTCGAAACGAAGTAGCGTTCCCGTCTGTTCGGCCGAGACTGTCGTTTCGGTTGCCTCAAATATGCCAGTTGCATCGAAGTCCTTTTCCTTGTTTCCGCAAGCACTCAGCATTAGCATTGCACCTGCCAATATCAATATCCTTTTCATATCTTACTAATAATAAGTTGTATGCTTTAGTTTATAGATTTCTCTCAGCATCTCTATCTCGTGGATGCTTTTCTGCACTTGTGCCGCGTTCTCGGCGTTGATCTCTTTGACGAGGTCGTTCACGTCGATAATGCCGTGCGTGAGTTTGGACTCAGCCGAAAGGCGGACTGACCGCCGTAGGTTGATGATCTCATCGTCGTCGGCCATGAGTTGCCGATAGCGTTGGATATTCTCGTCTTCCTGCAACTGTTCCAGTCGGTTGTTGAAGAGGAATACGTCGCGGCTGGTTTTTGTCAGCTGTCGTTGCACCTGCAGCTTGGCCTTGTCCTGCTTGCGTGTGTAGAGGGCTCCGATATTCCATGAGAGACGTGCCCCTACCATCCCGTTGAGTGACCAGCGATGATGCATCATATCTTCGAAGAGGTTATAGCCGGGATAGCCATAGAAGCCAGAGGCGAAGAGGCTGAGCCGGGGCTTGAGTGCGGCATCGAGCGCACGCTCCTGTGCGTCCGTAAGCCGTTGCTGTGCATCAAAGGCGAGGAGGGTGGGGTGGGAAGAAGACCCTCCCTCAGCACTCCCTCGTAGGGAGGGAGCGGAATGTTCTGAGTTGCAGTTTTCTCCATTTGCTATGGTAACTGCTCCCTCCCTACAAGGGAGGGCGGGGGGAGGGTCTTGGATTGGCTTTTGGGCGGTCTTCACCTCTATCCCGCAGAACACGCTCAGCATCCTTGCCAGCGTCTGTCGTTGAGCCTCCAGATCCGTCAGTCGTTGTACGGCGCTGAGGCGTTCGGCGCGCACGCTCTTGTAGTCGCCCTCGGCGGCAGTACCATGGCAAAACATGGTCTGCAGCTTCTGCTCGTTGCCCTCCAGGAGCGTCTGTAGGTCGCGGTTCAGGCGAATCTGTTCGTCGGTGAGCAGGAGGGCGAAGTACATCTCGTTTACTCGCGCGCGTACATTATATAGATTCGCCTCCGTCTCGGCTGTCTGGACATCCGCTTGTCGGCGTGCGATTTCCTTTTGACTGCGTATCGCACCGCCGTCGTAGAGCGCCTGTTGGACGTCGATGCCGACGCGGTACTGATCCTTCTTCAAGCCTTTCAGGTCAACGCCCATCTGGTTCATCAGCGTCCGCATCTCCGAGGGCCACGCCGTGACATCGCTTTGGTAAGTGCCCTGCGCCGTCGCTGAGAGCTGGGGCAACCAGCCTTTCTGGATGTTGGCCACGGTGAGTTCAGCGGTCTGACGAATCAAGTCGTACTGGCGGATAAGCGGGTAGTTGCGCTCGGCAGCCTGCTGGCACTCTTCAAGCGTCTGCGCTGCGACCGTTGCTCCCCAGGACAACAAAAGCAGGGATAGAAAACGTAACTTCATATCTTTGTTGTTTTGGATTTCGGTGCAAAGATACGGCATTCCGTTCCCTCATCCGCTATCTTTTTCCACTCTTTTATGTCCTTTTTGTAGAAAATCAGCTCATACAATATACAAATAGGCAGAAAATGCTTACCTTTGCGTCGGAATAAGACGTATAGCGTATGACAAAAAGACCACAGTTATTGAGCTACAGCATGACGCGCCGCTTTCTGGAGGAGTCGTCGTCAACGGGCAATAGGCAATACTTCCTGAACAAGGAGTTGGGTGTCATCCACGGCACGGCCCTTCCCTTTCAGGTCTTGAAGCTCATCGATGCCCCTATCAGCATCAGTGATTATAGGATCGGTCTGGTCGTGCAAGGTGAAGTGCGTTCCATCGTCAACCTCACCGAGCGTCATGTGCAGGCCGGTGACATCACCATCCTTGGTCCGGGCACCATTGTGCAGCCTTTGTCTATCTCGCCGGACCTGCGCATCAAAGGCATGGTCATTCTGCCCGATTTCCCTTTGCCCTTCTCGCCTAACGACCTTCCGGCCTTCAATGGACATCAGTCGTTCCTGCTGTTGCACCCCACCGAGGCCGATGTGGCCATAGCCCATCAGCTGTTGGATGCGATATGGAACATCGTGTGCCTGAACTACGACGCAAAGGTCGTCGGCGGCCTCGTCTCTGCTGTCTTTCAGCATTGGAACGGCATCTTCGCCAAAACAAACGCTGCCAGCAGTCCTTCAGCCACCCGCGAGCAAGCTATCCTGGAGCAGTTCATCCACCTCGTGAACCAATACGCAGCGCAGGAGCATCAGATCCATTTCTATGCCGACCGCCTCTGCCTCACCGACCGCTACCTCGGCACCGTCGTTCATCAGGCCAGCGGCGTAACGGCCAAGGAATGGATAGACCGCGCCCTCGTCATGGCCATCAAAGTGAAGCTGCTTCACACCAATCTTACGCTGAAGCAGATAGCCGACGAGATGGCCTTTCCCAACCCTTCGTTCTTCAGCAAGTTCTTTCGTCGGATGACGGGGCAGACGCCGCTGGACTACCGCGGTTCAAGCGGTTCGCCTTCGTAGTAGCGTCGCACCATCTCTTTCACGCCTACCATCAACTGACTTTGCAGCAGCGCGGCGCGGCTTTGTAGGAGAGTAGCGGCAGACGTCTGCAGGTCGATGGGCGAGGCGAGTCCCTCACTGTATTGCTGTCGCACGAGTTCGTAGGCCAGACTGTCGGCTGCCACCTTGGCTGTTCCCTGAATGCATTCCTGCTGATAAGCCTTGACGTCGAGGTGGGCTTGCAGGCGAAGCACTTCCAGTTCCTTTCGCTTGGCTTCATACTGTTCCTCGGCGATGCGCAGGTTGTTCTTGGCACGACGCAGGGCCGACAAGTTGCCGAGTCGGTTGAAGAGGGGGATGCTGAGGCTCAGCGACACGTATTCGCCCAGATTGTTTTTCAGTTGTCTACTGTAGGCCGTTGTATGGCTGGCGCTAAGGTTGCGGAAGTAGGACGTATTGACGCCCGCATTCAGGTAGAGGGTAGGGTAGAAGGCAGAGCGGGCAACGCCTACCGATTGTCGAGCCGAAAGCATCGAATAATAGGATTGAAGGAGAAGAGAAACGGAGCCCCCAACAGAAGCCTCACCCCCGACCCCTCTCCCGCGGAAGAGGGGAGCAGAATGTGTCAGAGAACTTGCATCCAACGTGAGATTATCCATCATCTCTTCATCCTCTTCAATTCTTGAAAGGTAATTACTTCCCTCTCCTTTTGGAGTGGGGACGGTGGTGAGGCTTCTGTCGGGGGTGAGGCTTCTGTCGGGGGTGAGGTTTCTTCCGGGGGTGAGGCTTCTGTCTGTGTTGAGGCTTCTTCCGGGGTTGAGGCTCATCATCTCTTTCAGCTTCAGCATACAGCTCTTCCTCTGATTCTCCTGTCGGGTTAGCGTCAGTTTGTCGGCCTCCACCTGTGCCCGTATCTGCGCTACGTCAGCAGGGCTCTTCAGCCCTTCTTCCTCCATCACTTCGGTTTGTCGGAGCGTCATCTCGCTCTTGCGCAGCTTCTCAGTGGCAAGGCGCACGGTCTCCTGAAAATAGGCGACATTCGTGAACGCCTGATAGGTGTCCAGCGCCACTTGATCACGCTCGGCCTGCAGGGTGTTCTTTTGCATGAGTACGTCGGCACGGGCGGCGCGTAGCGCATGCAGGCGCGAGAGTCCGTCGAAGACAGGCAGCGAGGTTGTGAGTCCGTAGCCGTTGTTGAAGGTACTTACGCTCGTGTACGTGTTCGTCTCGGGGTCGATGGCGCGGCCGAAGTTCCATTGTGTGCCTGCGCTTGCGCCGAGGCTAGGCAGGAAAGCGCCAGCGGCTTGCAGACGACTGGCCTCGGCATTGTCCAGCAGCAGCTCGCGTTGGCGTAGCCCATGGCTGTGCGAAACGGCATAACGGATGCAGTCCCAAACGGTCATCCGTGCGAGTGTGTCGATGTGTTCACGCGTCTGAGCGCGGACAGATATTGGCGATGTCGTAAATATGAGGCCGATAAGGCCGATGCATAAATACGGGCGGCTGAGGAAATGAATGAGAGACATAACGCAAATGAATTTTTCGGGGCAAAGGTACGCATGTGTCGGTCTTCACTCCAAGACTTGCGGGCGAGAAACTGCATGCGTGACCTGCAAAACGTCTAATTATTTTACGCTTTTGTGCCTCGCATGAGTTAAATCTTCCAATTGTAAATCGTCCAATCGTAAATTATATGTATCTTTGCAGCAACAAACAGATTTCGAATCATGAATCCAACCATCCTCGTATGCGATGACAACGTCGATATCCTCGTGGCGATGCAGTATGCGCTCACCGATTCGTTCGATCGCATCCTGACGCTTGACGACCCCGAGGACTTGTTGCGGACGATGGCCACAGAGCACGTGGACATCGTGCTCTTGGACATGAATTTCTCCCTTGGCAATAATTCCGGGCGCGAGGGGCTGCATTGGCTGCAGGCGCTGCGAGCGGCTCACCCCGACGTACCCGTAGTGATGCTGACGGCCTATGGCGACGTACCTTTAGCCGTGCGAGCGCTGAAGAGCGGTGCGGCCGACTTCATCACGAAGCCTTGGGACAACGACCAGTTGAACTTCGTGCTGCGTTCCGTCCTAAAGGCGCAAGAGTCATTGGCGCCTCTGGACGTGGTTGAGATGGAGCATATCCGCCGTGCCGTAGATCGTGCCGACGGCAACCTAACGGCAGCGGCAAAGATGCTGGGACTGACCCGACAGACGCTGTATAATAAACTCAATAGAAGACCCTCCCCCTGACCTGCCCTCACGTGCTTAGCGCCGACTGCTTCGACCCGGATAAACCGTCTCGCATTCGTCGAGCACTGAGAAGGCCACTCGACCTTTGGTCGCTTGATACTTCAAGCGCTCGGCCCTACGGGACGCTTCGCTCTGCGAAGAACTTCGGTCGCTCGAACTTGTTCGCTTCTTCGAGCGAAGCGAGTCTGAAGAAAGACACTCAGTCTTTCCCTCGTAGCCACCATTAGGGAGAGGGGAGAGCCTTCGGGATGATACCCAATAATCAAGAAAAAAGAATGATTCTGTTAGATACAATTACCACTTCTACGCGCCAGCCACTCCCCTCCCTGACGGGAGGGGTTTGGGGGTGGGTCTTTTGTTTGCTTCTCTTTCTGTTTATTTTTCTCTTCTTTCGTCACCAACGCTCCCTTCGTCGTCGTGCTCACCTGATGCGCGAGGCCATCCGCAACCACGATTGGTCATTCCGACTGACAACGCGCGGTCTGACGAGCGGCGAGCGTGCCATGCAGGAAACGCTGAACGACCTCGGCGAAGTCATTCACCAACAGGTGAAGCAGAATGAAGTAGAGTCGTGGGAACGGTTGACGCGAGTGCTGACTCACGAGATGATGAATTCTACCGCTCCTATTGCCAGTATCAGCCAAAGTTTGTTGCGGCGCGATGATGTCATAGGAACGCCTCTTGAGGCTGGTATCTGTGCGATTCATGCTACCGCTACCCGTCTGACCACTTTTGTAGAGAGCTACCGCAAGCTTGCACAGTTGCAACAACCTAAGCCCGAGGACGTCCATCTCGATGCTTTCTTTGCCGAGGTGCAGCGCCTTTACCCTCAGCTGACATGGGAAATCGTAGGCATCGAGGACGTCGTGCTGCACACCGACCCCGTGCTCCTGCAGCAGGTAGTGGTAAACTTAGTAAAGAACGCTTTGGAGGCAGGAGCAACTAAGATTAAAGTGAAAAGTGAAAGAGTGAACTTTCGGAGCAGCGAGAGCAATCAAGCTCGCTTGAATCGCCGAGTCGTGACGAAAGTCAGCAAAGCTAAAAGTGAAAAATACAAATTACCTGAGCCTGTTGGAAAGCCTTCCGTAGTTGAAAGTAACTCATATTTTTCACTTTTCACTCTTTCACTTTTCATTTCCAACAATGGTTCCCCCATCCCCGCCTCAGACTGCGACAGCATCTTCGTGCCCTTCTTCACGACGAAGCACGGAGGCACGGGCATCGGCCTCGCCCTCTCCCGCCAGATCATGGTGCGACAGGGTGGCGACCTTGAGCTTATGGAGCAACCTGAGAATGGATATACGGTGACGTTTAGGCTAACCATTTAAATCTGGGCAGCTATCCTCACGGACGGCCGCCCAGTACTTCATCAACGAATGATGAAGCAGGTAATTATGTTTAATAAAGGTTACAGCAGCGTCTTCTCCACGACCATACCGTCAAGCAGGTTAATGGTTCGTGTGGCGAAGGAGGCGTCATGCTGGGAGTGGGTGACCATGACGACGGTGGTGCCTTCGGCATTCAGTTGAGTGAGCAGGTCCATGACTTCCTTGCCGTTCTTCGAGTCAAGGTTACCCGTGGGCTCGTCGGCGAGGACCAGCTTGGGCTTGACTACCACGGCACGGGCGATGGCAACACGTTGCTGCTGACCGCCAGAGAGTTGCTGCGGATAGTGATGGGCACGATGGCTGATGGCCATTCGGCGCATGATTTCCGCCACGCGCTCCTTGCGTTCGGCAGCAGGCACGCCGAGGTACTTCAGCGGCAGCTCGATGTTCTGCTCCACGGTGAGCTCGTCGATGAGGTTGAACGACTGGAAGACGAAACCGATCTGTCCGCGGCGCGTCAGCGTGC
>JAEEGL010742237.1_pt1 | contig 30476 bp, 25 predicted proteins | sample 9134231 | NCBI WGS metagenome assembly JAEEGL01 (sample SAMN16246548, study PRJNA631951) | gut metagenome | biome: gut microbiome; feature: rumen; material: fiber-attached | host: Bos | place: Iran: Karaj | collected 2018-10 | reverse complement strand
AATGAACTTGACAGCATCTTCTACACCATCGACGGAACAACGCCAACACGCTTCTCGACACTTTACGACAAGCCATTCACCGTCAGCAGCGACGCCACGGTCAAAGCCGTCACATACAACCCCGAAAGCGGCTACAGCGCCGTCGTGACACACCGCAGGACCCGCACCCAAAGCGACCTCAATCTCACCTACATCACCAAGCCCGCTCCACAGTACTACGAGAACGGCGAGACAGGCCTCATCGACCGCCTGCACGGCACAGAAAACTACCGCATCGGTGGATGGCAAGGCTGGCAAGGCGATATGGAGGTTGTCGTCGACCTGCTGGAGGTGAAGTCAGTGTGGAGTGTTGGTGTAGAATGTCTGGAGAATATGAAGAGTTGGATTTTCTTCCCGAAACAGGTCGAGGTAAGCACCTCTGTCGATGGCGATAAATACAGCCCTTTCCTCGTTATAAATTGCGACAGGAAAAAAAATTTCCCCGACAAGCTTGAGAGAGCAGACGAGAGCGTGGTGTATAACTTCTACGACTTTAACCTCAACGCAGTGCCCGCCCGCTACGTTAAGATAAAAGCAATAAACTACGGCAAACTTCCCAAATGGCACGTAAGCGCCGGTGAACAGGCCTGGCTCTTCGTTGACGAGATAGAAGTCAATACAAGTAAAACACTAAGCCACGACGACGTAGATATATAATGTCATACAATCAATGTATTTCAAATCTCATAATACAAGATTCAGAGTTACAGCAGCGACTGCCCTGCTGTTGCTGCTCACTTCCTGCAGCACCAAGCCCTGCCGCTGCTACCTGCTAACGCGATGGGGCAGCGTCCGCGTCAGTGAGACTTACATTGATCGCGACACACATTGCAGCGAATTAGGATACGACCGCCCCAGTCCGGACGACAGTAGCTTCCGCTACTGCACAGAGATCGAAATTGCAGAGATGGACACAATGGATATTGTCCGAATGTTTTGGGGGAAGCAACAGTAGCCACAATCATCACAACATCAAGAACAACAAAAAAAAATTAATTCAAAATAAAACGACTATGAAACGTAAAATAACAGCCTCTATTGCCATAATTGCACTTCTAGCATTATCGTCGTGCGACACCAAGACCTGCAAATGTTACGTCTACAACGGCGTCAACACCCCGACAATGGAATACGAGTACATTTCAGAAGGCAACTCCTGCTCCACTCTTGATTACAACCGCGGCACCCAATACCGCACCTGCCTTGAATACAACGAACCAGACATCAACCCCGGCGACATCGGACAGGAGTATAAGAAGTAACACATTATTCCAATATTTGGGACATAAGGGCAGTTGCAAACAACTGCCCTTTTTGTTTAACAAGAACTATTGAGCCCTTACTACAAAAAAATTACATAACTTACTATAAACATGTACAATAAAAAAAAATGCCATCCGTTCATGCATGAAATTTTTGGGATATGCCCCTAAACGACGAAAATTGGAGAACAACCGACTTGAATGTTGACAGCCTTTGGCTGATTGACAAACGTGATAATTCTGGCAAGCACGAGAACAATTATCATGGCAACTTTATTCCGCAGATACCAAACCAACTCATTCGTCGCTACACAAAAAAAGGTGAAACAGTTCTAGAATTGTTTACTGGAAGCGGAACGACTCTTTTCGAATGTGAAAAACTAGGCAGAAACTATATCGGCTTTGATATAAACAGTCAGATGATTAACTACATCAATCAAAAAATGGCTGACTGTAATAGCATTCATTATTCACTGAACGAGTGTGATGTAACAGACGCTGAAAAAATTAATAGAACTTTAAGACAACAATTTAATTGGACAGATAAAGGGAAAGCGAACTTCTTAATTGCGCATCCACCATATCTGGACATAGTTAAATTTACAGACAAGACTGAAGATTTATCAAACATTACCGATCTTAACCTATTCATTGAACGCTTTACTCAAGCGATGGCAAACGGTCTTTATTATTTGGAGAGAAACAGATACTTTGCCATTGTTGTTGGTGACATATACAAAAAAAGCGAGGTAATTCCTTTAGGTTTTTATCTAATGTACGCAATAAAAAAAACCTTCAAAGTCAAAATGAAAGGCATCATTGTCAAGAACATTGAAGGCAACCGAGGGAAATTGGGTTCACAAGGTATATGGAAATACCGTGCCCTAAACAGCGACTATTATCTGTTCAAACACGAGTATATTTTTGTTTTTAAAAAGGAGTTTTAAATATGACAAAAACAGAACTATTCATAAAACTGGCAAATCCAGATAAAAATGGTTTTTCACGCTGGGTAAATGTATCTGAATTTATAGGCGAATACAAGGATTTAAAACTCGGTAACGGAGGCAGTTGGTGTCGTCAAAGTTCCTCTCTTGCAAAAAAATATATAGTTCAATTTGACAAAAGTAAAACTTCAGGCAATTCCATCGACGCTATACGTTTGAACGGATTCAACACAGAACAGACCTTTAGTCAGAACATTCGTTCAGACATCAAAGATTACTACAAAAGCAATAATTGTGTTATGCTTGGCATTCAAGGCAATTCGGAGAATACCAAGATAGAAATCGACCACAAAGATGGCCGCAAAGACGACTGGCGTGTTTCAGACATTTCTACACAAAGGATAGAAGATTTTCAGCCATTATGCAAAGCAGCCAATGACGCAAAACGACAAATCTGCAAACGATGCAAAGAGACAGACAAGAGATGGGATGCCAAAAATCTATTAGGCAATCCATATTCATTTTATGAAGGCGATGAGAACTACAACGACGAATTGGGATGTAAAGGCTGTTATCAGTATGACCCTGTTGAATACAGAATGCAGTCAGTAAAAAGAATAACCCAAGAGGCCTCCGAGCACACCACCGATTTTATTATGAACAAATTATATGGAAAGGACACCAAATGACAACACACGTGTTTATAGTAGACGATACTACTTTCAAGTATCATCTTGAATATATGTTTGCGGGAACAGGTGCAAAGGAAAACGATGTGGATTTCAATAACCTTCCAACAACAAAGTTACACTATAGCACAGAAAACAATCTTGTTGGAATGATGGCAGATGGATGCCGCATTAGAAGAAATGACTTGATAATCTTTTACCTTCAAGCAGTTTCGAGTAAAAAAAAGAACGGACACGACGGAATGTTTTTTGGCGTCTTCCAAGCTGTAGACGACTGCATTTTTATAGATGGCAACGACAAAAATCAGTTTTTGAAAAAAAACCTTGGTAAATCATTAACATTTAGATTAAAGATAAGACCCTACGAAGTATATTCAAAAGGTGTAACAGAATGGGCTGCATTGGACGAAATCAAAAACATCTGTTCACCTAGTCAAATGCTTTGGAGTCTAATATACCGCAAATTAAAAGGCAATCGTGGGAACACAATGATAACCATATACGAAGCCGAACGACTTATAAACTTAATAAGCACCGAGAACAACCATAAACCACTGACAATTCCTACCAGACACAGTCTGACTTATGATGCAAATGACAAATGCATTACAACAGTTCCAGGCACTTATAATTATAAAGGCAGAACCGGCACACTAAACATTGTTCCACGACTTGCGAACAAATACAGCCGCAAAAACGCACATGAAGTACACCTGCAAATGTATATAACTCAAAACATTGGGCGTGGCACAAATACAAGCTTGGATAATGCTTTGGATATTATCGGCAAAAATGTGGAATGGATTGGCAATGAAGTCTCTTGCGGTGTTGGAATGCATCGTATTGATGTGATGATCTCTGTAGAAGAATCACTTACAAAAAGACTATTGATACCAATAGAACTCAAATCAGGCCCTGCTTACAAAGAAATCACATCACAGCTTGAAAAATATATCAACTGGATTGAACAATACTATATTCCAAATCGAGCAAGCATCATTCAACCAGTCTTGATTTGTAAAAGCGGGAAAGGACTTCCGACGAAAATAAAGGAAGAATTCAATAAGTTTAACACTAAAAATGGCACATTACCACTTATTTATATTGAATACAGCATTAATGCCGACATAATAGTATTCAAAAAAGTTTCATATTAAACGATGAACTACATTGGCTCAAAATACAAACTCTGTCAAGATTTTCTACCTTCGGCAATAAAAAGTGTCTGTGGAGAGAACCTGTCACAAATGATCTTTTGCGACATATTTGCCGGCACTGGAATTGTTGGACGGACATTCAAGACTTCCGTAAAAGAAATCATTTCCAACGATATCGAATACTATAGCTATGTCCTTAACAGAAACTACATTGGAAACTGTGAAGAAATAGAAGACAAAGAACACTATATAGAAGAATTAAACTCTTTACCTTTGACAGATACTGGGTTTATCTACAAAAACTATTGCAAAGGTGGCAACGGAGAAAGACAGTATTTCACCGATAAGAATGGAATGCGTATAGATGCCTGCAGAATCTCAATTGAAGAATGGAAAAGAGAAAAACGAATCTCCGACGACTTATATTATTTTCTACTTGCCAGCTTAATAGAAAGCGCCGACAAAGTAGCAAACACAGCATCCGTTTATGGAGCATATTTGAAAAAAATCAAGAAAACAGCGCAAAAAGACTTAGTAATACACCCTGCTGACTATGTTTTATGTAAAAACAGGAATAGTATATTCAACGAAAATGCCAACACGCTCATAAATAAAATAGAAGGAGACATACTTTATCTCGACCCACCATACAACTCAAGGCAGTATGGAGCCAATTATCATTTGCTCAACACGATAGCTGAATATAAAGATTTTAACCCACAAGGTAAAACAGGCTTAAGGAAATACTTACGCTCAAAATACTGTTCTTCTGGCACAGTTGTTTCAGAATTCGAACAACTAATAAAAGATGCAAGATTCAAGTATATTTTTCTTTCATACAACAATGAAGGGCTTATGTCTGTCCAACAAATTAAATCTGTAATGTCAAAATATGGCCACTATGACATTTTGCAGACTGATTACCACCGATTCAAAGCCGACTCCAACAGGACTAATAAAGCAGATTCCACAATAGAGTATCTGCATATTCTAGAGAAATAAGAAAAACTACAAATAAATTATCACCGCCTTTACATTGGGGAAACCCATTGCGGTGAGGGCATCTGCATATTCAGCGACTTGACGTTGGTATTTGCGGTGGGTTTCTTCATTATATGTTCCTGTTTTGAAATCAACCACAAAAGTTTCTTTGTCATCGTAAACAATACGGTCAGGACGGCGCACTTCGCCGCCAACAGCTATTGAAGCTTCGCATCTGACACTGTAATGCGGGTCGAAATAGCGACGGTTTTCCGGGCTGTTGACCATATCGGTGATGCGACGCAGTATGGATTCTGCATCCCGCTGCACGATATGGTGTTCACGACAATACTCGTCGACAACAGGCGCAACATCCTCAGGCACATTGATTCGCGACATAAGATCGTGCACAACAATACCATAGCGACGGCTATCCTTTTCAAGCGAGGAAAGCAACGCATCGCTTTGAGAGGCTATGCGGACACGATTCTCCCATTGGGGAAAACAAACATCGTCGACAGGCATTGTGTGTGTTTGTTTCTCATCGTCGTCTGCCGCCTTGCCGGGATTAATGAAATCCTCGCCGACAGCATACCGGGATTCTGAAAGTTGTACACACTTTTCATCGCGACCGACAAAGTCTTTCAACAGAGGCACAAAACTATCCGAAGAGGTGACATCCTCGCAGCATACAAACAGTTTTTCCTCAGAACGTGTCATAGCGACATATAAGACATTTACACGATCCACATCATTCATTGTGCGTTCTTTGTCGAAATCATCCTTAAAGTCCGTAGGGATACTCTGCAGATTGACAAAAGCAACGGGAATCGGATTGTCCTTGCCTTCAGGCAGACGTACCCAAATGCGACTGTTGCGTACTTCCTTATATGGTATTGCATAGATAACAATCTTTTTTTCAAGACCTTTAGCCTTATGGATAGTCAACAGCTGCACAGCGTCGAGATCCGATGCTGTAGATCTGGAGAGTTTTGCGATGCGTTCGTCGAGAAACTTAATCAAGCCTTGCAAATCGGGGCGCGAGTGCTGCATATATGAAGCTACAGTGTTGAGGAATGTTGCCACATAGGCGCTGTCCTTGCCGTCGAGATGGAAAACACGCAGCATTTCCTCACAGCAATCATATAGCGACAGCGACCGCAGTCTGTCGATGTTGAAATCGATACCTAGGTGGGAAAGCATCTTTGCAAGGTCGAAACCACACTGTTGCAGCTGCCACAGCGGTGACGGCTGCTGCAATTCGCCGGCTATGCACCCGCATCGGCACGCAAGCTGCAGCGACTGAAGTGCGGCAACTCGATCCTTTGGATTGTGAGTATATTCCAGAAGGCTTTGCAACAATAGCACTACCGGACTGTTTGTCAACACAAACGATTCAGAACTGACTATAGGAATAGGACGGTCGAGGCTGTTGATCGTCAAATAATCGGCAATATGCACAAGTGAATCGTTGTCGCGTGCCAGTACCATTATGTCGCCATAAGAATAGTTCATATCGTCGACCTGATGGCGTATCGTATTGAAAATCTGCGGCAACAAATCATCTGCTGCCACAAAATCGAACTGGGCGTAACCGCCTTCTTTCACAGTTTCCTGAACCAATTCCGGTTTGCCGTCAACCTTTTTACCGATATAAAGTTTCTGCAATTCATCGTTTTCTGCGAAACGACCAGTGATGATATCATTGAAAAAGCGGTTGTTGAACTCAACGATGTTCGACAATGTGCGGTAGTTCCTGGTGAGCGATTCAAAATGTGCTTCGCGCTTCAGCGAGCCACCGTGCATCGAGCTTTCCACCTCCGGCAGACGCACAAACTGTCTCACGTCGCCCTGTCGGAAACGGTAGATGGCCTGTTTGCCGTCGCCAACCACGAGCGACTGGGTGCCCGGCTCGGGTGTCGTTTCGGGGAAATCGTAGGTCATAGCCTCGTCAAGCAGCGGCAGGAAATTGAGCCACTGCAGGCGACTTGTGTCCTGGAACTCGTCGATAAGGTAGTTATGGTACCGATTGCCGATTCGTTCATAGATGAAAGGTGCCGGTTCGTTGGCCACTTCCTTGTCGATGCGCTTGTTAAACTCCGAAATATGCACAATCTCGTTGGCATCGTAGTAGTCATTTTTAATGGCATTGATTCTGCCAAGCAGAGCCAAACCATAGAGGTTGCCAAGCAACAGTCGGTTGGTGTTGTAGCGGCTCAAACCGTTGACCATTGACTCATAGGCCTTTCTGAAACTATCCATAACCGAGTCAAGAGCTTGAATCAACTGCTGCGAGGTAGATTTAGCATAGAGATGTCCCGACTTGTAGGCTTCGTCCATACGCTTGTGCGGATTGTTGATTTTGGAAAAATCGCCCTTGGCCACAGTACAGAAAAAAGCAAGAACGCCATTGCCCTTGTAAGGGAAACTGTCGACATCGAGCCCCTTCGAAGAGCAGTCGTCAACAAAAGCGGCGGCATCTGAACTGAGACTATGCTCAAAAGAAGCTATTTCGTTGGCTATGCGGTCATAAATGGCAATATACTCATCGAGATTAATCTTCTCAAGTTCAGGCAGAAACTTAGGCGAATCCTCACTCATCACCTCCTTCGAAAGTTCCTGCAGCGTACTCTCCATATTGTATCCCTTGCCGCCTTCCATCCTGCTTTCCGTAAAGGCACAAAGCAGTCTCGTCAAAGCCGTTTCCTTGGGGTTGCCTGCCAACGAAAGCAGCTCGTCGACAACATTTTGCAATATTTCCTGCTGATCTGTTTGGACATTAAAATTCATCGGAAGATTGAGGTCGTGTGCAAAAGTGCGCACGAGCCTGTGCACGAAACTGTCAATGGTGCAAACCGAGAACTTGGAATAGTTGTGCAAAATGGCGGAAAGCAGCATACCACACCGCCTAACTACCTCGTCGTCAGCTATTGACAGATCGCGACAAATATCATTCACAAGGCCGGCGGACTTTTTGTCGTGCACCACAATGGCGTGAAGTTGAGACATAATGCGGTCTTTCATACCGTTGGCAGCCTTGTTGGTGAAGGTAATGGCAAGGATTTGGCCAAGATTTCTCTCGATCTGTTCCTTGTAAGACGACGAAATGGCAATTTCAATAAACTGACGAACCAGTGTATAGGTCTTTCCTGAGCCTGCAGAAGCACGGCAAATGACGAAACGCGACATTGTTAACAAATGTTAATCCAAAAACAGTAAAGCATCAATGACAAAAATATAAACCGCTATTTGTCTGATCGTTGTACAGTACTTGTACGCTACTTGTACAGTATATGTACGCTTTAGAAGCGTACATATACTGTACAAGTAGCGTACAAGTACTGTACAACGACCAGTGCTGGTATAGCTTTTTTTTAGTTGCAAACGGTAAAAAAAACAGTTTTGATGACATAACGGCTGGAGTTTTTTGGTCACTTGACAACAATACAATTCGACACACCACGCTCGCCACCGGAATCGTAACGGCCGTTGTCACTCGGATGGTTGACAATACCGTCGTTGGGATGTCCTTCGACATACATTGTTGTCGAGCCACCGCCATCGAGATTGAGAGCGTCGCGGCACCCCAGATAGCGCATCAACCGTGTCAGGTCAGGGAGCGAAAGACCTTCGGACTGCCGTGTACGCCCATCGATAGTGACAAGCAAAACGGTTCCGTCGTCGCGGATGCCTATGGCAGTGCGGTTGTGGCGCTGTGTTACGAATGTTCGATCGTTGCGCAACGGCACGACGCGACCCTTGTGAATGAGCAGAGGCCCCGCGGTCATAATGTTGGAATCGGGTAGCCGGCGTTCAGCGAGACGTGCGCTGTCGGGGACAAATATCACGGGTCTGCCGCCACTAAGTGCCAATGAGCCATATTGATAATATTTCCTATGCAAGCTGTCGCTTGCTTGAGGAGTATTGATTCCCAACTCTTTGCCATCAATTCGAAGATAGCATATCGGATTGTGCAACTGCATATCGAAATAGGAGCCGTTGATTGCAGCCAGCGCTCCGTGACGTCGCGCCAGAGTAGATGTCGGCGTGCGTTGAGCAGAGTAGGCAAAAGCCAAACGCCGAGGCGACGAGGCCGGGATTTCGACAATAGCAACAAACTGGTTGCTTCCGAGACAGTTTTTACGGTCAAAATGCTTTTGTTTGAGAACAAAACCATTGAGGCTGTCAATCTGCCATCGGGCATTGGCTATGCGCAATGAATCGGTTTTCTGAGCCTGAAGCGGCAACAGCAGCAGTATCAAGGATATGAAAAGCAATGTCTTTTTCATTGTGGAGGAACGTTTTCAATGCATCAAAGGAAAATGGATAGAAGTTCAGCAGCACCTTAAAGATAACAGACAGATAATCAAAGAACCGTCATACTTTCATAAAAATTATGGCCTGCCGGGATTTCCTGCAACGCCATTTGCGTTGCGGCATTGGCTATACTCTGCCAGTTTTGGTTGTTCATACACTTGAAATGCCCCAGCGGACAGCGTGTGGTACCCATACGGCTGCAGGGACGGCACCAAAGGCCGCTTACCCGACAGTCGATGTGCGGGGTGCGGAACGGTGCGAAGCCAAAGGATGCTTTTGTCGCTCCCCATACGGCGATGAGCGGTTTTTTGAATGCCGCAGCCACGTGCATCATTGCCGAATCGGGTGTAACAACCGCCGCGGCATCGCGTATGAGCGCTGCTGATTCAAGAAGCGAAGTCTTGCCACAAAGGTTGACGACGTTGGGACCGAACTGCGCGCCCCAATCGCGAATGCGGTGCTTGTCGGACTTGTCGCCAAGCAGAACCACCCTGGTTTTTATCAACGAGGTGAGTATCATCAGCTTGTCGAGCGGGATGCGCTTGGTTTCGTGCTGTGCCCCACAAGGCACTGCGACATAGGGTCTGTCGGTAATCGAAGCGACAGTATACTTACCGATCGTTCTTGTCTTGAAAGCTTCGCCGCAGACTTCTTCGGGCAGGAAAAGGTCGAGGCCTGCACCGTCGTCGACAACACCAAGGTTTTCAACGGCTTGCATATAACGTTGCACTACGTGCCTGCCCGACATCCAGTCGTGTTTGGTCAGTATGGTTAACCATTTGTGAATGTTTTCTTTGCGGTATACAACGTTTTTGCAGCGCAGTTTGTTGCGCACCCTACGGCTGCGTCTGTTGTTGTGGAGATCGATGACAAGGTCGTATTTTTCTTCGGCCAACGACTTGACAGTCTGCTTTATCGAGTCCTGAAGCACAAAGATTTTTTCGATATTGGGGTTTTTGTACAGCAGTTCAAAATTGCTGCTTTTTGTCAGGAAATGTATATGGCAGTCGGGCTTCTGCTTTTTAAGGCATCGCAGGACCGGTGTGGTCAACAAGACGTCGCCCAGAGAACTGAAACGTATTACTAGTACCTTCATTTTTTATTTCTATTGCGTCGCAGCAACTCGCCGAAAGTGTCGAAGTCGCGCGTGTATTTCACACCTACGCCCTGCTTGTAGGGCAAGTCGGAACGGGTGTAGTCGTTGGTGTTGCTGCGATTGAAAACAAACAAGTGAAAACGGGGATTGATCTTGTAACCCACAATCATATCGCCCGTCATATTGTTGCCGCCGAATGCGTTGGACATTTCACGAGCCTCGCCGCCGAAGCCGAGAGTGGTTTCAAAGTAGAACTTGTTCCACTCCTTGCTGATGTCAAGGGCATACTGCTCAGTGGTGAGGGCATTGCCGGCCTGATAGTCGAAATTGATGTCGACAAACTCTACCATATCGCTCACCATATTGCCCAACGTATTGGCCACCAATCCATATCCTTCTTCGGCAGTGTTGGAGCCAAGGTCAGTGTTGGTCGATGTCGAAGAGTTGTAGAAGCGTTTGAACAACAGCAATGAGACGGTCTGGTTCAGCATATCGCGTTCATTGCTGCGGTCGATGTAGGCAAAGACCTCTTCCTGTACACTTTGATCGGCATTTGGCAAACGGAGGTCGAAGTTGATGTCTGGCGACTGAAGGGTGCCGCTCAAGGCGATAACATTTTCAACCTGAACAGGTTTCTGCGATTCTGTTGCCGACAGCGAACCCGTCAACGTCGACATATTGACACGTTGTGAATAGACTGCCTTGATATCAAAAAGGGCATCGTTAATTGCTCCTGGGAAAGTGATCGAGCTACCCTCGTCAATGGCAAAGTCCTTGCCTATAACGCCAAGAATGTCGAGTTTCACAGTGCCGCCAATCATCTCATAGTCGCCTTTGAGAGTGAAAGGTGTATTGTTTCCCACTTGCAACTGTAGATCGCCGCCTCCACGTGCATCTACGTCGAGGGTTACGGACGAAAAGTCCATTGGCAGCAGCAGTTGAACATCGGGAGTTGTTTCGACGTTGATGGTCAAAAGGAACTGGTTATTGCCCTCGTCGCTACGAACAGCGACAGGTTGGCTGGCATCTGACACATCGGCACTGGCATTGACAGCCGTGGCATTGTCGTCTGAAAAATCGTTCCAAGCACCGAATTGTATATAGTCGGCTTGCTTGAGCTGTCGTATGTCATTGATCGGTATATGCAAAGAGCTTCCGCTTGCCGTTCTGGCATTGATGACTATGCCAAGGTTGTCGGCCGTACCCCTTACGGTGCCATCGACCGAAGCAAGCACCGTTCCATAGTACTGTTCGGAGATGCGCGAAGTAGTGTTCATACAAAGCAGGCGGTCGCTCTCAACATTTATATCGAAGTGCATATCTTTCAAATGGCTGTGATAGACGGCACCGCGAGCCAAAGCTTTGTTGCCACGTTCGTCGCCTATGTAGAAGTCGCCAAGTCTGATAGCGTCCCGTTCCAAAGAGAGCGTGTCGGAAAAACTGTATATAACATTCAAAAAATCAACCTTCAGCGACGCATTGTCAAAAAAGACTCGACCTTCAACATCAGGTTGTTTAAGCGTGCCGCCAATTTCCACCTCGCCGAAAAGTGCTCCTTTGACATTGGAAGAGAATGACCGCACAAAGGGTTGCAGGATTTTCATATCCACGCCGTCGATGCTGGCTGTGAAATTGAGCTCTGGGTCATCGTGTTCCATATCAAGATAGCCAACCAGCTGGAGCGGTTCGTCGCCATTGTCGCGACGGGTGTCGACAAGTAAATTGAGCTGGTTCATATCAGCATTCCACGTCGATCGAACACGTGCGTTGCCCAGCTGCTCACCGTCGAAGGCGAGACTGTCAATAGTCAAATCAGCATTCAGATATGGCACACCACCTCTTTCTCGAGTCTTACTGTGGCTGTCGACATTGAGGAAACCGATGTGGACATCTCCATTGGCAACACCGTCGGCCGACATATCCAGCGTTCCCAGGAAGGGATTGACCACCGCGAGGCCGAAATCGTGGAATGTGAGTTTAATGCTGTCTCCGGGTTCGTTCAGACGCGATGCTTTGACAAGCAGCATTTGTTCGTCGCTGACCATTGCCAATCCACCGACATAGAATCCATCAGAATTAAAAAAGATGTGTCTTTCATTGGATTTCAACGGATTCCATTCACGTTTGGCATCGTTCCATTCTCCGCTTTCCAACCTCCATTCTCGTCCACCCAAAGCCAGATGGGACGGATCGATATTAAGGCTGACCCTGTCGCTGTCAGCCAGCAACCTGAATTGGACATCGCCTCCTCCAACAGTCTGGCTGCTGTTTTCCCAATAGATGCGGCAGTCGGCCTTGCGCGTTGATGTTTCAAATTCCACGTCTGCATTTTCGGACAATAGCAACGATCCTACCTTTATCTCATCGCTTGTCACCCTGAGACGGTAGCGGTCGGAAACCGACTCGCCATTGACGCCGACATTGTACAATTTAAAACTACCATAACCAATGGAATCGGATCGCACTATGGGTTTGAACGATTCAGCAAAATTGTAGTTGGCTTGCAGCGTGGTGCCGCTGGCCACCGACAGTTCCGGAACGAACATTTGCAGCACCGTGGCCGCATCGTTCAACACGGCATTAAACTCGAACCTTGCGTCGGCCATTTGAAGTTCATCGTCACTAAGTGTCAATGGTTTTGAGTCTTTACCATAAGTCTGGGGCAAATAGTCGGCGATGAATTTCTTTACCATTTTCCCAAGAGCATCGAGACGGAAATAGCCACGCATTTGTGCTGTGACGATGTCGCTGTTGAGCGTCCAGTCTTTCCAATAGCTTCTTTCGCGAGCCGAGAAAGTGGCCTTTTTGACGGCACAATTGCCGTGGGAAGTATTAAGATCAAAGTCATCCACCGTCAGACGAGCATACGAATTACCCTCGCCAGTAACGGAATAGACTCCATTGATATGCGCACCGACAACCGACTGCTTGTCGCTTGTATCATTCCACAGTTTCAGTCGTTTAAGATCAAGATGGGCTATATCAACGTTGGCCCTGTAAACAGGTCCGCGGTCACGCCACTCCATCTCTCCGTTGGCCTTCAGTTCCGCCAGCTGGTCGTCGAGGTTTATGTCTGCTTTGATTTTGCCGTCGGCAGCATCAATGTCGACAGTCGCTTCTCCCTGCAGACGCTGACCTTTGACAACAGAATGTTTCAAGCGTCCTTTTGCAGAAGCATTCATCGTCTTCGGGTTGAAGCCGTGTCCCTCGAAACTCATCTCAAAACCACTCTGCGACACCCATTCGTTTGGAGCAAGCTGGCCTATATGGAAGCCGTCCGACGACAGTTCTCCAACATATTGATACTGCTTCTTTCCCGGGTTCATAGCCATCACCAAGTCACCTCTTATCTGTCCTGGTTTTGAAAGCATATCGACTGTGGCATAGAAGTCGTATATTGTGCCGGCAAAAGTAGCATCAAGGTCAATCTGATCAAGCTTTTTTATCAGCTTTTCTGCCTTCATTTTCACTCCTTCGGGATGATGTACGGCAGACAAGTCGTCATAACTGGTATGCAGGTTGGCAATGTCGGCTGTAATGACAGTGTTCTCAATGTTCGGCAAACCCGATATTGTGGCATTGAGTTCCAGCGAGGACTCATTGCCGAAAGCAAGATGGACATCGTCGGCGTGGAAATCCGCAATGGGGCCGTCAAACCTACCAGTCAACGACACACGTTCATCCATTCCAGACAATGCCGGAGTCCAGAAAGCGGCATCACGCAGGCCGCCATACGAACCCTCTATGAAGTTGCAAGTGAAGACCACGCTGTCAAGAAAATGCTTCATAGTGTGCCAGCTGTTGAAATCCAGCAGCACATCACCCATCAATCTCGAATCGTCGGTCTGTAAAATCATATTTGTGGCACTAATGCCGGAATGAGTGGCATAGACGTTCATACTCATTTCATTGACGTTGAGTCCTGACCGCTCGCTTGTTTCAAAACGTTCAATCCTGCAGGTCACATAATCTTTATCGACCCTTACATTCTGCATCCTGGCTTGTATTCCAGCCCATTCCATATGTTTTACGTCAACCCGTCCGTCGCCACCAGGCTGACTCCAAATGTGACGGTCAGCATCAAGGTCGTGACGGTAAGTGACGTTGTCCATTATCAGATTGTCGACAAGGACCTTGAATTCTACAGGCTTCTTGGATGGCGTAGGCTTTTCTCTGGAAAAATAGTCTATTATGAAATTAAGATTTATGCCATTGGTATCTTTGGCCAAATGGTAATAAGTGTCCTTGAGTCGCAAATAGCTGAGCGACATACCGTGCTCATCGATAGGGAATTTCTTGAAGCGCAGGGCAATAGTGTGCGATGTACAAACAGTATCGCCTTCAGGACTTATCAACTCCACATTCCGCAATGTAAGGTGGTTGAAGGGGTTGCAGCCTATGGAGCCCACACGCACCTTGCCTCCCCATTCATTGCTGAAATAGCTGCTCGCCGCCGAACCAGCAAGAGACTGCACATATGAGTAATTGAGCAGCGCTACGACAACGTACACCGTCAAGAATGCAGACAGCAGGACACGTCTTAATATTTTCCAAAACTTTTTGATAGTCTTACACTTTAATATGTCAATAACTAATTTTTCATTTATTTAGTATAACATCTTAAAAAAAATGTGTATTTTTGCAAAATGAAATTACATTGACAATGTCGTATATACTTGCCATAGAATCCTCTTGTGACGATACATCTGCAGCCGTTTTGCGCGATGACCGGCTGCTTTCCAACGTGATTGCATCGCAAAAAGTACACGAACAATACGGTGGTGTGGTGCCGGAGTTGGCATCACGCGCACATCAGCACAATATCGTTCCCGTGGTTGACAAAGCGCTCCGCGATGCCGGCATCGACAAGCGGCAGCTCGATGCAGTGGCTTTCACTCGCGGTCCGGGTCTGCTGGGCTCCTTGCTCGTCGGGGTTTCCTTTGCCAAGAGTTTTGCTCAGGCTCTTGACATACCTCTCGTGGAAGTGAACCATCTGCAGGCACACGTATTATCGCATTTCATAAAGGTCGACGACCTGTACGAGCCACCAAAGTTTCCCTTTATGTGCCTGCTGGTCAGCGGAGGACACACCCAGATAATACTGCTGCACAGCCACTTTGAAATGGAAATTCTTGGACAGACCATCGACGATGCTGCCGGCGAGGCCATCGACAAAGCCGCCAAGATTATGGATCTCGGATACCCGGGCGGACCTGTCATCGACCGACTGGCTCGCGAGGGAAATCCCGACGCATTCCAGTTCGCCACACCGCAAATACAAGGTTTCAACTATAGTTTCAGCGGCATCAAAACATCTTTCCTTTACTTCCTTCGCGACCGCCTGGTCGAAGACCCCGACTTTATAGAGAAGAACAAAGCCGACTTGTGCGCTTCCATCCAAAAATGCATTATGGGCTTTCTGCTCAAGAAGTTCGAACGCGCTGCCTTGAAACACCGCGTGCGCCAGGTAGCCATTGCAGGAGGTGTATCCGCCAACTCCTATTTGCGCAACGGCATCACCGAATTGGGACGCAAACACGGCTGGCGTGTGTATGTCCCCACAATGCAGTTCTGCACCGACAATGCAGCTATGGTAGGCATTGCCGGATATTTCAAATACCTGAAAGGCGAGTTCGCCGACATCTCGCTCCCACCCTACACCAGATAGACAATAAGCAATCAACCAACAGCCCACCCTAAAACCCTTTTAACCCTTTTAACCCTTTAAATCCCCATCGCCCTATTGCCACCCTCACGGTCCATAAAAAGCAACGCGCTGCTGATGCTTTGCATCGGACTGTTATTCAATTTCCAAATCTCATTACACGATTCACAGCTCACAATTCAAAATCCTCTTCAGGCTCAGGACATACACTTCACCCAGATAGACGTCAACCCGATACTGTTCAATCCCGCCTACTCCGGTTTTTTCGACGGGAAAGGCCGCTTCGGACTCATTTACCGCAACCAATGGGCATCGGTCAGCAAAGCCTTTCAAACAACCGCCGCCACCGCAGAAATCGCCCTGATGAGGCGACGTTACAGCAACGACGGGCTAAGCCTTGGCGTCATTCTCTTCAGCGACCGTGCCGGAACCCTCAACTACGGCTCGACAGCCGGCAATATCGTCGTCTCCTACTTCAAAGCTTTGGACAAGAGCAACGACAACTTCATTTCTCTGGCCGCAGAAGTCGGACTTGGACAAGCTGGATTCAACACCTCCGAAATACTGTTGGGCGACCCGACAGACAACTTCAACCGGCAGTCGGCCAACTATTTCACCATTGGTGCAGGAGCCGCCTGGTTCTACCAGCCCGACGACAGTTTCTACCTCAAACTTGGACTTTGCGGCCGCAATCTGAACCGTCCCGACATCTCCTATCTGGAAGGCGACAGTACCTTCATAGAACGGAAATACTCATTCTACACACGCTGCGAATACAGAGCTTGGAGCAATGTGTCGGTATTGCCACTCTTCGCTATGTCGCTTCAGAAAAAATACTCCGAAGCCATCGTCGGCTGCGATGTGAAATGGTATCTCGCCGAGTCGTCAAGCCGTCAGATAAGCTTCTCTTGGGGACTTATCTACCGTTGGCGGGATGCCGCATTGGTACAAATGACAGCCGAATACAATGCACTTCTGCTATCTCTAGCCTACGATGCCAACATTTCAAAACTGACTCCGGCATCCAAGTCGATAGGAGCCTTCGAAGTCGCCGTCGTTTACCGGCTCACGCAAAACAAGCACGTAAAACGGTCCGCAATGCCCTGTCCAATTATTTAATCTGAATTCTGAAAAAACAATACAAACCAACAAACCCCTTACAACCCTTTAACCCTGAAACATTTAAACTATATAGTATGAAACATAAATACTCCCTTCTTGTTGCCGTTCTGTTGCTGACAACTGTCTGCGCCAAAGCCCAGAACAATATCGAGTCTGGCGACGAAGCCTTCCGCTACGGATTTTACAAGACCGCTGCCGACCACTACCGTGCCGAATACCGCAAGAGCGCCACACCCGCTTTAGCCTACAAGATAGCCGAATCCTACAGGCTTTCCAACGACTATGCCAAAGCCATACGCTACTACAGCATCGTCGAACAATCGAGCACTGCTGCCGTCTATCCGCACATCGACTACTTTCTTGCCCTGATGCACCGTATGGCAGGCAACACCGACTCGGCAATCTACTTCTACCAGCGCTACCTCAAGACAGCTAACAACGAGGAGCTTGAAACCCGTGCACGCCAGGAGCTGCGCGCCTGCCAGTGGGTTGTCGATACCGACACATCACGCGACGACAGCCCATACATCTATGCCGTCAAGCACGAAAACAAGAACATCAACAGCGAATACAGCGAGTCGGGCGCAGTCCTGATGGGCGACTCGCTGCTACTCTTCTCTACAATGCGCGAGATATCCAAGCCCGGCTCGAAGGATGCCATCTACTCCGACCTGGTGCTGATGCAGATATTCCAAGCCAGCTTCAACGGTGGAGAGCCCGACAAGGCCAGCCTCAACAACTGGGGCTTCAACCAGAAAGAGAGACACACCTGCAACGTCGCCCTCGACCCCGTTCACAAGAACATCTACTTCACCATTTGCGACGCCGACGACTTTGCCAACATACCCTGCAAGATATACGTGTCGCATTTCAGCAAAGGCAAATGGCAGAAAGCCAAGCTGCTGGGCAGCGACATCAACGTAGAAGGCACAAGTTCCACACATCCTGCCGTTGGCTATCTGCCCGACAGCACGACGATACTCTATTTCTCCTCCGACCGCAGCGGTGGTCTTGGCGGATTCGACATCTGGTACAGCATCATCACCGACGGCAAAACGCCCTCAAAGGCTGTCAATCTCGGCAGCCCGGTCAACACCGTAGGCAACGAGATAACACCCTTCTACGACAACATCGGAGGACAGCTCTACTTCTCGTCCGACTGGCACCTGGGCTACGGCGGCTACGATGTGTTCCGCTCGCAAGGCTCGCGCGACAGCTGGCAAGAGCCACAGAACCTCGGCAGCGACCTCAACAGCCCAGCCAACGACCTCTACTTCACCCTCAACGATGACTCTCGCTCGGGATATCTCACATCCAACCGGCGAGGTTCCAACTTCATCAGCAACAACACCTGCTGCAACGACATCTACAGCTGGAAACTGCAGCGACGCCCACGTGCCCAGCGCAAGCCCGACCCGGTTCCGGTCGTCGCACAGAAAGGTGCCGTACACACGCTGCTGCCCATCAAACTGTACTTCCACAACGACGAACCCGACCCCAAATCCAAACTCGCCACAACCACCACCAACTACTTCCAGACCTACAACCGCTATATGTTTATGCGCTCCGACTATAAGAAAGCCCACACTCTTGCACACGGCAACGTCGTCTACGACTCCATCTGCGACGCCATCGACTACTTCTTCGACTACGAGGTGCAATACAACTGCGAACGTTTCGAGCAATTCCTCAACCTCCTGCTCGACGACCTCAAGGCCGGACACCGCATCTCGATGACCGTCGAAGGCTACGCCAGCCCCATCCACACCAGCAAGTACAACGAGCTCATCTCCAAGCGCCGCATCGCCAGCATTGTCAACCAAGTGATGGAATACAACAAAGGCATCCTCACCAAGTATATGGGCACCGGTGGAGGCTCGCTGCAGATCCGCGAGGTGGCCTACGGCAGCAGCCACGCCGCACAGGGTGTCAGCGACGACCGCAGCCAAACCAACAAGTCCGTCTACAGCGTCGAAGCCGCCCGCGAACGACGCATCGAAATACTCGACTACCAATATCTCGAAGACGACAGCAGCCTTATCAGCTGCCTCCATCTGCCCACACGAGCTATGCACATAGGCACCTACTTCACAGGCGAATACGCTGACATACAGGTCCACCTCAACCACACAGCCATCAGCGAGACCACCCTCGACTTCATCAGCGTCGGCTCGCCCGACGTCAAAGTGGTGGGCTACAGCAAGCTGACTCCAGGCCGCGAACTCATCATCTACCTACGTATGGACAACCGCCGTGCCGAGCCCACCGTCAGCTCCTTCCTGCCACTCACACTCCGTGTCGCCGGCGAACAGATAACCCAGACAATGTTCCTCGAATACACGCTGGAGAAGTAAAAAGCACATTAATCAAATCCAAAACACACAGTCTATGAAACGTATAACACTATTCCTTCTTATCGCAGTTGTCGCCGTCTCCTTGGCAGAAGCACAAAAGGTGAAACGTAAAAGCGAGAAAGAAAAAGACGGCTTTAGCTGGTGCCTTTTGAAACAAGATGGCTTTAGAGGTGCCGAAAACAATAGCGGGACCATAATAATACCACTTGAAAAAAAGTTTTCAAGTATAAAATATCAAAAGGGCTATTTCATAGCAAAAGATATTTTTTCAGAAATTTATGACACCCTTGGAAATGTGATTATTCCCATTGAAAGGCATTATGACCAAATTAATCCGACTATTGTTAGTATTGATGGGAATGATATCTGCAATGTTTTCAAATTCAGAATTCCTTTGGGTAATAATGAGTACAGACACGGAATTTGCGACAAAAATGGTGTTGAAATAATACCACCGGTATATGATGCTATTCTAAATATTCCTAATGGAATCATTACGTTTTTCAAATACTTTGGCGGTAATCAAGTAAGATTTTATACTGGTTATAAATTTGACAATGAGGGAAACATAGTCCTCGACCCTGACCATCCAATCGACACAACAGACAGCCCTGTTGAATATAATTATGATCAGACTGCATACAACAATTCAAGCAGCGGCTCCTACAACAACACCTACACGCCGCCGACCCAGCACAAGCAGCAAAACACAAGCAACAAGGGTAATAACAGCAGCACAAACCAGCCGAAAAGCACATCGTCATCATCCTCTTCATCCAGCACATCCACAAACAAGTCTTCGTCGTCGACGCATAAGCCTACTTCTAACAAAAACAATGCCTCGTCCTTTCAGAGTGGACCAGTCAAATGCGCTAACTGCAGTGGTACAGGTATGGCCAGATGCTGGAGTTGCAGCGGCAAAGGCACCATACGCAAGTCGGGCATTGACAAGAACGGCAAACAGGTCTTCCGTGACGAGCGTTGCACTGGCTGCAACGGCTCAGGGAAACGCAAATGCACCGTCTGCAACGGAAAAGGGACAAGATAATATCAGACAAGCCCTAAAGAGCCTACAGAAGTATTAATCGGGTGCGACACACCCCGGCCGTCGGTTTTGTTCTCCGCTTCGCTTTGCTGGTGCGACACACCCCGGCCCTTTGGGCCGGGGTGTGTCGCACCATAAAACCACAACTCGCAAAAAAACACGGCTCTCACCATAAAAATTCACCTTTCCACCCTCTTCCTGCAACACCCTAACTCCTTGATGCCCACGTATCATCTTCCTATCAAAGTTTACTCAAAGTTTTATTTAACTTTTACTAAATTTTGAGTTGGTAGACAATAATAAAGCTTTTGTAGCGTTATAATAGAAATTTTAATCGGAGGCATTACGTTATGGCATCGTTAAAAGGAGCATTTTCAGGCGGTTTCAATGGCCGTGTGGGCAATTTGGTCGGCTACCAGTGGCGCGGCAAGTGGTGCGTGCGCTCGGTGCCGTCGCAGTATCGCGACGCGAAGACGGAGTATCAGCTGGCGCAGCGCGCCCTCTTCAAGGCCACGGTGGGCTTTGCCGCCAAGGCTCGCCGTGTGCTGCGACTGGGGCTGCACACAGCCAGCCTAAACGCCAATATGACTGAAAACAACTATTTTATGCGCATCAACAAGGGCTGCTTCGCCATCGCAGACGGCCAGCTGGCGGTCGACTACGAGTCGCTGCTGCTGAGCGAAGGGCCGGTGGCACCGGTGGCTTTCGGCGCACCGAGGCTGCTCGACGATACGACGGTAAGCATTGATTTTGAACAGAATCCGCTGCGACGCGCCGTCAAAAGCGGCGACGAGGTCTACCTTGTGGCCTACTGTCCCGAGCTGCAGACATTCGACGTCTCGGCACCGTCGCAGCGCTACCGCAGCAATGTGGAACTGCAGATGCGCTCGTATTGGACTGGGAAAGAGATACATCTGTGGGGTTTTGTGGTCGACAAGGCCGGCCGTGCATCGACAAGCCAGTATATCGGCAACGGAGTGCTTTCGATGGAAGAATGGGTTGTGGAAGAAGTTCAGGATGAGGACGATACCGCTTTACGGTGCTACACACCCCGCCCTTCCTTTGATTGCCACACGCAAATCGGCTCTACGCGCTCCACTGGAGCTTGTACCTCTCTCCGAGAGGGGATGGCTGACGCGCAACAAGGTCATCCTCCTTTATAAGAAAACGTTATGATTTGAACATCTTCAAATCATTTCACTCTGCAAGTCAGTATGTTTCTACCTTGAAGATAGCCTTCGAGGGTGTCACCGACGGCGACAGGGCCGACACCTGCGGGGGTGCCGGTATAGATAAGGTCGCCCGTGCGAAGAAGCATAAAATCAGAGATGTACGAAATCATACGGTCGACAGAGCATAGCATATCGCGTGTGTTGCCGCGTTGGACAACCTCGCCGTTGCGCGACAGAGAGAAGTCCAAGTTCTGGATGTCGCCGCCCAGTTCGTCGAGGTGGACGAAGTCGCTGAGCACTGCCGAACCGTCGAACCCCTTCGAGAGGGTCCACGGCAGGCCCTTGGCTTTGGCTTCGCGCTGCAAGTCGCGGGCCGTAAAGTCGATGCCGAGGGCTACGGAATTATAGTATTTGTGGGCGAAACGCTCGTCGATGCTCTTCCCTACCCTGTCGATGCGGACAACGACTTCGGTCTCATATTCAACCTGTTGGCTGAAATCGGGATAAAAAAAAGGCTGGTTTTTTAGCAACAGGGCGCTGTCGGGTTTGAGAAAGAATGCCGGCGACAGGGCCTGCTGCGAGCCGCGTTCGTATTGCGGAGCTCCCATCTCGGCAGCGTGTTCGCTATAGTTTCGGGCTATGCAGATGATTTTCATTTCATCAATCTTAAATGGCTGATGCGGATTGCATTAATGGGGTCGTTCCAGATTTCGGTGCCGAGAACGCCTGGAAAGATACCGTTGTTTGAGGTGCTTTGGAACTCAGCGCTGCCTTCAAGGCGGATGAATGTATCGTAGGCAAGCATTTCCTTGCAATAGCTTTTCATCACCAACAGCACGATGGAACGGTTGTCGTTCCATCTGCCGTTGACACAATAGAAGACGATGGTGTTCGGCTCGCCGTCCTCGGCAAAGAGTTTTTCGGTGTCGTTCAACTCTACGGTATCGTTGTATTCCTCGAGCTTGATGACACGGAACTTGTATTCGCCCCGACGTTTCTTGTCGAGCTTGATGGTCAGTTTGCGACCGACGCGAATGTCGAATTGGTCGATTGGGCCAAAATCTACGACTTCGTCGTTTTCTGACGATTTGAACTGTTTGGAAAGATATGCCAGGCAAGGTGTTACGTTGACGTAAAGTTCCTCCAGGTCGTATTCGTTCTCCTCGAGCGGGAAGACGTCGAACTGCTGTCCCTCGTTCGACTGCAGCGACTGGCTGGTCGGCTCAAAGCCGAAATAGTTCATAAAGTTGTATGAATGAGCCACTACGGCGACGTGGAAGGCCGTTTCGAAGTCACTTCCGTCGCCTGAGGCGGCTATGGCGCTGATAAGGGCCACATAGCGGAAGGCATCGTCGTGAACCTGCTTCGACTCTTCGCCATAGACAAGCGAGTTGGCATAGTGGCGGTACATATAGAGCCTCAGGTGCATCGGAGCCTTTTCGACAGCCTTGTCAAGCAGTTTGAGAGCTTTTTCGGCATCCTTTTTGGTCACCTTGTCCTGATTGAGGATGTCGCGGGCCTGATCCTCCTCTTCGAGGCGAATATATGGATTATAGTCTTTCTGAAGCACATAGCCGTAATAGAGGCAGTGGATGTCCTCGATGGTGAGCGAGGTGTCGGCTTCGGCGAAGCGCTTGAGCAACGTTGGATAATAGTATTCCGACGACTTGTCGTTTATCGCTTTCCCTATCCACTCGTAGTTAGGGACGAGGAACTGCGAATACTGTGCAGCACTGTCGATGTTGTAGTCGGCATCCTGCTGGCTTTGTGCCACAAACGGTGCCAGAAGCAACATTATGGCAAGAAGAATTCTATGTTTCATATCACAAATGGGTTACTTTTCTTCAAACTTGAGTTTCAAGGCTTGGAGTTTTTCCTGGTCTATACGGCGTTTTTCCTCGACGAGGCGGCGCTGCACCTGCATCACGACCTGCTTGGTGGAGAGCGGGAAGTCGGCCTTCATAATCCAGTCGTAGTAAGCCGGTTCCTGCTGAAAGACCTGCGCGAGAGTTTTGCCTTTGTGCTTGCCGAAGTTGAAAATTTCGCGATGGTTTTTGTCGAATCCGATATGGCCGACGAGGTCGGCCCACTGGGGATTGCCAGAGAAACGGCTCAAAGCCTCGATGTTGTTGACAACGGGTGTAGAAGTCACACCGTCGCGGTCGGTATAGCTGATGCCGTCGTAGCGGTCGAGCTGTGCCTTGAGTACTTCGTATGTGGCTTTGGTGTCGGCGTCGGCGCTGTGGGCACCATCGAGCTCTTTTCCACAGTAGAATCTGTAGGCAGCCACAAGAGTGCGCGGCTCCATACGGTGGAAGATGTTCTGGACGTCGACGAGATGGCGTTCCTGAAGCGAAAACTCGATGCCTGCACGAAGGAACTCTTCGACCAACAGGGGCACGTCGAACTTGTTGGAGTTATATCCTGCCAGGTCGGCATCGCCAATAAACTCGGCTATGGCCGGTGCCAGCTGTGCGAAGGTGGGCTTGTTGGCCACCATCTGGTCGGTGATATGGTGTACGGCAGTCGATTCAGCAGGTATTTTGATGGTTTTGCCATTTTCGTCGGCAGGACGGACGAGGTAAGTAACGTCAGATTCGTCGCCGTCGGGCAAGACTTTGAGAAGGCATATTTGAACTATGTGGTCGGAGCCGACTTGCACTCCGGTAGTTTCCAGGTCGAAAAAAACTATGGGTTTAGTTAAGTTTAGTTTCATTAGTGATTTGAAAAGTTAAAAGGTTATAGGATAAAGAAGAAGTGAAATAAGATTAATGTCAGAAAAAGAGTTATAGACTTACACTTCACGTGCTGTACGGCCAATGACGACAAGGCGTTTGAGCAAAGACTCGGCAAGGCCGAGAGGCAGCATATTGGCACCGTCGGACTTGGCGTTGCGTGGGTCGGGATGCGTTTCGAGGAAGACGCCGTCGCAGCAGTTGGCAACAGCGGCACGACCTATTGTCTCAATCATCTCGGGGTCACCGCCGCTGACACCGTCGGGTTGGTTGGGTTTCTGCAGCGAGTGGGTGATGTCGACGACCACGGGCACATTGTTGCGTTTCATTATCGGAACGCCACGGAAATCGACTACCAGATCCTGGTAGCCGAAGGAGTTGCCGCGCTCGGTGAGCATAATCTTTTCACCGCCATAGTAGCGCACCTTGTCGACGGCATACTTCATTGCCTCGGGCGAGAGAAACTGTCCTTTCTTGATGTTGACCACACGACCTGTTTCGGCGGCGGCGGCCAAGAGCGATGTCTGACGGCATAGGAAGGCGGGGATCTGCAGCACGTCGACAAACTGTGCCGCCGTAGCGGCCTCGGTTTCGTTGTGGATGTCGGTCACCACCGGTATGTTGAAACGTTCGCGTATTTGACCAAGAATTTCGAGACCCTCCCAGTCGCCGATGCCTGTAAAGGAGTCGACACGCGAGCGGTTGGCTTTGCGGTAGGAAGCCTTGAATGCAAAAGGTATTTTGAGCCTGTCGGAGATTTCAACAAGCTGTTCTGCTATTTGAAATGGCGATTTGGTATCCTCGATAACGCAAGGGCCTGCGATGAGGAAGAAATTGCCGCTGTCTTTGTGACGCAGCATAGGCAAGTCGGGGTAAGAAACTGGAGTATACATAGTTTATAATATTAAAAGTTGATTCAATAAATAATAATATTTACAGGTTTCTGCTCAAACAATGCATATTAATATCACGTTGACAAACCCTTTTTGTCAACTTGCGCGACCTGCCGTCGCGCATTGATGCGCCGCGATGCTGTGCGTTTCCGCTCAGCCGGCGATTTCGTCAAAGGCGCTATCCAGATCGGTGTCGATAGCGTCGATGTCGGAGATTTCTTCCTGCATCATTGTGCCGTAGGAATTCTCACGACTGCGGCGCGAGCCGCGCTGCAACGAGATGATGAGAGCTCCAATCATACGCGTGAGTTCCATAAGCAGCTCGCGCGAATGCTCACTCTCCTCGTCGGTCAACATTCCCAGTCCTTTAGCCACAGCGGTGTAGATGACACACTCGCGGATGGCGGTCTTCACGATCTTGAGATAGTGGTCGAACTGGTTCTTGTTTCGTGACGATCCTTCAACGATGTTGATGGAGATCTCCATTGCCGAATTGAAGAAGGAATGGCACAGGCTTCTTTCGCCCTCGTTACGAGCGTCGCGCAATGTGGACACGAGCCACCTGCTGTAGTCAACTGCCTTTCCGTATACCCTAAGGTCTTCAAAACGGAAAAAACTTGGTATTCTATCTTCCATATATGTAATAGGTTCAGGGTGGAAAACAAAAAATCCACCAGTTATCATTTAAAAAGACTTTCAATATCTGTCTTACAACGCTCCTCTATAACTTTGCGTTTGATTTTAAGCGTCGGTGTCATACAACCGTTGGCCTCGGTCCACGTGTCGTTAAGGACTTTATAGCTCTTGATCTGTTCGGTGGCACCGAAGAAAGCGTTGTATTTGTCAATAACACGCTGATAACGCTCCAGCGTACGTTTGTCGGTGACCATCTCCTCGCGAGTCTCACAATGGATGCCGTGACGTTCCTGCCATTCCTTGAGGAAGTCGAAGTCGGGCAGAATCAGGGCACCGGCGAATTTCTGGTTCTCGCCAACCACCATCATATCGAGCACAAAAGGCGACTCCTTGAATTTCTCTTCCAACACTTCGGGGTTGACATATTTACCCATAGAAGTCTTGAACATTGTCTTAGTACGTCCCGTGATGCGCAGCTGTCCTTCCGGTTCGAAAGCACCAGTGTCGCCAGTGTGCAGCCATCCGTCGGCATCGATGACCTCGGCGGTGAGTTCAGGCTGTTTGTAATATCCGAGCATAACATTGTTACCACGGCAGACAATTTCGTTTGTTTCGGGCAGGACACGCACTTCGATGCCCGGCAGCGGCAGACCCGCCGTGCCAAGTTTTCGGCCGTGAGGCAACGCAGAACTGACGGCAATGACAGGCGATGTTTCCGTGAGGCCATATCCCTCATAAATATCCATACCTATGCAGGTGAAGAACTTGGCCAGTCGCGGTTGTATTGCCGAGCCGCCAGAGACAAACATTTCGAGACAGCCGCCAAAGTTTTCGCGAATCTTCCTGTACACTAACTTGTCGGCAAGGCGTCGTCTGCATTCGTACCAAAATGTGGTGCCGTCCAAATCATATTCCATAGCCAAATCAAGAGCCCAGAAGAATATCTTCTTCTTCATACCAGTCATTTTCTGACCACTGCGGAAGATGCCGTCGTACATTTTTTCAACGAAACGAGGCACAGCAGTCATCATATACGGTTTAGCGTATTTGACGTTGTCTACAACCTTGGCCAGGCTTTCGGCGTAGTATGTTTCATAACCCATAAACTGATACAGGTAGTTCATCATACGCTCATAGATGTGGCACAGCGGCAGGAAACTCAACGCGCGCGAGAAGTAAGGTTTTGGTGTCATTTTGACACCGTTGACGCAGGTAAGGATATTCTCGTGGCATAGCATTACTCCTTTGGGGAACCCTGTGGTGCCGCTAGTGTATATCATTGTAGCGACATCGCGCGGTCCAATGGACTGCTTTATTTCCTTAACCTTATCGGCTGCAGGATGCAATCGGCCTATTTCATAGAGGTCGTCCAAACAGCCACCCTTATGAACATTGTATGTGGCTAGAACCTCCTGCAGACGCTCTACAGGTTTGAATGTGTATACCGCCTGAACACGCGGCAAGTCGAAGAGTATATCCTTTATGCGACGCATAAGGTCGATGTTGTCGATAAAGACAATCTTCACCTCGGCGTTGTCGAGTATGTATTTATAGTCGTCGGCACTGATGGTAGGATAGATAGGCACAAGCACACAGCCAATCTGCTGCACAGCCATATCGAGGTAATTCCATTCAGGACAGTTGGGCGATATCAGAGCCACCGTGTCGCCACGTTCCAATCCCAACTCGAGAAGGGCATAGCTCAATTTATTGACAGTATCGATATACTCGTCAATAAATATTTTTCGCCATTCGTTGCCATATTTTGCGACGAAAACTGCACGATCCGGATGCGTGGCTTTACGGTATTCCATCAGGTCGAACAGACGAGTCACTTCCATAACAATCGGATTATAAAGACAAGTAGTAGTGGTTAACTATATGGATAGCTTACTTCTCAGATTTGAGCAAAATGCTTCATAAACTGTGTGCGGAAAAACATTGAAGCTTCCTCATTAGGCTTCACGGCCATATTGCCTCTGAACTGCGACAGGGATTCGAAACCTTTTTCTTCCATCCATTTACGAAGTCCATCGTTAAGTGTGCGGAGATAGTCAACGCCGTTCTTGTAAAGACACGACACTACCTGTACGGTACCGGCACCAGCCAGCAGCATTTTTACAACGTCTGCAGGCGAGTGTACACCTGTCGAAGCCGATATATCGCAGCGCAGTTTCTTGCTCAAAATGGCCACCCATCGCAGCGTGTTAAAAATATCGTCAGGGTTGGACAGAGAAGGCGCGTGGGTAAGTTCCATCTTGTCGATATCGATATCAACATTCAACGACTTATTGAACATCGTGATACCGTTGATATTCATCCACGAAAGACGCTGCATAAAGTTGGCCATATCGGTAAAATTCTGGCTAACCTTGATGCTGATGGGTATGGATACCGATTTGCGCAGCGTGTTGATGATATTCGAAAAGAGGCGGTCGACATCTTCGTTTGACAGCGTTGTCTCATAAGGCAAAATGGCCATATTGAGTTCCAAAGCGTCGCAACCAGCCTCCTGGAAACGCTGAGTGTAAGTCATCCAATTCTCGAACGAATAGCAGTTGATACTGCCAACGACTGGGATATGCAAACGCTTCTTGGCCTCTTTTATCAGCTCAAAATGCTTGCCCAGCGAGTCGTCCGACACGTGCGATGCTACATATTCATAGCTCATACCATAGGCGTCGGTGGGAGCCATCATACTCAAGTTCCGTTTGATGTCATAAATAATCTGCTCCTCGAAAACCGATTTAACAATCACAGCACCGGCACCGGCCTGTTCCATCTTGACGAGGTTATTAATATCGTTTGTAAGTCCACAACTTCCGACAACTATCGGACTGTCAATGTCCAAACCTAAATATTTTGTTTTAGTATCCATCACATTAAAGATTTTATAATTTGCAAAATTAAGAATTTTTTGCGGAAAAATATTTTTTTTGAATTTTTTTTTTGTTTCTAAAATTCAATACACTTTATTTCAAGCATATAGGTATTTATTTTTTTTTATTCTATACACAAATACAATGATAAAAGAAAAATATTTTCTCCATAATGAAAAATTTTGACTAATTTTGCAAACTCAAATCCGAACAAAAAAACAAAGAAAAAACGCTATAAAATGGAAAAAAACATCGAAGAGAAGACCACTGAAAACATCAGTTTTGTTTCTAAAAGTGAGCAATTTATCGAGAAAAACCAGAAAGCCATCCTCGGCGTTATCGCAGCCATTATAGTGGTTGTTCTGGCAATCTTCGGAATCAAGAAATTCGTCTCCGAGCCCCGTCAGCAGAAGGCCAACGAGGCCATTTTCGCTGCTGAACAATTTTTCGCACAGGGAGACTTCAAGTCGGCACTCTACGGAGACAGCACAAGCAACGACAAATACAGCGTCGGACTGCTTCAAATCATTGACAAATATGGTTCCACCAAGGCTGGCAAACGCGCTAAATACGAAGCCGGAATCTGTTTCCTGCGCCTCGGTCAGTATCAGGATGCCCTGAAATATTTGGACAAATATAACGGCAAAGACCAGCTCACTCCCGTTCTCAACGAGATGATGAAGGGAGATGCAGAAGCAGAGCAGGGCAATACAGCTGCCGCCATCAAACACTACGAGAAGGCTGCCAAAATGGATGACAACTCCATCACCGCACCCTTTGCCCTTTTCAAAGCAGGTGTATCCTATCTTGTTCTTGAAAACAACGCCAAAGCCGTCGAATGTTTCAAGAACATCAAGAGCGACTATCCCGAGTCGGCATTCTTTGCCGAGATGGATGGTTTCATAGCCTATGCTGAAAATCTCTAATAGTGTTGACCGGAACAAACTCCGGCATAATATCAAAACACCATAGCCCCGTCGTTAGCAACGGGGCTTTTCTTTACCAAGAAGATTGTGAAATATGAAACGCTTGATCGTCATATTATTGTTCGCAAACTTACAGATTTCGGATTTCAACTCCCTGCAAGCACAGCAATATCCGTTCCAAGACACATCGTTACCTGTCAGTCAAAGAGTTGAAGACTTAATCTCGCGCCTGACAATAGAAGAGAAAATCGCCTTCCTCGAGCACCAGAACCCCGCCGTAGAGCGGCTCGGCATCAAGCCCTACAGTTGGTGGAACGAGGCTCTGCACGGCATTGCCCGCAACGGCGTGGCCACCGTCTACCCGATGCCAATTGCCCTTGCCGCCACTTTCAATCCTCAGATGGTTGAAGAGGTATACTCCCGCATTGCCGACGAGGGTGTGCGCAAGCACCGCCAGTCGCAGGAAGCAGGCGAGTATGGCGACAACACAGGCATAACATTCTTCACTCCCAACATCAACATCTTCCGCGACCCTCGCTGGGGACGCGGAATGGAGACCTT